>Ga0316207_10001012_pt1 | contig 38234 bp, 34 predicted proteins | sample 6weekpyrite_MG_FD_204943 | JGI IMG/M metagenome (GOLD analysis project Ga0316207, IMG submission 204943) | Microbial mat bacterial communities from mineral coupon in-situ incubated in ocean water Damariscotta River, Maine, United States -... | ecosystem: Environmental > Aquatic > Marine >... | reverse complement strand
CAAATGGCTTAATACCCTTTGATTATTTGAAATTATTGTTTGAGACGTTGCCTGGTTATTCTGGAAATATTTCAGACTTGATGCCATGGAATGTGGCATTAACAGAAAATACTTCTAAATGATAGTGTGTGGTTTGCTAGACGTTTACATAGTAGCGGCTATTATTTCAAACATTCGCTTAGTTGAAACCCCTGGTAATTTTAAGCTAACTAAAAAAAGTTCTGGTTTAAACCGAGAATCAGTTGTAAATGTTTCGAAAATTTTAACTCTTGATAAGACATTTTTAAATGAGAAGTCAGGTAAGCTAAATACAAAACAAAACAAAACCAACTGTTAAACTATGGTTTACAATTAGTATTGAAAATATAAATAAAAAACTTAGGCATGGTTAACTCACTGGGTTGTTGTAAGTCTTAAGCTGTTGGAAAACTACCTTTACGATTTTCATCAGTCTAATGTTATGCGGGTGTCCTGAAAAAAACTGCAGACTGCAATGTAAAAATATTAACTGGCAGCATCCCTGTCACCAGTAGGCAGGATGTTTATTGAACTTATTTAATCATAAACTCAATTGCAGCTTTTAGATCGTCAGCAGAACAATCGTTGCAGGTGCCCTTAGGTGGCATGGCGCCTTTACCTTTGGTTGCGGATGCAACTAAGGCGTCTATGCCATTAGCAGTCCTGGGTGCCCAGGCCGCTTTGTCACCTGTTTTTGGGGCATTTGCTGCACCCGTCGCATGACACATTGCACATTTTTGTGTGTATGTTGCTTTACCATCTGCATGTGCAGAACCCATTATCGCAGCCAGCATAAATGTGCTGAAAATTAGTTTGAAGTTCATGTTTTCTCCAGAAATTTTAAAATTAAATATAAGCCTACACAGGCATTATAATCAAAATATAAGAGCAGTTTCTGTGCCAAAGTAGAAAAAATATAAGGCCTGAATAAAGTTTCTAGATGTTGGTCTGACGCTTTTTACTGGAGGAGTTGAGTTTATATGTAAATCCGGGCTTTAAAAAATTCTCAATACCGGGAATAATTATCGTATTTAAGAATATATGCACTTTTGGGAACGTTTTATAAGGCGTTAAGTGTTTGCATTGATTTTGGTTAGGCCAGGTTGTTTTTTAATTTATATCACTTTATGTTAATGTACTAGTCGAGTGCCACTTACTTAAGCGTAGGGTGGGTCAGGCGAAGCGGATCCACCCTACAATTTTTTTGTTTTCTTTGTGCTCTCTGAGGCAATTATTTTGAGTTTAAGGATGTGACATTCGTGTAAGTAACCATATCCTGTGTATATTTTCACGCTTATCATCAATTGGGTGGTATGTCAGTAATAATAATTTTGTTACAAAGTGTGTTATAAGAATTTATTAAATAGTGAAATAAACTTTAAACAAAATTAGCAAGAAATATAAACCATGCAATCTCATCAAATAGAATTATATCTGTTATATCTGGCTGGGCTTTTCTATGTAATAACGGGTGTTATTATAATGCTTGAGCGATATAGTGAAAAAAACAATAGACTCCCTGTTATAGTGGCACTTTCGGGTCTGCTTTTGCATAGCGTTAGTATTGGGGTGCGATGGCAGAGGACCGGGCATGGCCCCTTTATTAATCTGTATGAGATTTTGAGTAGCAATGTCTGGAGTTTGTTTCTTGGGCTCACTCTATTCATGATTTTTATGCCAAAGTATAGAGTAATAGCCAAAATTGTTTTACCTGTAATTGCTGTTTTGTTGTTATGGTTACTCGTTGTTGACCCAAAAGATACCTACCTTCCACCTACATACAACACAATATGGTTATATTTTCACGTTATATCGGGGAAAATATTTTTCAGTCTGCTATTACTCGCTAGCGGTTTTGCTGCATATGAATTACTGATTAATTTTCAAAGCAGAAAGCAGCATAAAGAAAAGGTTCAGCAAACAAACAAGGTGCATCTGGCGCATGGTTTTCTGGCAGTCGCTTTTGTATTTGATTCATTTATGTTGTTTTTTGGGGCTATCTGGGCACAGGATGCCTGGGGGCGATATTGGGCATGGGATCCGCTGGAAACCTGGGCGTTTCTCAGCTGGCTGGGTGTTGTCTTTACGCTTCACTTAAAGATGAATTTAAAATTTGATAAGGTATTTTGCGGGTTAATTATTGCCTGCTTCGTACTCGCATTTTTAACTTTCTTTGGCGTGCCATTTTTTTCCACGGCGGCGCACAAGGGAATGATATAATATTTTTTTATGTCAAATACGTCGCTGTTAAATAGAAATATACTACTTGCTCTGTTGTTGGTAATAGTCATTGTTGCCGGTGGCTGGCTTATTAATTATTTTCTGAGTAAATCACAATCCCAGGTTAATGCTTCGCAAAATCATCAACAGATTGTCGATCAATATTTTAATGCCGCGATTGAATTTATGCAGAAAAAACAATACCAGTCAGCGGCTCACCAATGGCAGCAGTTATTGAAGCTGAACCCAAAAATTTCAGAAGCACACGTCAACCTGGGGTTCTCCCTGTATGAGCTTGGAAAATATAAGATGGCTAGTGAGTCATTTAATCGAGCGATGGATATCAATCCGTATCAGCTAAATGCTTATTATGGTCTGGCAATATGTTTTGAAAAAATCGGTGACATAAAAGCAGCAATAGGTGCCATGCGAAGCTTTATACATCTTTCAGATGAAGATGACCCTTTTGTACGCAAAGCCAAAGCGGCTTTGTGGGAATGGGAAAGTCAATTGTCAGAAGCCAATGTGGAAACCCAGAAAAAATAAATGTTTTTCAGGGTGGAACCAAGCAACGTGGTTCCACCCGGGGCTTCGTAAAAAAGGTGGATCCACTTCGTTTGATCCACCCCTGTTTAATAATTATAAAATTAATCGTATATAGTTTTTAAGAATCAACCTTATGTTTAATTCGCGCAACACCACCGAAACTGCCGATCCACAAAGTATTATTTTTTTGCGTATCCATAGAAAAAATGGTGTTGGAAAATAAACCATCTTTGGTTGTCATGGTCGTAAAGCTTTGATCACTGAAGCGGGATATACCATTACTGGTGCCAATCCACAGAATCCCATTATGATCTTCATGCAACATAAATACGTGGTTTGAAGCCAGGCCTTCTTTTACTGTATAGTTTTTAAATGATTTGCCATCGAAGCGGGCGAGGCCACCACCCCAGGTGCCAATCCAGACAATTCCATCATGGTCAACTTCAAGGGAAACGATGTAGTTTGGATTGTACGCAGTGTTAACATTTTCCAGGCCCATTTCAACTTTTTGTCGAGCATGGTGACTGGATACTTTAGCAGGATCACTTTTGAATTGATTATCATCTTTTACCTTATCATAATCTGCGCCCTGACCATCTTTATGATTCCAGCTTTTCCATTTACCGTTCTGGTATCGAGATAACCCCCCTTCAGTGGCAAACCAGACTTCACCATTTTTGCCATGATCCAGTCCATAAACCCAGTCATTAGGTAAACCTCCAGAGGTGTTTGCAACGGTATAAGTTTCCCAGGCTGTGGGGTCATTAAGACGGCCACCCTTAACCAGGTTTGCACCGGACCAGGTGGCAATCCATATATCCTCATTGGGCATCACCAGCACATCATAAACAAAGGCATCCGCCAGGCCATCGGGTACATTAAATATTTCAAATTTATCTTTCACTTCGTCATAAATTGCCAATCCGCCGCCATAGGTTCCAATTAGCATTTTGTTTTCTTTCCAGCGGCTCACGTGAAAAACACCGTTTGCGAGTAAACCATTGCGCACATCAAATAATCGATAGTCATCTATTTCAGGTTTGTAACGAATAACCCCCCCAGAGGTACCTACCCAAACAATATTGTCTTCAGCAAAAATAGATTTAACATTACGATTACCTACCCTGAAATGTGTGAATTTTGCATTTTCATTTTCTGCTGGAGCCCCAGCCCTGCCAGAGGCAACATCGTTTTCATTTGCCGGTACCAGCGATGGATGATTTGCTGGCGTATCGGCATTAGTGTGCTGTATTTTGTTGTTAGCCGATTCGCCTGATTCATTTTTTTGTTTATTCTGGTTCTGGTTGATACCTAATGTATATGCACCGGCAGCTATGCCCGCAATCACTACCATTATCAGTGATGCTGATTGTAAATTCATTTATTTTCTCCGCTTAAGAAAGCCATTCTTATTTGAAACCCAGGCGACTTACACCGCCACGGGTACCTACCCAAATTTCATCATTGTCAATTGCAATGGCATAAACATCATTTGACGGTAGTCCATTATGTATATTCCAGCTATGCCATTGCGTACCATCGTATCGTGACAGGCCCCTGTTCGTTCCAAACCAGTAAACGCCCTTTTTGTCCTGTACCATGCTGTAAACGATGTTACCGGCGAGCCCATCTTTTTCCATCAGGTTGCTCCACTTACCGTTTTTAAAGCGGGCAACACCGCCGCCCCATGTGCCGGCCCAGATGGTATCCTGTTGATCAGCAAGAATGCAGAAAACATAATTAGGGTTATAGGTTGGTTTACCGCTCGCCATTATTCCCAGGTCGTGACGCGAGCGAGTGCCCAGGCCAGTATTGCGACTAAAGGGCAGGGCATCGGGATTATCACCACCCATGCCGTTCTCATGATTCCACGAACGCCAGTTTTTTCCGTCAAAGCGACTAATTCCGCCTTCGGTGCCAAACCAGACCACGCCCTTGCTGTCTACAGCAATGCCATAAACCCATTCATTGATGAGTTCTTTTACATAGGTTTTAAATTCATCGGTTTTACGGTTCAGGTAATTAGCGCCAGCCCAGGTACCAATCCATAGTCCATCATCATGAGCATTGGCAAAGGCGTATATCCAGTAATCCGCCAGCCCGTGCATGGGAAAGTAGGTTTTCCAGTCACCATCTTTGTAACGAGACATGCCGCCAGCATTGGTGCCAAACCATTTGTAACCATCACTGTCTATGCCAATACCAAACACGTACTCATTTGCCAGGCCATGATCACGGGTAAACGTATTACGCAATTCCTGGGTTTTCAGGTCTACCTCATGAACGCCAAGTGAGGTACCCACCCATAAAGTGTTGCTTGAGTTGTCTTTTGCCAGTGATCGTACATAGACGTTTTCACCTACTTCAAAAACATTCAGAATTTGTGGAAAGTTGTTTGCATCAGTCGCTATTTCATCAGCTGAATTTTGATCGGAACATGACTGTATAAGAAAGCATATTACAAGAAAATAAATGAGTGAAACTATTTTCATCTGTATAAAGTCCTCAGGTGTGCAATAACACCAAAAATTTGTTGTTGTTTAAGTCTGCCAATAAATGCGGGGCAGGCATTTTTACCTTTTAAAATGTGCTTCTGCAGAGCAAAATCAGATTTAAAAATTGCCTCCCCACGCTTGAAATTAGGAGCGTTGGCCATTGTGCTCGTCCCCTGTGTGCCATGGCACATAGCACAATTTCGATCATACAATTTTTTACCTTCAATAGTGTTCGCAGCCTGAACCAGTGAAGGGCATTGCAGTAATATAAAAAATAGCAGGCTAAAAATTTTAGGCATTATTTTTTGTTCTCATGGTTAACTTTTTTATTTTCTAACGGCTGTTCCAACTGCTGCTTGAACTCAGATGCTTTTTGTAAATTTACAGCTTGTCCAAGCTCACCATTATTATAAATGCTAAACAGGCGACGGGTACAAACAACGTCAGTAGCCTGATTACATTTCATATACCAATGTAAGGCCTGTTGTGTATTTTTTTTAAACCCCAGGCTGCCAGATTCAAGCGCATAGGCATAGGCTCGCATTGCCGGTGCATGCAGTTGTAAAGCGGATTTTTTGATCCACTGGCCGGCTACCACAGTGTCTTTTTTTGTGCCTTCTCCCTTGGCGTACATATTTCCCAGGCCAAACTGTGCAGCAGCATAGTTTTTCTCAGCAGCCTGTTGAAATAATGTAAAGGCCCGATCGTTCTCCTCCGCCTGATCCAGAATATAAGCCAGGGTACTTTGTGCAGGTGCATAGCCCGATGCGGCTGATTTATTTAGCAATGTCATTGCCTGAATTAAATTTCCCTGACGAAATTCTTCAATGCCTTTTTCTCCCTGCTCAGCACTGGTTTTCTCATCTGCAAATACACTGCTGCTAATAAATAAAATACAGAAAAATGAATATTTTAAATTTCTATTTAACATTACTACTGTCTCGTTACATCAAAAGTGTCATTATTACTATGGGCTCCTGCCCTTCGCCTTTCAGGCCATGCTTCGCATGTTTAAAATCTTTCCAGAAGATTTTATCGGGAATGACGGTTTAAATTATTATCCATTATTAGTGTCTTCAAGTTTTCTATACAGACTGGATATACCAATGCCGAGTTGACTGGCGGCGAATTTTCTATCTCCATTTGCGGCTTCAATAGATTTATTGATGACGGCTATTTCAAATGCATGCAATTGTTGTTTTAATGTTCCCTGACCGGGGGTAGGAAATTCTGTTTCCGTTTTTTTTAATTCACTGATGTTCTGTGGCAGATCACTGAGTTCGATGCGTCCGTTTTCACAGAGAATGAGTGATCGAGCAACTATATTCTGTAACTCACGTACATTGCCAGGCCATGAATAACTTATCAGTTTGTACTTTGCCTCCTGGGATAATTCAATGTCACTACACAGGCCCATTTTTTTGCTTTCTTTTTTGATGAAATAATTAAGCAAAGTGGGCACATCTTCGCGACGTTGATTTAATGGGGGCAGGGGTACATGAAAAACATTTAAACGAAAATAAAGATCTTCTCGAAAAGTGCCTGCTTCAACCATTTGTTGAAGATCACGATTGGTTGCCGCAACAATGCGTACATTAATTTTTCGTGCCTGGTCACTACCCAGTGCCCGTACATGCTGGTCTTCTATAACATGGAGTAATTTAACCTGAAGATTTAGCGGTAATTCACCAATTTCATCAAGAAAAATGGTTCCCTGGTCCGCTTCGAAAAAGAGCCCTCGCTTGGCTTTACTGGCTCCGGTAAAAGCGCCTTTAGTGTGACCAAAAAATTCACTTTCAAGTAAGTTCTCAGGAATTGCGCCACAGTTCACAGGAATGAATGGATTACCTGCACGTAAACTATTTTGATGTATGGAGCGGGCAATAACACCTTTGCCAGCACCACTCGGGCCGGTAATCATAACGGTACTATCCGTTGGTGCAACCTTCACAACCAGGCGTTCAACTTCTTTCATTGCAGGGGCGCAATGTTGGCAGATATCCTCATTCTGCCCCAGTACGATTTCTCTTAAAACTTCATTTTCTGATCGTAGGTGAATTACATCCGCCAGGTGTTCCAGTCGATTTATAACATCTTCATTTCGTAATGGTTTAAGCATGTAATCATAGGCACCGGCACGCATAGCTTCTATAGCGGTATTAACCGAAGCATAAGCGGTCATCATTAAAAATATAGTTTCAATACCCGCGGCATTGGCTTTTTCTACCACGTCGATACCACTCATGTCCGGCATACGAATGTCACAGATTGCAACATCAATATCACCTTTATTTAAGCGCGCCAGTGCTTCAGTTCCATTGGCTGCTACGCTTATGGAATGCCCAGCTTTGCTGGTGGTTTTTGATAGAATCTGCCTGAGTGCGGGTTCATCATCAATAATCAGAACTTGTAATGACTGCATGGTGTTCAAGTTTCCGGTTGTAGTTGTAGTTGTGATTCCGTGGGTAAAGATATACAGACCTCTGTACCTTTTCCGGGCAAAGATGCAATTTCAATATTTCCACGATGACTGTTAATTATGGATTTACACATTGCCAGCCCAAGTCCCATTCCTTCGCCCGGTGCTTTGCTGGTGAAAAAGTTATCAAATATTTTTGGAAGATTTTTCGTTTCTATTCCGCAACCATTATCTTTAACTATTACCTGAATTTGCGCGATGTCATAGCGGCTAAAAATTTCTACAAGTGAGTTTTTATCAGAAGTCTGGTTTACCGCATGGATAGCGTTGCTTAATAAATTAATTAGCACCTGGGTAATATGATCTTTAATGGCATAAATTGCCGGTAGTTCAGGGTCGAGAACAATTTGTAAGTTGGTGTTGGACCAGCGTTCATCGTATTGAAGTAGACGACATGTCGTGTTGATCATGGCATTGACATCCAGCAGTTCATATTCGGTATAACCGGTATAGGTAAACTCTGAGATATCGAAGGTAATGCCGGTGATTCGGTCTACTTCATTAAGAACCTGATCGAGCTGATGGTTGACAATCTGGTAGACAGACTTCTGTTCATCTATGTCCAGGCAGGCGTCCTTTATTTCACAGATCAGGCCACGTATTGCTGCAATAGGATTACCCACTTCATGAAGTATTCCAGCTGCTAAAAGACCAACCTCGGCCATTTTTGACTGTTGAATAATTTTTAAACGTTCCTGTGCGAGTTTTTCCCTGGCTTCTTTTATTTCGGTTATATCTTCCTTGATAGCAATGAATTCGGCTACATCTCCCTGTTCGTTTTTGATGCCTGTAATAACCGCTCTTTCCCAGAAAAGTTCACCGTCTTTACGCCGGTTATGAAATACCCCTGTCCACTGTTTGCCCTCTTTAATAGTTTGCCACAGTTCTTCATAAGCCTGATTATTAGTTTCACCTGATTTCAGAATATGCGGGTTCTTACCGACGACTTCATGAAGCTGATAACCGCTTACTTCTTCAAACTTGGGGTTAACATATTTAATTAGTCCATCAATGTTGGTAATCATTACTGCCACCGGTGCATTTTTCATAATATATGCACAGTTACGCTCATCGGTATGACAGATGCCTTTACTGTTTATACTACTCAATTGATGCTGGCTGTGTTTTAACGCATCTCGGACTAGTTCTAATTCTTTTTCTAATTCACTTACCTGTGTTTTTTGAGTTCCATTCTGTAACTTTTCTACATCTTTCACTCATTATTGCCTGGTTGGTTGATAGGTAAAGTTATGTTGATTTCAGTCCCTTTGCTTTTCGCCGATGTGGCGGTAATAGAGCCGTGATGAGCTTTAGCAATGGTCCAGCAAATAGCCAGTCCCAGTCCGGTACCCTGTCCCACAGGTTTGCTACTATAGAAGGGGGTAAAAATATTTACCAGTGCGTCTTTGCTTATTCCCACACCATTATCACGAATGCTTATTAACAGATGTTTTTTGTCCTGTAGTTGGGTTTCGATAATAATTAACGGAGCATGATGGCCTTGCACTGCATCCATAGCATTTTCAAGAACATTGCTGACAAGCTGGGTAATTTGATTAACCGAAGCAAATACCGCTGGAAGCGATTCGTTATTGTGTAGCTGAATTTTAATATTGGTCCAGCGTTTATCGTAACGAAATATATTACAGGTACTGGAAAGTATCTGTTGAATATCCAGCCATTCAAATTCATCACTTTTGTGTGTGTCAATCACTGAGAGTGCCTGGATGACCTTCACCAGACCATCAATGTAATCTAGCAGGCTTGCAAGGTTTTGCTGACTGTCTTTACTTAACTGATTGTCTTCATCTGTTTTTATGTCTTCAGCAAGGGCGGCAATGCTACTAATGGGGTTGCCTATTTCATGGGCGATTCCTCCGGCCAGAGAATCAATAGCATCCATTTTCTCCATAAAGGCCGCTTTACTGCGTTGAATTTCCAGTGCTTGCTCACGTTCCGCCAGCGCACTGGCCATATTATTTACACCATGAATCAGTTGCCCTACTTCATCCTGGCGCTTAACAGATAAGGGTTTTCCTCGATAACCCTGAACTATCTCGGCGGTACGTTTTTGTAACGCGTTAAGGTCAGACTTAAGATGGTTAAAAAACAGGAAGGTAATACCACCCAGCATGCCCAGCCCTATAATGCCGAGTGTGAGTGTATTCACAACAATGGCATCATCCTGTGCCCGCGCTTTTTCTACAAGGCTGGCCAGGCGTAGGCGATTGAGGGCGGTTAGTCGACTCAGTTCAGATTTGGATTGAGCCAGGTGAATATGAATTTGTTTGAGGGTTTCCTCGCTGGGTTGCTGTAAAGCGGCAGGAATGGTTTTTAACAGATTTTTAAAAGAACTTGCCTGCTCGGGGAAGCACTCCTGCAAATTAATATAGTATTTGCGCAGGCCAGAAAAATATTCCACTACTCTATTTAAATCAGCTGGTGAAACATCTGTGAATAAAACAGTCACAATATGAAAAGCAGCCAGATCTGCCTGCACAAGTGCGGCCTGTGCTTTCTGGATTTTCTGGTACTGTGTTTGTTGTTCCAATGGTTGATGACGTTGGTTTAGTACAAATACAGCAATAAAAACAATATAAGATAACAACAGTAAAATAAACAGGTAGCCTTTAAACTGCAATGAATGGATAAAATGGCCGTTTGGCTTTTGATGCGTATTCAATTTATTAACCAGATATTCCGTTATTTTCAGGGGAGGTCTCACCATTGTGGATGGACTCCAGCCATAAATGTATGGCCTTACTACTCCAGGGTTGTTCCCCCGTTATGCGTCTGATAATGATGCCCTTAGGCGAGACGACAAATGTTTCAGGGTAGGTGTTAATCGCTAAAAGCTGTTGAGATAATTGCTGATTGATATCCTGCACATTGGTAAAATTAATTTTTTGCTGCAATAAAAATTCTGCCATTAAATTTTTATCTTCATCTACTGATACCCCTAATACTACAAACTTATCTTTATCCAGATTGTTACTAAGTTGCTGTAGGTCTGGCATTTCCCTGCGACAGGGTGAGCACCAACTGGCCCAGAAGTTGATTAGCAATGTTTTTCCATTGAGGTTGACAGGCTTGTCAGCTGTTAATTTGAGTAAAGTTGATATTGGAAATGTATCCCCCTGTTTAAAAGTGAGGTTGCTATTTTTCTCGCAGGCAGATAATAAAAACAGGCCAAGTAATATAATGCTAAGTGGCATTACGGCTGATAGATTTATATTGGGTGTGAAAATAACATTGGGTGTGAAAATAACAGTGGGTGTGAAAATAACAGGATGGGATTTCATTCGCATAATCGTGAATGACTGCAATTCGGGTGCCAACATAAAATACAGCTTACTTAAGGTGTCAATCGGTTTAATTATGCGCGAAGTTTAATATATGGAATTCTTAAAAATAGTAATTCAGATCAATGATTCCCAATATTGAGAGCTTGACATGACGATCGGTAGTAGCACCAGGGGGTATGATTATTCTTTAATCGGGAAAAAAGCTTCAGAGATATAACTGATAATTTGATCAATTTGGTGCTTATTGAGCACATATTTCCAGGCGGGCATAGAGGTGTCCTTAAGCCCGTTTTCAATGCGTTGCTGCAGAATCTTTCGATTCATCGATGACATGAATTGAGGGTCGCGTAAATCCCGGGGGTTAGGTTCGAGAAAACTTCCAATCCAGTTTTGCCCGCTACCATCAGCCCCGTGGCAAAAAGCGCAATTTTCCAGCCACAGTGCTTTGCCTGCTCTGGCTGTGCTTGATAGTTCTTTAACTTCAGGGGAAATATCGTGTTTGGCATAAATGCTGGCGGAACTTACGGCATCAATTTGGGTGTGGGAGTAGTTGTTTCTAGGATAGGAGATAGACTGCTTTTGCCATATCTCGCCCTCATTATTGACCCTGGCCCGGTCATGACAGGTGATGCAGCTGGTGAGGAATAGTTGCTTACCTTTAACCTGCTCTGGGTTTAATTCTTCCCAGGCTTTGTCCAGCGGGATCTCCCCCCTGGCAAAAGGAAATGCGATGGCGTAACGTTGATGATTCGACCAGCCATTTTCCGGTGTATGGTAACGGGTGTTAGGTTGTTTGTTCTGCATGAATTCCTGACGCACAAAATCGACTACCGCTTCTATCTCCTGGGAATTTAGTAAACGAGAAAATCCCGTCATGGCGGTGTTTTGCTTACCGTGGGTGACCGCATTAATCATTTGCTGGCGGGGGAGATCCGAGATTTCTGTTTGACTAAAATTCAATGGACGAGGATTTACATAGCTGGAGGTGAGGGTGCGTGCATCACCGGAATAGCCATGACAGAAATAGCAGCGATAGTTATAAATAGCACGCCCCTGCTCATGGTAAGCAGCAGTGTTAGTTGATTTATTTACTGGGTTCTGGGCTGCTGCAGGAATAGCAGCAAGGCTTATCAGCAAGAAAATGTAACGGGTATAATATTTCACTAAATAAGATGCTTCATAATTAAAATGCTTCATAATTAAAATGCAGGTTGCTAACTGAATGTATGTTGCTTATTGGTTGAGCGATAAGAATATACTTTATTCGTCCTGGAAAAAAATATTTTTTCTTATGGCTGTCTCGTTAACTCTCGTTAACTTGTAGGTGCACCTAAAGGAGCGCCTACATAAAAAAGCTTAACTTACTAGCATTGGATAAGAGGGTTTACAGTATTTAATACTATCACTGCTGTCTCGTTAAAAGAAATTAGTTTATGTTTAAAGCGCATTGTTATGTGATTAACGAATATTTCACTCTGATCGAGACATGAGTAGGGGGTGTCTGTCCAAGGCGCACCGTAAAACTATTCCTGGTGGCTCGACACCCGCTTCCATGCGGGTGACGGTCTTAGACAGACACCCCCAACTCATGCCTCTAGTGGTTAACGGTACAGCAGTGTAATACTATGTAAGTTATATTCTATTTTCTTAACGGGATAATAATTACTTCTTCTGAATAAATTTTCTGAACACATATTCACTTACATCTGCCACCTGTTGCGGGTTAAACACTTTTTCCCAGGCGGGCATTTCAGTGCGCAATTTACCTTTTGATATGGCCTGGTAAAGTGCTGGTCGGTTGAAGCTGGCACGGGAAGAGGTGTGTAGAAAATTTCGTGGTTTAGGGTTAATAAAATAAGCCCTGGGCCCACGGCCATCCCCGGTTTCACCATGGCAGCTGGCGCAGTTACTCAAATACAGACTGGCTCCACTATCGTAATTGCCAATTAATTTACCGGGTAGGGGTTGGTGCATATCAGCACGGGTATTTTCAGCTGTTGCCAGGGGGGCATCCGTTTCTGTTAAGGTTTTCTTCGCTATAACTAAAGGCGTCATAAAAGTATTAATAACATAATCCACCACAATCTCAATTTGTTTGTCGGTCAAGCGGTTTTTCCATCCAGTCATGGCGGTTTCTGCCCGCCCATAAGCAACCGACTTGATCATTCTGGGGCGATCGAGTTTTGTCTGTGTTTGTTCTGTGGTGAAATCTACCGGGCGTGGTTTCAGGCCAGTTGTTGCCCATACAGCGCCTTTGCCTGTGTCGCCATGACATACTGAACAATAGTCAGCGTAAATGCGACTCCCTTCAGAGGCTGTTTCCACCGTTGCTGGGCGAAGAAATTTTTGCCTGATATAATCTGCAATGGCACTAATTTGTTCATTGGATAATCTTGATTTCCAGGCCGTCATAGCGGTTTGTGGTCGGCCCTCTCGAATAGATTGCACGATGCGTTCTCGACTTAGCTCAATGGATGACTGGGGGCTGGTGAAATCTCTGGGCGGTGGAATCAGGCCGTGCATCGCGTGGCTATCCCCGTTCCCTTTGTCCCCATGACATACGGAGCAATAATCGTGGTAAAGAGCCGCCGCGTCAATTTCAGCCGCGTTTGCATTAAAACCCGGTGTCGTCATCATGAGTAGCACTAGAGGCAAGAACAGCTTCTGGTTGGAAAAAATCATTATGGATTTAGAAAAATAATATACAGGATTTGTGCAGTTAATTATTTTTTTCAGGTTAAGCCTAACTTTCATTTACTCGCCTTACGTGTTCAAACAAAAATACCATTCAAAAAAATAATTATTCAATATTGAAGTAATGTTTCTGAATTTACCTAGTATTAGAAGCAAGGCAAAAATGGTGCCATATATGAAATTTTTCTGGCACTGTAATTGCTTGGTTGTTCTGGGGCATTAAACTTAGAAAAATCAGTTGACCGCACATTTATAGCGCAATCTCTTGGTGCGCCTGGCAAATTCAAAAATCTGCTTAACACCAATAAGGTGACCACGCATTTTTTGAATTCACTATGCACATCAAGAGCTTACACTCTAAACGCACTTTCAACTGATCTTTCTAAGTTAAATGCTTGCATGATAATTGTTAATTTCTTCGGTAGGTGTATGACAAAGAAGATCAATAAAGACGTATATTTTAAGCTGCTATTACTGTCAGTAATCAGTTTACTGACAAACTGCGCAACCGCACCGGGACAGTCTGTAGCTGAGAAGCCCGTTTTCCCGCCACCACCTGATGAGCCCCGGTTTTATTTTCAGCAAAGTCTAACCAGTAGTGCTGATGTATTACAGGAAAGTGATGAGGCTATTTTTAAACGCCTGGTGACGGGGCAGACACGATCGGGTATTGGGATGGGTAAGCCCTTTGGGGTGAGTGTTCATCAGGGGCGAATTTTTGTAACGGATACCCTGAAACGGATGGTGATGGCTTTTGACAGGGCCGCGGGCAAGTATATTGAGATAGGCACAACCCGGCCTGGAGAATTATATAAACCCATGGGCCTGGATGTGGACAGGCAGGGTAATTTATATGTGTGTGATGCCACCCAGAAGCAGGTTGTGGTTTTTAATCGAGATGGAAAATACCTGCGAACAATGGGCGACAGGGAGATGTTTAGTCGACCCGCGGGGTTAACGGTTGATCCTGATGGAAAAAAAGTTTTTGTAGTGGATACTGGTGGGGTAAAGAGTGACTGGCATCGGGTGGTGGTGCTAGACGCTCAATCAGGAGAATTTTTATATAACATTTCAAAACGCGGCGACAAGGAAGGTGAACTCAACTTGCCCAGAGAAGCAACCATTGCAGCTGATGGTAATTTGTATGTGGTTGATGGGGGGAATTTTCGCATTCAGGTGTTTTCACAGGAAGGAGAATTTTTACGTTCATTTGGTGGAATTGGTCGACGTGGTGGTCAGTTCTCCAGGCCTAAAGGCATAGGTTCAGATAAGGCGGGCAATATTTATATTGCGGATACCGCTTTTGGGAATTTTCAAATTTTTAATCCTGAGGGGCAGTTATTATTAGCGGTGGGACATCGAGACAGTCGTCATGGGCCGGCAAACTTTATGTTACCCGCGGGTCTGGCTGTTGATGAGGATGGTCGAGTTTATATGGTGGATCAGTTTTTTAAAAAAATTGATGTGTTCCGACCCGCATCGTTACTTGAAAGCGGGGGGTACTTTAATACAAATAAAGTTTCTGCAAAATAAGCCTAATAAAATACTCAAATTTAGGAATTCCTGTCATGAATTCTCAAAATTGGGAAAATTATTTTGCGTGTTACATCTATTTCTATGATTAATTAAGCTCTAGACAGCTCAGTAGCTCAATTAAACTCTGGCTTGAATTTTGCTGCCAGGTTTATATTTATAGTCATTACTACAGGTTTTAAATACATGTATAGAAACACCATTTTACCCGCGTTGTTGAATCAGGCTGCCATTGTTTTTTTAATATCAGGTTTAATCTCCTGTGCAGATGACAAATTAATCAGCAACAAAACCAGCCAGTCCCCACAGTCAGATATTTCGTCAACGACACCTGCAGCTGCAACATCAGCAGCAAATACCGGTGTTGTGAAATCAATTCAGAATGCCGGTGGATACTCTTATATAGAAGTAGATATTAATGGGCAGGTGTTCTGGATGGCCGCTTCAATTTCTTCGGTAAAACCGGGAGAAAAAATAGCCTGGAAGGGCCACGCAATGATGAACAATTTTGTTAGCAAAACGATGAATCGAACCTTTGAAAGAATTATGTTTGTAGATAAGGTGTTACCCGCATCGGTAATGCAAAGTAAGTTGCATTCGGGAAGAGTAATAAAAACCATGGATTCTGCTGGATATAGTTATATTCAGGTGGAAGAGAAAGGTAAAAAAATCTGGTTAGCAGCGCCGGTTACAAAAATTTCCGTTGGGCAGAATATTAGCTGGAATAGCGGCGCAGCTATGCAGAAGTTTTCCAGTCGCTCATTAAATCGTACGTTTGAAGAAATATTTTTTATTAGTGGGGTAAAGTTTAATAACTCATAGGTCTGATAATTTAATGCGGGTTGCCAGGGTTTTAGTTAAATATTAAAACCCCTGCCTTAGAGCGTGAGTTTGATTCCGTCCTATAAGGGCTCGTCATTCCCGAATGCTTGTATCGGGAATCCAGTGACTTTGAATTACTTAAGGTCGCTAGATCCCCGATAAAAGCTTCGGGGATGACAAGCTTTTCTTGTGGCGGTAACCTAAACCTCTCCCACGCCCTAAGGACGTGGTTTTAATATTGAATAAAAATTTAACCATATCTGCTTCCTGTCTTAATGACGTCCTGTATTTGGGAATTTATAAAAATATAATTTCTTAATTCTAAGAGTTAATTATAAAAATAGTTTAATAATTTATCTCTAAGTGAAATCACTTCAAAATTTATATTGTCAATATCTTATTGTTTTAAAAGTATATTTATAGAATTAAAAATTAATTTTTTAAGAAAATTTCATATTGGCATAATGCATGCTCTTAGTCGATTGTGAACTGCAATTAATCAATGGATAAAAATTATGAAAAACAAATATTTAAATATTATTCTGGGGGGAGGAGGCTTGCTGGCGGGCTTACTACTGGGTGTTGGAAATGTGCAAGCGGGGATTTCGAATACGCCTCATAATTTAGGTGCAACAGGTACGGGTGCAAACTTTTACAACGGTACAGCAGAGATATGCGTATTTTGTCATACACCGCATGGTGGAGATAATTCTGCATCAGTTCCATTATGGAACAAAACATTAACAGCACCTGCTTCTTACACAACTTACGACAGCCTTGGAACGAGTAGCCTGGATGGTGCGACAGCACCCGTAGGTTCAGTATCGATTGCCTGTTTGTCCTGTCACGATGGTACACAGGCTATGGATGCGGTTTTAAATGCACCTGGTTCAGGAGCAGTGGTGACTTCATATACTAATGGAACCTGGACAGGCAGTTCTAGCCCACAGGGTATAGCGTTAATTGGCCAGGATTTGTCTAACGATCACCCAATCGGAATTCAATACGGTGGTGGTGGTATCACTGCAACATCACCAGCGGCGGCGACGAATGATGTCGATTTTAAAGTCACAGAAAATGCCACTATTAATGGTAATACTATCTGGTGGGTAGACACTGAAGTTACACCTAATGGTACACGTCAGAAAACAGATATGCAGTTATATACTCGATCAGTTGCAGCAATTGATGGTGGTGCTGATCAGCCATTTGTTGAATGTGCAAGTTGTCATGATCCGCATACTGAAAATACAACTTTCCTCCGAGTGTCCAATGCGGGTAGTGCAGTATGCCTTGCGTGTCATACCAAATAAAACAGGATTAGTTTAACTAAAATCAGTCCTCCATTGATGCCCTCAATGGGGGATGTGTTATTTCTGCTAATCATAAAGGTGGTACTAAATATGAGTCCAAAACTTGCTTATAAAAGCTCATTTGTCGTGGGTTTTTTATTGGTATTGCTGAGCATGTTTTCTACAAAAATATTCTCAGCTGAAGCGGTGTCAGATAATCCAGTTTTTGCAAGAATTAATGATCGCGTAATTACGTATAACGAGTTTATGGATATATTTCGAACGGCAGTTCGTTATAAATACTACCATGGAAAAGTGCCACAAAATGAGTTGCAGTCTTTTCAGCTACAGGTTGGAAAAGATATTGTTGAACAAGTTCTGATACACCAGCAAGCATTGAAACTAGGCCTTCAACCTGATAAAGAGAAAATCAAGACCGGGCTTGATAAATATGATAAAAAATATGCGACTAATCAAGATTGGCAGGCGCAAAAAGAAAAAAATTACCAGCAGTTATTAAAACGCCTGGAACGTCAGGATCTAATTGAGCAAATGAAGTTAAGAATTCAGGATGTTGATAAACCAGATAACAGACATGTAGAAAAATATTATAAGCAGCACCCTGAAAAATTTACTGAACCAAAGCGCGTCTGGCTATCCGTTATCCTGCTTTCGGTTCCACCAGCATCAGCAAAACAAACCTGGTTAGATGCGGAAAAAGCCGCCAATCAGTTTATAGCACGTATTAATCAGGGAGAATTATTTGCAGATATAGCTCACCAGTATTCAGCGCATCCAAGTGCAGTTAATGGTGGAGACCTGGGGTATTTACATCAGGGCATGCTTGAGGGTGATGCAAAAAAAGTAGTGGAAAACTTAAAAGAAAATGAAATAAGTAAACCAGTTCATGTGCTGGAAGGGATTACTGTTTTTCGTCTAAACGGAATCCAGCCAGCAAAACTTAAGTCATTCAAGGAAGTAAAGCAAAGAGCAGCAGATTTGCTATATCGTGAAATACAAGATAAATCCTGGGAAAAATATTTAAAACAGTTAACCAGCACAGCTGATGTTTTTGTTAATGAAAAATTGTATGCCGCTGTTGCTGAAAAGTAGATGTGCTTGTGTGTCGAGATTTAAAGTTATGGATGATTGTAAGAATTATTCTGGTTATATGTATGAGTTATTCAAGTCTGACATTGGCTGAATATCCTCCAGTAAGGATTTGGGGTGATTTAACCGCTCTTTACAGAGAGCGTGATTTTAATGCGGGTAATAACCATGCAACTGATTGGCAAGCAATTACAACCGTTAATGCAAGTAGTTATATCTGGCAGCCATGGTTAGCGCTTGTTGATGGCAGCTTATCTTACTCAACAGATAAAGAGCAATATACTGATCAGGCGCCAACCAGGGACCAGTATATAAGTGGTAATCTTAGACTGAATTTATTTCCAAGCAGTCGATTTCCTTTTTTAATGTATGTAAGTAAAAGCCAGAATAAATTAGATGATGAAGATTTTGGGAGAACAATTAAAAATACTGTATTTGGTATGCGTCAACAATACACAAGTTTAGATGGGTTAAAATTTTATAGTGGAAATATAGAACGAAGTATACGTGAGGATGTTGATCAGGAGAGTTTTATAAATAATAACCTGGGGTTTACATCTCGATTTAAGGTGCAAAATAATATTTTTTATGGAGATATAGATTATAGTAATATAGAAAAACCAAATAAGGATGACGAAATTAATTATGCAATTACCGGGCGTCACTCATATACCAGGAAAAGCAATTTTACACTTGAGAATATTGTCTCAACTGCACAAAGTTATTATGACTTTATTAATAATTCAAGTGATACACAAAATGATCAGGTCTCTAGTTTTCTAAGCTGGAGGCCAGCGAATCGTTCGGATTTGAATTTTGCTGCAAATTTACGTTTATCAAATCTGGCGCAGTCATTTAAGCAACGTAATGAATTTGTTTCTGTTGACGAAGAGACTAGTTTTGAACAGGGTTTAATAAATATTAATCAGAGCCTTATTTATAATTATAATAATAATGTAACGCTTTCTGAAGCAATAAATGGTACTGAAACAGAAACAGGCGATACTATTCAATTTACTGGTTCTGAATCACTTGGGCTCGGATATGGTTCAGATTCTTACGATACATCAATAGGATATTATAGTTGGAATGCAGGAATAAATATAAATAGACAACATGGCGATTTTATTGAAACAGAACGTGACGTTAATAATCAATTAGGGCATTCCATATCAAAAATTATACAGCTAACACCGGATCTAAATTTACAGTCAAGTTTTAATCAATCAGGGGAATATAAATTTAGAGATAAGCAAGAAGATGCCAGTAGCTTAAATCATTCAATTACTGTGAATTGGTCAGAATCCAGTTTTACTGATAGAGCGTCTGTTCGATTTATGTTAGCGGATGCAAGAAATAATGACATCGTTGATAATAAATTCCAGATGTTGAATTTACAGCTTAGTCAAGATTATCGCATAAGTAGACATACTCATCTTATGATGAATTTTACATTACAGGGCACACGGGTAGCTTCAAACCAGGAGTTAACTGAAACGGAGTTAGTGGATGGTCAATTAAATTATTTAAATAGTCGATTTTTAAATATTCATGGTATGGGATTTAAGTCAGAGTTGGTATTAAATTTCAGAAAAACCACTGATCGGGGTGAAGATAATATAAATACAAAAGATGATTTGGATCATGATAACTCATGGCGAAATGAAATAGTTTACCGTTTAGGATTGTTTGAATCTCGTTTGAATCTTGATTATGTGAAAAATGATGATAAATATGATCGTGTAATAAAAGTACAGCTCACCAGAAATTTTGGTGATATATGAGAGGAAAAAAGTGTATATGAAAATTAATGTTGTGACTCTACTGGCGTTGTTGTTCAGTGTGCTGATGTATTCATCACTGAGTAGAGCTGAATATGGTGATGTAGTCATAAATAATTACTCTGATGATGCTGGTATGAGGCCAGTTATTTTTCCTCACTGGTTTCACCGGATACGTTTTCGTTGCAAAGTCTGTCATGCTGATCTTGGCTTTGAATTTAAAGCAGGCGGAAATGAAATTAATATGCTCAAGATTATTGATGGTGAGTATTGTGGAGCCTGTCATAATGGTGAAATAGCCTGGTCAGTCGAGAACTGTATTATGTGTCACTCTGCGAAACCTGGAACACCAACACAAGTGCATGAAAGTACAACCTCGAAATTGTTGAGTAAACATAAAAAGACTAAATCAAGTGCCAAAAAGACAGGTGCAAATAAAGAAGGTAATAAAAAATGAAGTCAGAAAATATTAGCGTAATATCAATATATTTTTTTCTGATGATCAGTGTTGCTATGATCTTTTTTTTGTCTGTTTTTATATGGAGTGATGTACATGCCGCTAGGCAATTAAAGTCGGGGAAGCAGATATATGATTCGGGATGTTCAGGATGTCATGATACAGGTGTGCTTGAAGCACCCAAGTTAGGAACAAAGGCTGACTGGGTTAAAAGAGAAGCACAGGGTTTTGATATTCTACAAAAACATGCAATTAATGGATTTAATAATATGCCGGTAAAGGGAGGTAATCCGGCGTTAAAAAATGATGAAATAGAACGTGCTATTGCCTATATGTTGAGCAAATCTGGTTTTAAGAAGTACGCAAAAAAGGCGGGTAAAACGCCTGCTGTTAAAAAGAAAACTAAAAAATCACTTGCAAATAAGGATGTAAAGCCAAAAGTAAAGTCTTTTAAAAATATAAACAAGTTTAATCGTTTGATGAAACCGCCTTCAGAATGGAATTTACCACCTGTAAAAGATGGAATTCATGATCCGGAAAATCAGGGAACAGAAATGTTACAACCACCTAAGGTTGCATTTGAAGCTTTATCTAAGGACAAATCCGGTAATCGTGTAAATTGGGTTAAATCTTTGCATGATGGTGATATAGCACCACGATATGATCGAATGGATCCTGATGCAGTACCGGTTGTTATGGATCTTAATATTGTTCGTGAAGTAAAAGGCTCAATGCCTAATGTTGTTTATCCCCATAAACAACATACAGAATGGTTAGACTGTTCTAACTGTCATCCAGATATTTTTATTCCTCAAAAGGGTGCTAACCAGATTAGTATGGCAGCAATATTGTTGGGTCAGAAATGTGGTGTTTGTCATGGAAAAGTCGCATTTCCAGTTTCTGAATGTAGAAAATGCCATTCTCAGAAAAAACCGTTTAAAGCCGCTAAAAAATGAATAGTTGTTTATAATTTATAAAGTGGAGTATGTTATGCAAAGTCTGAAATATTTTTTTGTATTATTGCTGTATTGTAATACTTTAATTGCCAGGGAGCAGCTAACCCAAGATATTCAGACGGCCGATCTGGAAACTGAAAATAAGCAGCTAAGCCAGAAGTTTAGAATGGCAAGTTATTTGTTGACACATACTCCATTAAAAATTCGTATTGATTCAAGTGATAATAAAAATGCTGTTGAGTTGTATAAAACTGCGCATTCAAATTTTATTCTTGTGCGAAAAAAAATTAATGAGAAAAACTGGTTAGAGGCTAATGCAATTATTGACTCTGTTCTTCGAGACTTAACCAGCGCATCACAATTGCTCAATAGAGTAAATATAAGTCGAAATAAATATAATGAAAACATGAAAAGAGTTGAGTCATTTATTCTTCCTGAATGGTCTGATCTGTCTGCTGAAGAACAGGCGTATTTAGATAAGAAGTCTGATGAAATGTTAAATTTAATCAATAATTCCACAAAACTGGCAAATGATAAACAATATACCAGGGCAAGTGAAATGCTGGATGAAGTATATGCGATAAAGACACAGTTGTTAAAAGTCTTAAAGCATGAAAATACAATTGTTTATGATCAAATGTTTGATACATCAGAGGAAGAATTTAACTATATGCTGAAGCGTAGTCAGCATTATCTCGATCTTGTTGAAACTGTTCTTAAAGATCATTCTTATAATCCGCAGACAATGAAATTAATTGATTCATATGTGCAACAGGGAAAGTTGGGAATGAGTAAAGCGATTGAATTTGAGAAGGATAAAGAGCATGAGAAAGCTATAGTTATTCTTGATAAATCAATTAAAAATCTATCAAGTTCATTAAAAATTATGGGTATAAAGCTTTAGGTTAAAAGGTATATTTATGTATGTTATACGTTTGTGTGTTTCGGTACTGATTCTATTTATCAGTTTTCATTGCTATTCTCAAGAAGCGGCAGTAAACCTGGAAGGTGCTTTTATAAGTAAACTTATCAATGAGTCTTCTGGAGCACAGCAGGTTAAGAAAAGTAATAATCCAGAAGTTAAAATATTACATCAGTTGGCTAAGGACTTGTTTGAACAGGCTAATGATAAATTAAGTTCAGGAAATGCAGCTGAAGCTGCATCGTTATTGAATCAATCAGCTAAAACAATGTTTGATGCTATTCGATTGTCAACACCTGTTTCTATGGGTGATAATAAAGTAAAACATGATTATGAAAACCGCAAAAAATCTGTTACCGCACTTCGTGAGGCATTCGATCGTATAGCGCTTGAAAAGAATGATCAGAAAATAAAAGACAATGTTGATAATCAACTTAAAGAAATAATGAAAATATCCTTACAACTGGAACAGGCTGAAAAATATACACCTGCGAAAAAGGAGCTTAATAAGGCCTATGTGTTGCTGAAGCAATCCATTGAGTCATTACGAAGTGGGCAGACTCTGGTAAGGAGTTTGAATTTTGCTTCTGCTGAAGAAGAGTATCATTATGAGCTTGATAGAAACGATACACATAAAATGCTTGTTAAGTTGTTACTGGACGAAAAACAAAGTTCTGCATATACACAGAAGGCTGTTTCTAAATTCACACAGCAAGCAGCAGTTCTCAGGGCACAGGCAGAGCAGGCAGCGAATGATGATAATTTTAAGCAGGCAATAGACCTGCTTGAGCAGTCTACCAAGCAGTTTGTCCGGGCCATTCGCAGTGCTGGTGTGTATATCCCAGGTTAAAATAAAGTTGTTTTATGAATAAAAATTTTTTTTTAGTACTTTTGTTGTTTTCGATTACGGGAGTTTTATTTGCCGCAAAACAAACCTGGAAATCGCTGAAAGAAGACGGTTTGCATGATCCGGAAAATTCGTCTATTGAAATATTGCAGGAACCTTCTGAAGCACTTTTACAGTTGCCACCTGATACAACTGGTAATATGGTTTCATGGGTTAAGGCATTGAGAGATGGATATATTGAACCCAGGACAAATATTTTTCCGGAAACAAAAATTGAGGTATTGGACACGGATATCATTATGGAGAACACCGGTGAGATGCCAATGGTGCGATTTCCACATAAACCACATACGGAATGGTTAGATTGTAAGAACTGTCATGATATTATTTTTAAGGAAGAAGTTGATGCTAACCCAATTAATATGTTTGCTATTCTAAGTGGTGAATATTGTGGTCGATGTCATGGAGCTGTATCATTTCCATTAACTGAATGTTTGCGCTGTCACAGTGTGCCTCGCAAAACCTTCAAAGGTAAGCCAGGGCTACAACCCAGAAAATCTGATATGAGTATGCATTAAAATATTAGGATGTGACTGAAAGGAGCGCACTTCATTTAGAAAGCTATGGATATATACAGCAGGATTTTCATCCTCATTATTTTGACTGAAGCTGTTGTATTCATGAGGTTTTTTATCTGTTCTGGTTATAATTGATATTAACTGTGCTTGTAATAAAATTATGAAATTTACGATTCACTTTTTTAAACTACATAAACATGTAGTTGTTTTTCTTTTGTTAATATCGAATATTTTATTTCTTGTTCCTGTTGCTGCGGAGTACGCAGATGTTGTGCTGAATAAACGTGCTGAATTAAATGACATGCGGCCGGTTATTTTTCCTCACTGGTTTCATCGCATGCGTTTTCGATGCAAGGTATGTCATCAAGAATTAGGTTTTAAAATGAAAGCAGGTAGTAATGATATTAATATGGTAGATATTATTGATGGCAAATTTTGTGGCATGTGTCATAACGGGGATATTGCCTGGACTGTGGAAAACTGCGATCTTTGTCATTCAGGTAAACCCGGGTTAAAGAGTGGTATTTATGGGACGAATCAAACATCAGGGCCTGGACGATGGTGAGACTAGACCTTTGTAGAAAATTATCGGGGCTGTTTATGTCTTTGCTAATGTTGTTGTTGAGTTCCTGCGCTACAGCACCTGAAAGGTTTATGTTCAGTATGCCATCTACTCGATTATTAAATAATCAGAGTCTGTGGCCCGCTAAACCACAAGTGTCTCGCTATAGTTATATTGGTGATATTCGGGGCGAATCAAATCAGGTTAAGGATGGTAGCCAACAAGACAGTGTTGTTTCAAAATTTTTTGCAGCACTCGTTGGACTTGAAAGTGATTTAATTGCACCAACAGATTTAATGCGTCCTCAGCAAGGTGTGGTTGATGCAAATGGTCGTATTTATGTTGTTGATACCGGGCGTCAGGCGGTATTTGTATTTGATGAAAAATCATCTGAATTTTTTATATGGAATGAAGACCGGCTGAATATTTCTTTTAAAAGTCCAGTGGGTATAGCGCTTGCTGAAGCCAGTATTCTGATAACAGATTCTGAACAGGCTGTGGTTTATATTTTTAATGCACAGGGAAAAATTATTAACACCATTGGTGCAGGCACATTGCAACGACCTACTGGAATTGCCTATGATCCGTTTAGCAAGCGTATTTTTGTCAGCGATACCCGGGACGATAATATTAAGATATATGATCTAGAAGGTGTATTACTGGATACCATTGGGGGCCGAGGTTCAAAACCGGGTGAATTTAATCGACCAACATTCCTGAGTTTTCATAATCATAAACTCTATGTCGCCGATTCTTTGAATGCGCGAATTCAGATATTTAATGACCAGGATGAGGTCATTCAAAGTATTGGCGAACGGGGTCTTTACGTTGGTAATTTTTCACGCCCCAAGGGGGTTGCCGTTGATTCCCAGGGTAATATTTACGTGACTGAAAGTTATTATGATTATCTGCTGATTTATAATCCAGCGGGTGAATTATTAATGTCGATTGGTGGCTCTGGTAACAAGGCAGGGCAATTTTCTCAACCTACTGGTGTGTGGGTGGATGATAAAGACAGGGTTTTTGTTTCTGACATGTTAAATGGACGTGTTTCACTATTTCAGTACCTGGGTGGCAATTAATAAATGTTAGTTTTTCTCGATGTTAATTCTCGATTAGTTTATATCCGTTATTTCCTAGGCTTAATTAGTCTGTTGTGTGTTTCAGCATCGCTAAATGCAGAACGTGTATCGGATATCGCCAGTACCAAACATAATTTTTCAACATCGAGTACAGGTACGGTTAGTGCCACCAGCGAAAGCCAGATTTGTGTTTTTTGCCATACCCCTCACCAGGCGGAAAGCTTACCCAATGCACCGTTATGGAATCGCCAGGCCTCCGGGGCCACCTACACCCCCTATACCTCAAACTCAATTGATGCGAATGACATTGCTGCCACACCGGGGGGCAGCTCCAAGCTATGTTTATCCTGTCACGATGGTACCATTGCACTTGGATCAGTTAATGTACTCAATGCACAGGCTAATGTCTCAATAGATTTACAGGGTACAGGTACCGGTGGCATCATACCCTCGGGTAGCGGTGATAACACGGGATATACACGTAAGTTGGGCACGGATTTAAGTAACGACCACCCCATTTCATTTACCTATAACAGTAGTCTGGCTGGCCTTGACGGAGAGCTACGCAACCCGGCAGTAGAAGCCCATATTGGTAATCGCAGCACCGGTAACACCCCCGCCGTGCCCCTGGAAAATGACAAAGTGCAATGCACCAGTTGTCACGATCCCCATATCCGAGATGTGGATGTCACCAAAAATGTTAAATTTTTGCGGCTTAATCGTTTTCAGGCAGGCGTGCCAACCGGGGGTGCATTCAGTCAGCAAAATGATATAGTCTGCCTGGCCTGTCACGATAAATTGGGGCAGGCATGGTCAACCTCTGCCCATGCTGATCCATCCGTTGCCAATGAAATATACAGTAGCACCGCGGCCAGTCAGCGCGAATTTCCAGCCAATACACCGGTGTGGAAAGCCTCCTGCCTGAACTGTCACGATACCCATACAGTCCAGGGCTCTCGCCGCTTGCTGAGGGAGGGAACAGATAGTTTATCGAGCCCTAAAACCGGCGGTAATTCAGCCCTGGAAGAAGCCTGTTATACCTGTCACTCCGCTGACGGAGCCGTATTAAATGGCCAGGGGGGAGGGGTCTTTGAAGTACCCGATATAAAAACGGACTTTACCACCGGGGTTACCCATATGCCCATCACCACAGCGGATCAGCGAGCCAGTATTGAAACCCATGACATACAGAATGCGGATCTGATTGAAAACAGGACAAAATTGAACAATAGTAATCGGCATGTGGAGTGCACGGACTGTCATAACCCGCACCGCGTGACAAAAAATCGCCTGTTTAATAATACCGGTGGCACCCAGGCGGGCACCCACAACCATGTAGTCGGCCACACCAATATAGCCTCCGGTGTGTTGAGGGGGTCGTCCGGTATTGAACCCTCATATGGCTCAGATATTTTTGACCCCAATAATTTACCTCTGCTCTATACGGTAAAATCCGGCGATGGTGGCAGTGGTGCTAGCACCAGTGTCAATAGTAGTCATGTCACCCGTGAATACCAGATATGCCTGAAATGTCATTCCGATTATGCCTATGGAAATAACCCTCCTTTTTTAGGTGATACCGGAGGCAATACGAGCGCAGCACAAAGCAATGGGTTAAACCAGTACACCAACCAGGCCATAGAATTCCAGGCCCCATTGGGTCATAAGGGAGAGGGAACCAGTACATCGGCTTCCGGGGCAAATGCAACCTATGCAAATAATAACCATCGTTCCTGGCATCCGGTTATGGGCAGTACCGGGCGAACCCTGGCAGAAAAAGTAAGTGCCGATGCCACCAACTGGTTAACACCCTGGAATGATGCCGCGGTGATAGGTAACCAGACCATGTACTGTTCAGACTGTCATGGTTCGGATACGGCGGCGGGTACAGCGGTACCTAATGGGGGTGAAAATGGTAATCCCTGGGGCCCACATGGCTCAAGTAATAAATTTATATTGAAGGGTAACTGGAGTTCCAGTACCGGTAGTGGTAGTCCGAATGACCTTTGTTTTAAGTGTCATAATTACGATGACTATACCAATCCTCTTAACAACTCCACTACTACCGGCTACTGTTGTGGTGGCGGCGGTGGAGGTAGAGGCGGCGGCAGAGCCAGTGGTAATTTACATGCTTATCATGCGGGGCGTATTGGCACGATCCGTTGTAACTGGTGCCACGCAGCCGTGCCTCATGGCTGGAAGAACAAGGCATTGCTGGTTAATTTAAATGATGTTGGTCCGGAAGGTGGTTTTGCGGGCACGGGTAATGAAGTGTCCAATAGTGGCGGCTATAGTAATGGCCCTTATTATAATAATGCCATGCTTAAGGTGGTTAATTTTGCTACCAGCGGTAACTGGTCAGCATCTAATTGTGGTTCTGCCAGTGGCCAGACAGGACGATTCTGGATGCGCACAACTTGTAGTAATCCACCCTGATTTTGACCAGGTATTAGTATAGGTCGTATAGGAAATCGTGATGATAAGTGAGCCAGATCCAACGGCTGCAAAATTGTTTAGTGCGTTTATTGCCTCAAATCAGTTCAGCCTGGTTTTGCTGGTGTGTTTATTTATTGGCGTTGTTTTTTATCAGCAAACAACGAGTCCTGCTCGGCTGGCCGTAATACTGGTGCCGGTTATTTTGTTGATGATTAATTTCATTGCAAACCTGGTATTACGTAAAGTTTTTGTGACTAAACCGGCGTTACTGGTTTTTCATATGGCCTTGTTTGTAATGGTCGTGTTGCTCATTCTAGGTCAGTTAACATATTTGAAAGGAACACTGGAACTGGGTAGTCGGGAAGAATTTAATGGCCAGTTGGAAAATGTCCAGTCTGGTCCCTGGCATGATTATTACCAGTTGCTTAACAAAAAATTTACCAATCTAGGTTTCAGCATTCATTACCATAAGGGGGTTATGCGTGATAATACGATAAACCGTATTCAGCTGTTACAAAAGGGGGGTAATTCTCAAATTATTGAAATTGGCGATCATATTCCGCTGGTCATTGGCCATTACCGTTTTTACACAACTCACAACAAAGGTTATGCGCCTTTATTTCGCTGGACTCCGGCGGGTGGTGATTCGTTTATGGGTAGTGTGCATTTGCCCGCTTACCCCATTCATGAATATAAACAGGCAAAGGAATGGCTGTTGCCACAAACACAACAAAAAATCTGGACCATGTTAGTGATTGAAGAAGATGTGCTACCGGAGCATCGGGATTTTGATTTTCGTATTCCTTATAAGCATCATCTGGTGGTTCGTGTTGGTGAAAAACGTTATACCTTAAAGGAAGGTGATGAAATTACACTGGCATCAGGTGTGTTACGTTATGATTCATTAACCAGCTGGATGGGCTATAAGGTTGATTATGACTGGACACGTTCCTGGCTACTTATCACTTGTTTGATTGCGCTGCTGAGCCTGTCACTACACTATATTATTCAGTTTCGTGATAGCATAAGGCAATCTTCCAGTTAAGCTCACGGTGTATTAACCTGAAAAAATCAGTTGATCTTTCTAGGATTAGGTAAAACAATCCTACTTTTTTTAAAACGACCTCTGTTTACATCAGATGATTTTTGCAGGAGCCGCGGCAGAAATTAATAACCTGACCGATTTAATTGTGCCTGTTAGTGAAACTCACTAATCGTTTACATGAGTTGCTTATGATATAGTTTATAAAATTATAGGCGGCTGCCCTTAAATGATAAATTCTAAAAAATACTCACTTCGTTTTGTGCTTACCACTTTATTTGCCATTTTAATACTCAGTGTTGGTGGGCTAATTGGGGTGTTGAATTATACGCAAACAACAAAACTGCTACTGTCCGCATCAGATGAAGTTTATGACAGGGCATCCAAAGAAATAGTCCTTAATTATCGAAAAACGTATAATCCGGTTTTAAACTCTCTGGCACTACTTTCACATTCACCATTGTCAGAAAGCACTTCTTTTGAAAAACGTATGGAGTATATCGGTGCACTTTCCTCAGCGATAAATACTCAGTTAGCTGTAGCAGCTATTCAATTTGGCTATGAAAATGGTGATTATTTTATTGTTAGAAAAATTAATTCTGATGAGTTAAAGGATACATTTAAGGCACCTGAAAAGACAACTTTAATTGTTGATAATGTAACAATTGAGAGATCAGGTAAAACAAGTCTTGAGAGAATTTATTTCGATAAAAAATTGAATTTAATTCATCGAAATGAACCTGTTTCAAGTGATTATGATCCAAGGAAGCGCCCCTGGTTTAAGCAGGCAGAATATAAGCCAAAATCAATACAACCTTATTACTTTTATTTTATGCGTCAGGTAGGTACGACTGTGACCATGAAAATGCATCAATCCAACACCGTAATAGCTATAGATATAACATTGAAAAATATATCTAAAGAATTAGAAAAATCTAAAATGACAGACATGTCCGAGCTTTATTTAATAACGTCTAATTCCAGGGTAATTGCCAGTGCTAATACAGATGAAAGTTTGATAAAAACAATTCAGGGAGAAGTGATACTTAAGTTGCCATCGGAGTTAGGTAGTGATGTTCTTTTTAGTTTGGCCGATAAGGATTTATTTAAAGAGCAAACGTTGAGTTTTGAAGTGGCGGGTGCGCCATGGCAGGGAGCTGTTAAATTAATGGGGCAACTAGGTGGTGATGAGTTATATCTGTTTATGTTTACACCGGTCAGGGAGTTATTAAAAGATGCGATTATCATAGCCTGGAATACTTTATATCTTTTACTTGTGATTATTGTAATGACTATTCCTGTTGTATGGATTCTTTCAGAGCGAATATCAGCGGCTTTACATCAATTGGCTATAAATGCTAAACAAATAATGAACTTTGATTTTACAGAATCAAATCCGCCATTAAGTAAAATTGAGGAGGTTTATGACCTTGCTAATGCGCAGGCGTTGATGAAGTCTAGTTTAAGTCAGTTTATAAGTTTAATAAATTCTTTGGCAATTGAAAAAGATTTTAATTCCCTATTAGATAAAATTACCATAGAAACATTTAATGCTAGTAAAGCGGATGTTGTTGCAACATATCTGGTTGATGATAATAGTGAGCGGTTACAGGTTAATGCACTTAAATCTAAAATAAGTTTTAATATTGAGAAAGCGTGCATGCCAGATTTTTTATTGACCGAGAAAAGTGAAATTCGCGAATTAATTTATTCAGATGATTGCAATCATTTATATCAAAATGCAGAAGAAAATAAGTGCTGGTCTACACTGGCCAGAAAAATTCATGATGATAATTTGCAGTTAGTATTGTTACCGTTGCGAAATCGGCAGTCTGAGTTTATGGGGATGGTGGTTCTTGCTTACATGACAAGTAATCAACTATCAACCAAGAATCAACAGCAATCATTATCATTTGTACAGGCATTTTCCGGTTTTGCTGCGGTATCACTTGAAAGCAAACAGTTATTAAAAATGCAGGAAAATTTGCTTGATGCGTTTATTAAATTAATTGCCGGCGCTATCGATGCCAAATCACCGTATACGGGAGGTCACTGTCAACGGGTGCCTGAAATCACAAAAATGCTGGCCCAGGCTGCCTGTGATTCAAATGATTCACTATTTAAAAATTATCAGTTAGATGAAGACCAATGGCAGGAAATACACATAGCAAGCTGGTTACATGATTGCGGTAAGGTAACCACACCTGAGTATGTAGTCGATAAATCGACTAAACTGGAAACAATTTATGATCGTATTCATGAAATTCGTATGCGCGTTGAAGTTTTAAAACGAGATGCGGAAATTGAGTGCTGGAAGGCGATTACTGAGGGAGCAGATAAAGAGGCTTCTAAAATTGAATTAAAACAAAAACTTCAGACCCTTGATGATGATTTTAAATTTATAGCCATTTGTAACCAGGGTGAAGAATTTATGGAAGACGATAAAATTAAGCGTTTAAATGAAATTGCAGATAAACGCTGGATGCGCACATTAGATAATCATCTGGGGGTGTCATGGGAAGAGAAACAGCGCATGGATAAAAGTCCCAGGAAAATACTTCCGGTCGAGGAAAAATTGCTAGATGATAAGCTTGAACATGTTATTGAACGAATTGAATCTGATTCGATGCCAGTTGATAATCAATGGGGCTTTAAACTTGATGTGCCAGAATATAAATTTAATCGCGGTGAATTATATAATCTTTCAATTAAACGTGGCACCTTATCGAATGAGGAGCGATTTTTAATAAACGATCACATGGTGCAAACCATTATGATGCTTGAAAAACTGCCTTATCCTGCATACTTAAAAAATGTACCGGTTATAGCGGGTTGTCATCATGAAACGATGGACGGAAAGGGCTACCCTAAAAGACTGAGTAAAAGTGATATGCCACTAACGGCAAGAATGATGGCGATTGCGGATATTTTTGAAGCATTAACCGCATCTGACAGGCCTTATAAAAAACCTAAAACACTGGTTGAGTCGCTATGCATAATGCGCTCTATGCGTAATGATAAACATATTGATAGCGATCTTTTTGATTTGTTTTTAAGCTCAGGTGTTTACTTGAAATATGCTGAGAAATACCTGGAAAAAGATCAAATTGATGCTGTTGATATTAATCAGTTTTTATCGGCACAACATTAAGCTTCCTAAGAAAATACGAAAGCTAATTTAGTACTGTAAATTAATCTGAAGCCGTAAGTCAAAAGCGGTCTCTCCCAAGGGGAGAGCAGCATGTAGTTTTTGGCTTACGGCTTAAGGCTTCTGACTTACGACTATCTTTTACAGGAGGTTCAACATCACCGTGTTTGAAAAATCACTGCTTGTTGTTCCACCAACGGTTCTAACTGCAATATATAATTTATTACCTGTGGCAAAATCCGCAACTCGACTCCAGGCAATTGAGGTATCATTGTTTTGCACTAATGCATTCGTAGCGCCTGACATATCAGCGTTGTTAGAAATATAAAGCAGGTAGTCTGTTTTAGCGCTGGAAAGTGTAATATTGACAGGTGTCGTCGCGGTTACAACAGTCCCTTCTGTGGGGCTAGTTATCAGGCTTGATATACCACTATCTGAAATGACTGATACCATTAATTCTTCGGTATAAACAATTCGGTCTGCCATTAAACCAATATTATCAGACATAATTAAAATTCGATCTGCCATAGTGCCTATGTCACTGGACAGTCCAAGTATCAGGTTTTCTATGGTTGAGAGTGAAGCGATTACCAATGTTTCAAAGGTGTCGCTAAGCAAGGCTTTTGCATTATGTGTTGATGCTGTGAAAAGAAGGCTCGATGATAGTAAAATAATGCCAATGGTGGCTAATCGTGTTTTCTTTTGCATGAAACAGTCCTCTGTTGTATAAGTGTGAAGAATTAAGTTGTTTGTTAGAATATAAGCAAACACTAATTCATGCAAGCGTTATTGCGATAAACGTGTATCCCATTGAAATTACAGAGTAATTTTCGTATTGCAGGGGGGTAAGTGAAGAGCCTTTAAGGTACTTTTTGTACAATTATAGAATTTGGAGAGATGAGTGAAGTTCACAGTAGACGAATTTCGGGGCTGGAAAAATAAAAAAGTAACCCTGTTAGGTATGTCAGGTGTTGGTAAAACATATTTATCAAGCATGTTGCGAGATAGTCAATGGTTCCATTTTTCAGGTGATTACCGAATTGGTACGCGATACCTGGATGAACCTATCCTGGATATGATTAAACAGCAGGCAATGCAGGTGCCGTTCTTAAGTGAGCTGTTGCGTAATGACTGGATTTATATTCGCAATAACATCAAGGTGCATGATTTGGGGCCAGTGTTGAGTTTTGTTGGAAAAGTAGGCAACCCGGAGCTGGGTGGTGTTGAGCTTGATGATTTTGTCAGGCATCAGTCGCTTTACCGTGAAGGTGAAATAGCAACGATGTTTGATGTGCCAGATTTTATAGAGAAAGCGCAGAGCATTTATGGTTATCAGCATTTTATTAATGATGTGGGTGGTAGTTTATGTGAGTTGGATGAACCGGGGGTAATTGAAACCCTGGCAGAGCATACCCTGATGCTTTATATTCAGGTAACCAATAAACAGGAAGAGGAAAAACTAATAGCCAGGGCACAAAGTGCGCCTAAGCCATTATACTATCGTGCAGAGTTTTTGCAGGAACAGTTGGCCATTTATTTAAAAGAAAATAATTTACAGTATGCTGCACAAATGGATCCGGATGAATTTACCCGTTGGGTCTTTCCCCGTTTATTTCGTTCGCGTATTCCACGTTACGAAAAAATAGCTGAACAGGGGTATACGGTAACATCGGAAGAAGTTGCCAATGTTAAAAATGAAGATGATTTTCTGAAGCTGTTAGAAACAGCAATTGCTAGAGATTCCTGATGCCACTAGTCGCCCACAACCAGTTACCCTCATTTAATCGCTTACGTGGTGAAGGCATTAAAGTGCTCGCTCCAGATGCCGCAGTGCACCAGGATATTCGTGAGTTACATATCGGTCTGTTAAATATGATGCCGGATGCTGCACTGGCGGCAACTGAGCGACAGTTTTTCAGGTTGATTGGTGAAAGTAATCCCATTGCTCAGTTTTATGTGCACCCTTTTACGTTAAGTGAATTACCACGCAGTGAAAAAACACAGGCATACATTGATCAATATTATGAAACCTTTGCTCAAATAAAAGAGCAGGGCCTGGACGCCCTAATTATTACCGGTGCAAATGTTATTGGTTCTGATTTGTCCAACCAGGCATTCTGGAAACCATTAATTGAAGTTGCTGACTGGGCACATGAGAATGTAACTTCAACTTTATGTTCATGTCTGGCTACGCATGCGGTACTGGAATTTCGTTATAAGCAAAAGCGTGAATCCCAGGCCAATAAAAAATGGGGCGTTTTCCCCCATCGGGTTACTGATCAAACACATCCATTGGTTACGGATATAAATACTCGCTTTGATGTTCCGCATTCACGCTGGAATGATGTTAGTAGAGAACAGTTTGTTGCGGCTAAATTAAAGGTGCTTGCTGTAGGAGATAAAAACTGTGTGCATCTGGCAACATCTGAAGATGGTTTTCGTAGTGTTTTTTTTCAGGGGCATCCTGAATATGACACAATTTCTTTATTAAAAGAATATAAGCGAGAAGTTTTATTATTTGTAGAAGGTTTACGTAAAAGTTATCCACCTTTTCCAGAGCATTATTTTGGTGTGCAGTCTGCTGCAATATTACGAGAATATAAAAGTAGGTTGTTATCTTCTATGCTTGAAAAAACAGACATACCTGAGTTCCCAGAAAATTTAATTGTGCATAGTATTGATAATACCTGGCACGATACGGCGGGTGAAGTTGTAAGTAACTGGGTTGGTTTGATATATCAATTAACGCATTCAGATCGAAAAAAACCGTTTATGGATGGTGTTGATTTACTTAATCCACTGGGATTATAAAAAACTGACCTGTTTATTCGGTGATTTTTTCCTGGCTAGCTGGCTTGAGAAAAACAGGGACAAGGCAATTTTTAGATGGGTTCCTGCTGTTGTTACACTGAGCCGGGTGGCTTAGGGAGTAACTAACTGACGCAAACCTAAGTTGTATTAGGAATTAATATTCTCGTTGTCATTAAATATTATTCATCACTGCTAATGTCCCGTTAAAAGAAATTAGTTTCTGTTTAAAGCGCATTGTTATGTGATTAACGAACGTTTCACTCTGATCGAGACATGAGTTGGGGGTGTCTGTCCAAGACGCACCGTAAAACCATCCCTGGTGGCTCGACACCCGCGTCCATGCGGGTGACGGTCTTAGACAGACACCCCAACTCATGTCTCTAGTGGTTAACGGGGCAGCAGTGATTATTCATATTTACACGCTATTTTAGAATAGACAAGGGCATTTAAACTTCAAAGGATGGTATTAATTATGTTGATGCATGGGAAAAATTCCTATGACATATGAACTATATAAGGTGATGCTTTTAAAATTGGTTTACTTATTCCACAGACAAAAACTTTTTAAACTAGTTTACAGTACAGTTGTCATGGATTTAGCCAATTGATATTGGTAATGCGAAATAAAAGAATGGAAGATATCTTTTTAAGTCAGAGCAAATTATTGTGCTCTGACTTGTAGGTAATATCAGGTAGTTAAGGTGAGATTATAGTTGATTACCCTATAGCCATGTTTTATAAGGCATGACCATAGGTGGAGTAGGCACTGAATTATAGATATGGAAAATTAATGAATGGGTACGTTGGGATTTGAAATACCATTACGAATTTCATCTGATGTAGCATCCCTAACTTCCAGAACTTTAACTTTGAATGTGGCAATTTTGCCCGCAAGAGGGTGGTTGCCATCAACTGTAAGCTTGTCACCTTCGATCTTTGAAACCACGAATGTTTTGGATTCACCTTCAGCATTGGCCATTTCAACCTGCGCACCAATGCTTCTAAATTGAGGGGGCACATTTTCCAGGTCATCGGTGAAGGTTAAATTCGGGTCATATACACCAAAACCTTCTGCTGGAGGTAAGTCAACTTCAATGCTATCACCCACGGAGCAGCCCTCCAGGGCACGTTCTATCCTTTCTATTAAGCCCATACTGCTTGCGCCATGAACATAGTTTACAGGTAAATCGACCTGCTCGACCACATTACCCATATCATCTGTAATGGTATACGTGAACTGAACGGCTTTATTCTGGCAAATTTTCTGAGACGACATAATCTAACTACTGTTTTTATAAAAATATAGCTCTTCATTATACATTTAATAGGAGAATCACCATAATTAGTGCGCTTAATGTAGCGATAGTCATAGTATATAATTAATCTCTAAAAAATAGAGCAAGCTGTGCGGGCTGGTATTCTGTTCCCTGGTCTACACGCTGAAACAGGTAGGTCTCACAGGTCATATTAGTGTATAATTATTAACCAGTTTAATTCAATATTTTAAGAGTAGCTAATGGAAGCATCATCCTGCAGTAAAGCCGAACCCTTTGCCTTACAAGTATTAGGCGATTCAATGCAGCCTGAATTCATGGATGGAGTAGTGATTGTTGTAGACCCGGAAGGTGTTATACGTGATGGGTGTTATGTGGTGGCTCTAGATATGAAGGACGAGTATACCTTTCGTCAATATAGAGAATACGATGAAAAACATTATCTCGTACCTTTAAATGATTTGTATGAGACAGAGGAATTTAAGGGGCCTACACATATAAAAGGTGTGGTTGTTCAGCAGGCAGGTAAACGTCGTAAAGACCGCAGATTTTATTAGAATCGCGAGTTGCCCCCCAGCTTTGACTCAGTTACTGGATAAAGCGCTACTTTACAGATCATTTTTAATTTAATCATGGGAAGTGAAAATTTCTGGGAGACTCCTCCCGTATTCCTGCATTTCCAATACCAAATACAGTTTGAAATATTAGCTCATGCCTCTAGTGGTTAACAGGGCAGCAGTGAAGCATAATAATAATTTAAAAATAGGCCTGTTTCACTCGGAGGTAATAAGTATGCTTACGTTCATAAAAGCCTCACTGAAATATTTGTGTTACTCTTCCTTAAAAAAGTAAACGACTCGGATATGTCAGGCTTTTCTTTCTGCTGTGGTTTTATTTAAATGTTAACTATTATTTTTCCAGTTTTAGGTGGCCTGGGTATTTTTCTACTGGGTATGATCATCATGACGGATGGCTTGAAGGCGTTGGCTGGTGACTATATGCGTTCTGTCATTATGAAGTTTACACGTAATCCATCATCAGGTGCGGTAACAGGCGCACTGACTACGGCGGTTTTGCAATCATCCAGTGCAACGACAGTAGTAGCTGTCGGCTTTGTTGGTGCAGGACTGTTATCGTTTTCAGAATCACTGGGTATTATTTTTGGTGCAAATATTGGCACGACCATTAAGGGTTGGCTAGTTGTACTGGTCGGGTTTAAACTGAATTTAGCCAATTTGATGATGCCGGTTATTCTGCTCGGCGTACTGTTGAAACTATTTGCAGATAAAAGACTGGCTGAAGTTGGTTTTGCATTAGCGGGCTTTGGTTTGTTTTTTGTGGGCATATCGGTAATGCAGGATGCAATGTCATCATTACAGGGTGTATTAACTCCAGATATTTTTCCCCAGGACAGTATTCTTGGAAGATTTAAACTATTTTTTATCGGTGTGGTTATTACTGTAATTACCCAATCTTCCAGCGCCGGTGTTGCCGTTGCGTTAACCGCTCTATTTGCAGGAGTAATAAATTTTGAGCAGGCGGCAGCGGTAGTTATCGGCATGGATGTCGGCACTACATCAACGGCAGCGTTAGCCACTATAGGTGGCAATGTCAGCTCGCGACGTACGGGTTTATCGCATGTTATTTATAATTTGATGACAGGTGTGGGTGCAATGTTGTTGTTATCCCCCTATATATTTTTATGGCAAACGATTTCGCCGGGTAGTTTATATAACAATGCGGAAGTAGCACTGGTAGCATTTCATACAACATTTAATTTATTGGGCGTCCTGTTGGTTTTGCCTTTTGCAGGACGTTTTGCAG
>Ga0316207_10001011_pt1 | contig 38243 bp, 38 predicted proteins | sample 6weekpyrite_MG_FD_204943 | JGI IMG/M metagenome (GOLD analysis project Ga0316207, IMG submission 204943) | Microbial mat bacterial communities from mineral coupon in-situ incubated in ocean water Damariscotta River, Maine, United States -... | ecosystem: Environmental > Aquatic > Marine >... | reverse complement strand
TGTACCAGTTGCCATGTTATGCACCTTAATTTAAAAATAAAACTTATTGCATTTCATAACGGGGCAACTTAGAAATAACCAAAAGTAACGACCGAGTAGTCCTGAATCCATGCAACGCTCTTAAAATCACAGCTTTTTACCTGCTGTAATAACCAACTGAATTAGTCGATTGGGAGCGATTATTACTAAAAATACTTACAAATACAACCCCTAACTAGCATAAGGGATTTCTGGCTCTATCTCGGCAGGGCAATTTTATTCGCTTCCGCAAAATAACGAGCTCATTTAATCTGCAATAAGCCGAAATATTAGTCATTCCCCCCTAAATAACGCCCATTTCCAGGTATTTATCCGTAATAAGGGCCGCACCAGATACAAGGCACCAAATTCTTCGTATCGGACAAACTTTATTATTAATTTCTAATATGCTCTACAACAATCTCTTTTCAGGCCGCTATATAAAGGAGGGTACAATTATCTCCTAATTATTTAGGAAACAACCATTGACGACACACACTAAACCAGGCTTCTTCTCTTTTGGACTTCGCCAAAAAATTGGCTTCGTCCTTATTACTATACTGCTGCTGTCCCTGGGACTCAGCGGCTGGCACTCATTGCGTCAACAAGAAGTCTCCATTATTGAAGAAACCAAATTACGCGGCAGTGAATTGGCTCGGTTCACATCAAAATCTATTGTCTATGCCGTTGTTGGTTATGACTATCATGGCATCCAGTTACTGCTTGATGAATTAGTTAATACTCAGGATATCAATTACGCAAAAGTCATTAATACCAAGGGAAACATAATGGCCAAGGCTGGCCGGTTATCCGTAAACAGTAAAATTTGGACGTTCTTTGAAGAAGAAATCATCCTCGATGAAGCGGCAATCGGCACTCTGAGCATACAATTTGATAATAGCCGCATCGTTGAAAAATTAACCAAACAACAAAACGAGCTGATTCAACGTGAAATCCTTTTAATACTACTCATTGCCATTGGCGAATATATAGCCTTGTCAATTTTTATTATTCGGCCCATTGTTTCAACATCCAATAATTTGAAGGAAAGCATTAAAAGTGCTCGCCTAGTCAAAAAGAAATTTTCTCACCGTGCGCAAGATGAGCTTGGTTATCTCTTTTCACATTTTAATGACATGCAACACCGCCTCCATTCTACAACCTCACAATTAGAGTCAAAGGTTAGATTAGCCAATAAAGAAGTGCATGAACAAAACCTGCTTTTAAAAAAACAATCTGATGAATTACAAAGCACTAATAGAAAATTACAAAAGTTAAGCATTTCAGATCCATTAACAGAACTATTTAATCGGCGCCATTTCGACATTTTACTAAAAAAAGAAATTTCATTTTCTCAGCGCAATCATAATAACGTCAGCCTCATTATATTCGACCTCGACCATTTTAAGGCGATAAATGACCAGTATGGCCATAGTGTCGGCGATACTGTTCTTTGCTCGATCGCCCAGAACATAGAAATCAACACGCGTAAATCTGACATCTGCTGCCGTATAGGCGGAGAAGAATTCGCCCTTATTTGTCGTGACACCGATGCCCAGCAAGCACGCCTAATTGCTGAACACCTGCGCAGTAAATTTGAAAATACCACCGTTCGCAATAACCGACAGGAAATAACGGTCACTGCCAGTTTCGGCTTAATGACATTCTCATCTGTTCCGGGGAAACCTTTGTCGCCTGATGAGGTTTATCACTATGCCGATATGGCGATGTACCATAGCAAGCATCATGGTCGTAACTGCGTGACACACTATGATGATATTAATACAACTCACATCAACGCAACCGCTCATAAGGGTGCTTAATTATGTTTACAAAACCACATTTACTTATTTTATTGTTCACATTGATTTCAACAGCCACCTATGCCAATGCTGATGCTGATGAACTAAGATTCGGTTCTGTTGCGATGGATATTCCCGTCGTTATGCACCGGAAATTAACCCCGCTCACCGAATACCTGAGCCAGGCTATCGACAAACCTGTGTCATTACAATTATCACCTAATATGGCGGGCGCAATTAATGAGGTCGCATCCGGAAATGTTGATCTCGCCTACCTAACACCCGTTGCCTATTTAAAAGCCCACAAAAAAGGTAACGCAGAAATTCTCGTTAAAACTGTCACAAATAAAAAGGCATCATTTCAACTGATGATCGTGGTACGCAAAGACAGTCCGTTCAAAAAAGTATCTGACTTAGCGGGGGCTGAATTTGCATTTGGTGATAAAGCGGCACTGCTACAACGTGCTGTCGTAGTCGGTGCCGGCATGCCTCTGGAAAAGCTTGGTCATTACAAATTTATTGGCCACTATGACAATATTGCGCGTGGTGTTGAAGCCGGTGACTTTGACGCAGGCATTCTCAAGGACACTAAGGCATTTAAATGGGAGTCAAAAGGTCTACGTATCTTATATAGTTCACCACAGCTTCCTCCCTACAATATTGCTGTTCGCAAAAACATTGACAAAATCACCAAGAAAAAACTTAAAAGAGCCTTTCTCGCGCTCAATGAAAAACAGCCTCAACATAAGGCTATTATCAAAGCGCTTAGTAAAAAATATACTGGCTTTGCACCAACAACCGATACCGAATACGATGTAGTGAGAAAATTAATTAAACCATTTAACTAGGTTTACACATTGATACCGGCAACATAACCGGATGACCATGCCCATTGAAAGTTATGGCCACCAAGGTGTCCGGTAACGTCAACGACCTCACCAATAAAATAGAGGTTGGGGCGGGTTTTACTTTCCATCGTTTTCGATGAAAGTTCGTTGGTGTCAACTCCGCCCAACGTCACTTCAGCCGTCCGGTAACCTTCTGTGCCCGCGGGCTTAATAACCCAGCTTGTAAAGCACTCAGCAATTTCTGCTAATCGGGCATCGGTTATCTCTGCCATCGGCACGTCCTTTTCGGCTAAAAACCACAATGTCTCACATTCATGAACCAGTTTTTTAGGCAGATACCCCGTTAAAATAGTTCGTAACAATGCCTTGCCCTGTTTATGCTTTGCCTGCTTTAAAATAGAATCCACGTCCCGCCCTGGCAATAGATTAATCACCACCTCATCACCTGCATGCCAATAGCTGGAAAGTTGCAAAACCGCCGGGCCGCTTAAACCACGATGGGTAAACAGCATGTCTTCATTAAAGCTTTGCTGCTGACATGATATGTCAACATGTACGGCCAACCCAGATAATCGGGTCGACATTTCTTTTAACTCACCAGACAAGGTAAACGGCACCAATCCAGCACGATGATCCAGCACTCGCATTCCATATTGCTGCGCAACTTCATAACCAAAACCTGAACCACCTAAGGTCGGAATTGACAGGCCTCCTGATGCGACCACTAACGACGTGCAGTGAAAATCCCCTGTGTTTGTTGACAGCCGGAAGCCATGATCACATTCAACTGAATTAATCTCACAACGAGTACGAACCTCCACGCCTGCTTGCTGACACTCCAACAACAACATTTCGACAACTTGTTTAGATGAGTCATCACAAAACAGCTGACCTTTCTGGATATCGTTACCATCATTATCTTTATGTGTCTTCTCGTGATAGGCAATGCCATGCTTATTCACCAGCTCGATAAAATCCCACTGGGTATACTGTGAAAATGCCGACTTACAAAAATGTGGGTTTTCAGATAAATAGTTTTCTGGTTCAGAATAGAGGTTCGTGAAATTACAGTGCCCGCCACCGGACATCAGGATTTTCTTGCCGACCTTGTTGGATTTTTCCAGAATCAATACACGCCGGCCACGCTGACCAGCGGTGATAGCACACATCAATCCGGCTGCACCTGCACCGATTATAATGCAGTCATAACGTTCTGATTTTGTCATCAGCCTGCTTGCAACCGGTAAAGCCACGCAGGCATAGAACGCCATGCCTGTTTTAACTGAGACTCACACTGGTGATAATTTGCAATATGGCTTTCAAGCAAATTATAAAAAGACACTGAATGATTCATATAAACGGTGTGGCATAATTCATGAACAAGCACCGTCTTCATCATATCCGGGCTAACAAATAATAGCTGATAATTAAGATTGATCGACCCCGTACTAGAACAGCTTCCCCAACGCGTCTGCTGCCCTCTTATGGTTGCTTTACTATAATGTAAACCACTCGCCTGGCTTAACTGCTCAAGTTGTGGCAACAATTTCTTTTTCGCGTAACGCATTAACCAACGTCGTAATGCCCTGGCACATGCTTCATTGTTATCGATATTGCCCATTAACTTCAATTGCGATGATCCAGATTCAACCGCACGCACCGATAATGCTGCCGTCTTAATATAATCAATCGACCAACACTCATCGAGTGCAGGCAGGTGCATTACCTCAGGTAGGGATGCATCGGTGTGTAAACGAGGCTCACTGGCATAACGACGAAATGCCTTCTTAATCCAGGCACCGCGACTCTCAACCAGCTCATCCAACTGGTCATGATCTGTAAAGCCACGCGGCACGACCACCACCAATCCTTCTGCGGGGGTTATTCTTAAACTGACGTGTTTGGCACGTGCTGAAACTTTTACACTGTACTCGGTCATTTAGGCGCGTGACATAAAGTTGCCATTACCCGTATGCACCTTCACTACCTCACCAATTTCAATATATTCCGGTACCTGAATTTCAAGTCCTGTGGTCAATGTTGCGGGTTTGGTACGACCAGCCGCCGTGGCGCCTTTAATACTTGGTGATGTATCAACAACCGTCATCACGACTGTTGCCGGCAGTTCCACACCAATAATCTGGCCATCCATCAACAAGGCCGTAATCCCTTCCAGACCCTCGGTGATGTATTCACGTTGTCCATCGAGTTCATTTTCCGAGAGGTTGTGTTGACTGTAATCTTCCATATCCATAAAGATCATCATGTCGCCATCTGTGTATGAGTATTGCACTTGCGTACGCACGCAATCTGCATCCTTAAGCAGATCATCACCTTTGTATGACTCATCCAGCTTTTGTCGTGTTTGCAGGTTATTGAATCTGACTTTATACAAAGTCGCTGCCCCGCGTGATGACGGGCTTTTACACTCCACCTGTTTGACAGCATGCGGCATGCCGTTTATCTCAACAATCATACCTCGTTTTAAATCACTTGCCTTTGGCACCATTTTCTCCTAACTCTTCAAGAATTCACTGCCGCTAGTATACCTTGGCTTGAGTTATTTGGTAAAAATCCCCGTGAAACAAGTAGTTGAGATATTTTTAGTCGGTTAGAGAAAACATCATAAAAAACTTATATAATGGCGCCTGTTTAGATGCATCTGAAATGGTAGATACAAATGAAGTGGTTAATTCGTACATTTTTCAAAACCCTACGCGCTGTTATTGGCCCAATTATGTTATTTGGTGACTGGATCACGACCCCTAAAGGGATTAAACGCAGCGACAGCGCACAGCAAGAAATTGATGCCCTGACCGCCAATATGACGCTTTACCAGTTCAAAACCTGCCCTTTTTGTATCAAGGTACGCCGTGCCATTAAGCGCCAGTCTTTAAATATCGAGTTGCTTGATGCACAACACGATAACCAGCACCGCAGCCAACTCATGCAAGGGGGCGGACAGGTCAAAGTACCCTGCCTGAAAGTCGTTGATGATAAAGGCAATGCGAACTGGCTGTATGAATCCAACCAAATCATTCGTTATTTGCAGGCCACAGCCGCTTAGTCCAGTTGAATAGGCAACTCACGTCTGATCCTCAGTTATTAATCAAACTTGCTGATTATCGAATGCCATTTGGTAAATATACCAACCGGCTTCTGATCGACCTCCCTGAACCCTATGTCATCTGGTTTGCCAATAAGGGATTCCCTAACGGTGAACTTGGTGAAATGCTTAAAATCGTCCATGAAATCAAGATAAATGGCCTGGAATATTTATTTAAACCGCTGCGTAATCCTAAATAATAACCCCTTCGCTTCTTTGTGATTCGCAACCATCGTATTTCACTGTAAAATACCTGACTTAATTACTCATGAATATTGCCGTATGATCAGCCTCGATAAATTGAAGTTCAATAATAGCTTCTCACGTTTACACGAAGACTTTTTTAGCAAGGTCGCACCTCAACCGCTGAGTAATGCACATTTAGCCAGTTTGAATGAAGATGTGGTTAAACTACTTGAGCTCGAAGGCATTGATTTTTCTGATCCCGCCCAGCTAGCTACTTTTTCAGCTGAACAGTTACACCCCGATATGCAACCCATTGCCCAATGCTACGCAGGGCACCAGTTTGGTCAATTCGTACCTCGGCTAGGCGATGGCCGTGCCATTTTATTGGGTGAACTTGAAACACGGCATAATGGCAAATGGGATCTACAAATAAAAGGCAGCGGTCCCACGCCCTATTCGCGCAATGCTGATGGCCGGGCCGTGCTGCGATCCACCATTCGAGAGTATTTGTGTGGTGAGGCCATGCATAACCTGGGTATTCCGAGTAGTCGCGCCTTATGTATTATTGGCAGCGATGAAGAAGTGTATCGTGAACAAATCGAACCGGGTGCAATGCTATTACGCGTGTCACCTTCACATGTTCGCTTTGGCAGCTTTGAATATTATTATTACAACAATCGCCACGATCATATTCGAACCCTGGCTGACTATGTGATCGAATCAAATTATCCGAGCCTTGTCGATGATAAAGATCGTTATATAAAGCTACTCGCGGAAGTGATAGATCGCACCGCAAACATGTTAGCACGTTGGCAAGCCGTTGGTTTTTCACACGGTGTAATGAACACAGACAATATGTCGGTCCTGGGTCTCACGATAGACTATGGTCCCTATGGCTTTATGGAAGCCTATGAACCTGGCTATGTATGCAATCATTCAGATCACCAGGGACGTTACGCGTTTGACCAACAACCCAACATCGGCTTATTTAACCTTAGCTGTTTTGCGCAAGCCTTACTGCCTTTGTTTAGTGATAATGGTGATGATGCCGCAAACCTGGCGCGCGCTGAACTTGAACAATACCAACCCGCCTATGTTGAAGCCTTCTCACAACTGATGCGCAATAAACTTGGCTTCACACAACAACGTGATGAAGACCAAACCATTATGCAAACACTGCTCGACTTAATGGCTACTGATAAAGTTGACTACACAATTTTATTTCGACTACTCGCTGGTTTCTCCACAAAAGAAACCCAATACAACGCCAACCTACGCGACATGTTTATTCAGCGCGATCGCTTTGATGACTGGGCAGTAAATTATGCGGCTCGTTTAAAACACGAACCTACCACTGATGCACAACGTGCTACCGCAATGAAAAAGGTAAATCCGAAATATATTTTACGCAACTACATGGCTGAAGCTGCTATACGCAAGGCCGAGGATGACAAGGATTATTCTGAAATTGATCGACTACTTTCCCTGCTGCGTAAACCGTTCGATGAACAACCTGAACATGAGCAATACGCAGGGCTGCCACCCGACTGGGCACAAAGTATTTCCGTAAGCTGCTCTTCTTAAAAATCTGGCGTTGCACTGCTTAATATTGAAGTGACGATTCAGCATCATCAATGGCGTCAGTTACGTAGATGATGGCGAATTGCGAGTTAGCTTGAACCTTCGGTACGAAGGTTAAGATACTCACAATGAACACGCAGTGTTCTGTGAACCGGCCGTAGGCCGCTTGCTGAGGCGGCAGCTACGTAACTGGCGACGATGTGCAAAATAATTAAATCTTAAATAATATTTTTACGAGCTTGTCGTTGCAGCGTTTTATCTAGAATTTTCCGTTGTTCTTCGTCGCCAGCACTACCCCAGCGAACGATTTCATCAACGTGTCGAAAACACCCCATGCAGATATCGTCTTCATCCAGACAACAGTTTCTGACACAGGGAGAGGGAACCGAGCCGCGCTTAGTCTTTATAACGGCTGAATACCAAAGTAGCGTTTGTACCACCGAAACCAAAGCTATTCGACATAACCGTATCGAGTGTCATGTCATCCATACGTTCACGCACAATCGGCACGCCTTCCGCTTCAGGTTCAAGTTCATTGACGTTAGCCGTAGCACTAATAAAACCTTCTTGCTGCATTAACAATGAGTAAATCGCTTCATTGACACCTGCCGCACCAAGCGCATGACCGGTAAGAGACTTGGTTGAATTAATTGCTGGCACATTATCGCCAAAGACTTCTTTAACGGCTTCGAGTTCTTTCAAATCACCGGCGGGTGTGCTGGTACCGTGGGCATTTATGTAATCAACCGGCGTATCAACTGTTGCCAACGCCTGTTGCATACAACGTACAGCCCCTTCACCGGATGGCGCGACCATATTGTACCCATCCGACGTCGCACCGTAACCTGTGATCTCGGCGTAAATCTTCGCACCACGTGCTTTGGCATGCTCGAGCTCTTCAACCACGACACAACCACCACCGCCAGCAATCACAAAACCATCACGCGTCACATCATATGGGCGTGATGCGGTTTCAGCGGCATCATTATATTTCGATGACAATGCACCCATCGCATCAAATAAATCTGTCATGCTCCAATGCAACTCTTCACCGCCACCGGCAAACACCACATCCTGCTTGCCTAACTGGATTTGTTCCATCGCATTACCAATACAATGCGCACTGGTCGCACAGGCAGAACTAATTGAGTAATTCACACCTTTAATTTTGAATTCAGTGGATAGACATGCCGATGTCGTACTGCCCATGGTACGCGTGACCATGTATGGGCCAATCTTCTTCAGGCCCTTGTCACGCAATGTATCTGTTGCGAGAACAATGTTTTCATTCGAACCACCGCCCGAACCAACAATGATGCCGGTGCGTGGGTTAGACACCTGATCTTCTGGCAAACCCGAATCGTCGATTGCCTGCTGCATTGCGATGTAATTATATGCTGCCGCATCACCCATGAAACGCAGAGCTTTACGGTTAATATGTTCTTTCGTATCAATACGCACTGGCGCATGCACATGGCTGCGAAAACCCAGATCGGCATATTCTTGTGAAAATTCAATACCTGAACGCCCTTCACGTAAGGACTCGGTAACCTCTTTAGCGTTGTTGCCAATACTGGAAACAATGCCCAGTCCAGTAATTACTACACGTTTCATGCAAATCTCTCTTAGAATTGTTCAGTCGACGTAAACAGGCCCACTCGTAAATCCTTAGCCGTGTATATTTCCTTGCCGTCTACTTCCATTCTGGCATCGGCAATACCCATAATCAATTTTCGCATAATCACGCGTTTCAAATCGATGTGATAGGTTACTTTTTTATTCTTTGGTGTCACTTGACCGGTAAATTTCACTTCACCTGCACCCAGTGCGCGACCCCGGCCAGGACCACCCTTCCAGCCCAGGAAGAAACCAATCAGCTGCCACATGGAATCCAGACCTAAACAGCCTGGCATGACCGGATCACCCTCAAAATGACAGTCAAAGAACCAAAGATCTGGCGTAATATCGAGTTCAGCAATGATTTCACCCTTACCGTTTGCGCCACCTTCATCACTAATGTGAATAATACGGTCAAACATAAGCATTGGTGGCAGAGGCAGTTGAGCATTTCCTTCGCCAAATAACTTGCCATGTCCACATTCAAGGATTTCTTCCTTAGTAAAGGAATGTTTGCTGGTTAAATCTACTGCTGTATCGCCCACGTCTGGATTCTCCGGGAGGTATTGATGTCTTTTACAGCGCCGTATAATACCACAACCCCATTCTGGGTGGCCGAAATTTGACCAGAAAATCTGCTTACTTTGTCACTTTCTTCAATCGAAACAAGCCATTAATACCACTGTCACTGGTAAAGTAAAGTGCGCCATCAGGCCCCACAGCGGCGCCAACCGGCCTCGCCCAGCGACTCCCATCCTTAAACTGGAAGCCTGTCACCAAATCATCAACCCGCTGTGCCTCACCCTCTTTAAAGCGCACAATCACCAGCTTGGGGTGCCGACGCGATGCAGGATCACCAGAGGCATTACCCGATGGCAGAGTACCCCACGACCCTTTTAAGGCGACCACCGCATCACCTGTGAAGCGAGCGTCCAGCCCACTCGCTGGTACAAAATGCACTGCCATCGGGGCATTACGCGCTGGGAAGGTTGCCACCGGTAAACTGACCTCCGTAGAAAGCCTGGGCGGCGAACGTGTAATACACTCATCTCGACGAAGCGCCTTACCATCGTATTGATACCAGGGCATTCCCATAAACGTCCCCTGCTTAAGACGGGAAAAATATTCAGGAGGAACATCAAAACCGAGGTGATCCGGGCCATTATTGCTGGCGTACATCACACCCGTATCCGGATGCCAGTCAAATCCAACCGGATTACGCAAACCCGTAGCAAATGCACGCCATTGCGGCTGGCTAGTTTTTTCATCAAGTACCATCACGCCACCACGTCGCTGCGAAAAATGATACGAACCACCAATATATTGATCACTGCAATTACCAGCAATACCGAGGCTGATATAAACACGTTCATCCGGACCAATCGCAACCGTGCGACTACTATGCCCTCCCCCGCTTGGAAGCCTGGCAAGGAGACTCAGCTGATTTTTCTTAATCTTATTCTGCCCAAGACGGTATGGCGCGCGGTAAAGACCGCCAGTCCTGGCGATCAAAATTTCATTTTCACGTAAGGCGACATTATGTGGATAACCGCCTGTATTGATTAACACTTCAGCGTGATTATAAGGAGGAGCTAAACGGTAAACATTTCCCGAACGCGAACCAGCAAACAGATCACCATTTTCAGCAAATGTCAGTAAACGTGGTCTGCTCATTTCAGTCGTTAGCAGTTCCAGCGTCATGCCTGCCGGCAGGCTAACGCTGACCTCACCATCGGGCAATGCCAACATTTGCGATTGATAATCAATCGTGGCCGTACCCGCCTGACAGAAAACAGGTAAAAGTGAGAACAATACAAGCAGAGAACGTCTCTTCATCACTTCCCTCAGATAAAGAATTATAGTTTTGCTGCAAATTGCCTAATCGTTTTTAGAATCAACAATACCCAGGGTGTACCATGCATAACAAGATCAAACATATCAATTGGCTTTGCCAAGCTACCAGCCACTAACATATTTAATTTTTCCACCACATGTGGCTGTGGCACATAAGGCGCCAAACCTATCGTTAACACCGTTACAATGACGATCATCCACGGTAACTTATCTAACCACTTCATATATATCCTATAAAAATTATTGCTTACTCATGTATTCTTCAATTAACACGATCAGCGTCTCTTCAATTTCTGCTTCAAATTCGTCAATATTCTTACCGAACGATTCAAGATATTTTCTCGCCTGACCCCGAGATAAATTTCTCCCGACTAATTTATATTGTAATTCAGGCAGTGCTTTGTCTTGTCGAGGAACAACCTGCCAATTAAGCAGTTCAGCCTCCCAGGAAGAAAATTCTTTTTGCACGAAGTGACAGAACCCCTCAACATAGTTATCACCAACGGGGCCAAGGCAACCACCTTCAACACGACATTCGACAGTCAATTTTTTATCTTGAGGTAATGTAGTTTGCATAACGAAATATAACTCGAAGGGACAACATATACGATGCCACTGTTAAAACCGTGTGCTCTCGCCCAAATTTCTTGAGACCTATTGTACAAGAATTACTTGTCTTTTTTAAGCTCATTACAAATATCAGCAAGAATTTTATTGGTTTCTTTATGAAGCGCAATGGCCACGTCTTGCATGGCTATTGCATTTTTTACATCTTCTGTCGCACTTTTTTGCATTTTCACCAAATCGTCAGCTTTTTTCCATACACAAGCGATGAAATAACAAGGTATAAAATAATGTCCACTAACACATAATCCCAATGACTAAAAATACCGGATAAAAAACTATCTTCGCCAACAAAACCGATATTGTCACTCACGGCTTTGCCATATTCTTTCCCGGTATACCATTCCCCAGAGTCCTCATTTAAAAACAGGGTATTGCTTTACATTATTATTTCTCGTTAAGTGTCCGTTTTGCAGTGTACCTTATAAGTTCTTCAGCATCGCCACCAAGCCTTTCTAATATCTTCACTGAAGCCTGCGGGTTCATCGCAACATAACGTCTCACATCATTGTTTGTATCGCCACTAAGATTTTCCAGTGTCTCAACAGAGGCATGGTGATTTAAAGCGACATTGCCTCTAACATTCCAGACAGGGTCATTTGCAAGATATGCCAATACCGCTACCGGAGTATTACTATTGCGAGCAATCGCTGAACGCGTGTATTCATTTTCAGAACGTGATAATTCCATGAGAATATCAGCAGGTGCATTATTGTTCGCCGCAACGCCCCACTCCATAAGATAACCACCTTTGTCAAAAAACTGTCGAATAATTGCAACTGGCGTCTTTTCATTTCCCGCGACAGTACTGCGCACATACTCATCAGGGCTCTTCGCCAAACGTGCTAAAGTCTCAGTTGACACATTATTGTGCATCGCGACCAGGCGCATGACGGCCAGTCCCTTGCCATTACCCTCCATCACAGGCCAGATACTCCACATCTTACGATGTAATACCAGATCTGGCTGCTGAGCAATTTTCGCAAGAACAGCCTCTTGTGCATTTGGGTTCTGAGCCAGTGCACCCAGGGCATACTTATTATTTTTGAATATTGACCCTCTCAGGAAATCATTTATACCCGGTTCACTCAATAACCTAAGTTGGCCTACCGTATTGGTAAGCGCAATACCATAAGCCACATATGTGATACCTGAAAACAATAATACAGCCGCAAAAACTGCTCGTAACTTCATTAACGGGGGAAGTTCGCTAGTTTCCCTTTTTAGCCATTTAATAAGGTCAGGCAGGGCATACCCAAATATGTAGAAAAGCACTGTAACGGGGGCAGCATAAACGGGGATAAAAAACACACCAATGGCAGCAGTTGACGATGTCGACCTGAAAACAGAGAACAACATAACAATTGCCGCACCAATGAAACCAATTGATGCCGAAATAGTCGCGGTTTTATATCGTGTCATTGGCTAAAGACACCCCATTACTAAAAACACTGGTTATTGGGTAGTTATTTATTAACCCGTGATGTATAGCGCATTATTCGCCACCCTAACACCACCTAAAACGCTTATACTTTACATAGACTAACGTTAAAAACAGTAAAGTGATTGTTTATTGAATGGCATCCAGTTCTTCACTCGCCGCCATCCATTGTTCTTCTATTTCAGCAAGATTTTTTCTTATGTTCGCCTGTTTATCTAACAGATTTTTAAGTTTTTGTTTGTTCGCTTCTTTATAAAGTTCGTTATCAACTAATTGTTGCTCTATCTTTTCCTTGTTCTTCGATAACGCATCCATTTGTGTTTCACATTTCTTTATTTCATTTCGCAGTGGTTGGGTTAGTTTACGCTGTTCAGCTGCATTTTGGCGTTGCTGCTTTCGATTATCCGAGCTTGCTTCTTTACCCTTCGCATCACCATTACTGACTTGTGGCTTATTTTGTTCCTTGAGCCATTGACGGTAGTCATCAAGATCACCATCAAAAGGTTCCACCCTGCCATGTGCAACAAGCAACAAAGTATCCGTTACTGTTCGCAGCAAGTGCCTGTCATGTGAAACCACCACCAGGGCACCTTCAAATTCTTGCAAGGCCATTGATAAGGCATGGCGCATTTCCAAATCCAAATGATTGGTTGGTTCATCCAATAATAACAGGTTTGGTTTTTGATAAACCAACATAGCCAAAACCAGGCGCGCTTTCTCTCCACCGGATAGAGGAGCAACCGGCGCGGTTGTCATATCACCATGAAATGCGAAACCACCCAGGTAGTTTCGCAAGTCTTGTTCACTGGCCTTTTTATCCAGGCGCTGCATATGCAATAAAGGGCTTGCTTGTGGGTCGAGTTGTTCTAATTGATGCTGCGCGAAATAACCAATCCTGGTGGCATTCGCAAATTGGCTCTTTCCTGATAGTGTCGCCAACTCACCAGCCAGGAATTTAATCAAGGTCGATTTGCCTGCGCCGTTATGGCCAAGCAAACCAATACGATCGCCTGCACCAATAATCAGTTTTACGCCCTCTAGTATCGGCGTGTCGTTATAACCAATCGCAACTTGCTGCATTTTTATAAGTGGGTTCGGTAATTCATCCGCAAGTCTAAAGTGAAAATCAAATGGTGAATCAACATGCGCCTGATTAATAACCTTCATGCGCTCAAGGGCCTTAACCCGACTTTGTGCCTGCCGTGCCTTAGTCGCTTTGGCCCGGAAACGATCAACAAACTTTTGCATATGCGCAATCTCGCGCTGCTGACGCGCATAAGCGGCCTGTTGGTGCGATAGCTGTTCAGCTCGGCGCACTTCAAAGGCAGAGTAATTGCCAGCGTAAAGCGTTAAGCTGGTTTGTTCGATATGTCCTATGTGAGTTGCGACACTGTCGAGAAAATCTCGATCATGTGAAATCAATAACAAGGTGCCTTCATAACTTTTTAACCAACCCTCCAGCCAGATCACCGCATCCAGATCGAGATGGTTAGTTGGTTCATCGAGTAATAATAAGTCCGAACGGCACATCAACGCTTGTGCAAGATTCAAGCGCATACGCCAACCACCGGAGAAATGCTCAACCGGCGTTTGTTCCTGTTCAGCCGTAAATCCAAGGCCATGAAGCAGACGTCCCGCACGGCTGCGTGCCGTATGACCATGAATCACATCAAAAGAAATATATAACTCGGCTAGCCGTTCACCATCATGATCCTGCTCGGCCTGTTGAAGCTGCTGCTCTAACTTACGTAATTCGACATCACCATCCAGAACATAATCAATTGCTGCCATGTCCGTTGCCGGTGTTTCCTGTGCAACGTGCGCAATAACCGTGCCCGGGATAATTGAGATATCACCGCCATCGGCATGCAATTCATTGCGAATCAGCGCAAACAGACTTGATTTTCCGGTGCCATTGGCACCTGTAATACCGACTTTCTGGCCGCCATGGATCGTACAGGTCACGTCATGGAGTAATTCACGGACACCACGGCGTAGAGATAATTGTTCTAGTCTTAACATGCGCGGCAGTGTAACAGTTCATACGCCGCAAAAAAAAGATTCACAAAACATCTGCCTGCCGTAGCATAATGGGCTATTAATAATTTAAAGATAAATTGGTATTGGAATAAACAGCATGACCGTTAATGAATTAGTACAACAATTGAACAATAATCCGCAGCACACCGAATTTAGCGACGTTATTGCCGTCATTGATGCGAATTATAACTACCAACCTGCAACCTTTTCGAATGGCGACGCGGTCAATGTGGCTGGCAGCAACGAAGGTTCCTGTAAGATATTTGCCTTCGCCCAGTTAAATAAACTCGATGAAGCACAAACACTGGCGTGTTTTGGGCACTATTATCGAGAAGATGTATTACAACACCCTGAAGGCGATGACCATGCCAATATTCGTAATTTTATGCTCTCCGGGTGGGAGGGTGTCCACTTTGAATCCGAAGCACTCACCGTCAGGCACACCAGGTGATACGGATTGTCGTTCCGCTACTTATCCCTGTTAGTTTATTAATACTGGCAGCATTGCTTCATCCTGAATTAGCAAAACCGGCCTTTGCTAATTCCACTGTTATTCCATTACTACCTATTATTATTGGCCTGGCCACCTTAGGCCTTTGCCTGCGTTTTAATCGTAGTCGTTATTTCTTTTCGCTATTGAGTATTCTGCTCGGCTATACACTATTACAGTGGTACCTACCCACAGGTGAGTCAGGTTTGACGGGCATAAGTTATCAGTCCCTAGCTTTATTACTTCCTGTCAATTTATTGTTTTTTTCTTTCATCCGTGAACGTGGCATGCTGACACTTTATGGCGGTAGCCGATTTATGGTGATCTTTGCCCAGGTTATTGCCGTGCCTATCATTTATTATTTTTCACCTGCTACCCTGACGACGATTATTGATTACGAGTTTGTCACAACCGACATCAATTGGACGCACTTTACACAACCCGCCTTATTAATCAGTCTACTCGTACTTATGATATTAAACGGTAGATTTTTTTCTGCCGCCTCAACCGCTGCTGCGATTAGTTTTTGCGCACTAATAAGCAGTTTGATTATGCTGCAATTTCATCTTGAGCCAGGTGTTGTAATTAGTTTTGCAACGGCAACCAGCCTCATGTTTGCCATTGCCGTTATCCAGGAAAGCCATCGCATGGCCTACACCGATCAACTCACCAATCTTCCTGGACGGCGTGCGTTAAATGAACAAATTCTAAAGCTTGGTAGCAAGTATTCCATTGCCATGGTTGATATCGATAAGTTCAAAACATTTAATGATACCTACGGTCATGATACTGGTGACCAGGTATTACGCATGGTGGCCTCAAAACTCAATAATACAGGTTCAAACGGCAAGCCGTTTCGTTATGGCGGAGAAGAGTTTTGCATTCTGTTTGCGGGGCAAGACCTAAAAACTATTACGACAACGCTAAACACATTACGTGAAACAGTTGCCAATAGTCATTTTGATTTGCGTAAACAAAACCGCCGCCAAACAGAAAAAAAGATAAGGGCCAAAACAAAAAACACCGTTCAAGTGACAATCAGTATCGGTGTTGCGCAACGGAATGAAAAACTGGATTCACCACAGGCTGTTATTAAAGCCGCCGACAAAGCACTCTATCGTGCTAAACAAAAAGGTCGTAATCGAGTCTGTAAATAGCCTGAAGAGTGAACCTGGCTATCTCATTACCTGTGCACATACTTGTGTCATTAATAATTAAGGTGCCTCAGAATAACGAATGCTTCCTGGCGGTACACCAAACTCCCGTTTGAATGCCCTACAGAAAGCGGCCTCCGATTGATAGCCAAGACGATCTGCGAGAACAGAGAGAGGATCTGATGTTTCTTGAAGTTGTACACGAGCAAGTTTCATTCGCCACCGGGTGAGGTAATGCTTCGCTGACTCACCTACCATACTCGTGAACCGTGCAGAGAAACCTGAACGTGACATACCGACCTGCTGTGCGAGTGAGGCTACCGTCCACGCTTTTTCGGGCTCGCGATGAATCAGCGCAAGCGCCTGTCCAATTTGCTTGTCACGTAGTGCAGCAAGCCAACCCTGATCCGCTTCTGGAGCCGAATCAATCCACGACCGTATTGCCTGAATGATAAGAATATCCGCCAAATGTGTGATGACGGTCTCTCCCCCTGGCCGCAGTTCTCTCGCCTCACGTGCGATAAGTCGGAGCGTACTATGCAACCAACCATCCTCATCATCAGCCCAGCTATTTACCTGTAACACCTTCGGCAACAGTGTAATCAGTTGTTGACCGGCAACGTGATCAAAGCGCACAACGCCGCATGTAAGCTGTGTTAATTCCCCCTTCCCTCCGAAGTGCATGATCTCATATCGATCACTTACCTGCTCAACGGGTATGTCGAATAGCGGCACGACATCATCGCCTGGGTTGCTGCGAATACAATGTCCATTACCGTGTGGTACGAGCACCAGACTACCCTGTTGAAGCTGACAGGGTGCTTCACCCTCAACATCAAGCCAACACTGACCTGACGTTACGATATGAAACATCATGCAGTCTTCAAACGGAGGCAGCGCGATACCCCAGGGTGCCTTTAACTCAGCGCGACTGTATAGGATGCCAGTAAGCCGGAGCAGATGAAGCGTCTCACCAAGTGGGTCCGAAAAATCAGCTATTTTAGTGCCAACACGATGCATGGTTTAAATACTTACATAACAGTTATCCACAAGTCCATATAAATAGACGAATAGTAAAATTATATGGACTAAATGTGATTGTTTGTCTTATCTATTTCGCGCATATTTACATTTACGACACATCTCATACATCGTAAGAAGCTCACATCAATCAGCACAGGAGGTAGCTATCATGAAAAACTCTCCCATCCTTATTATTGGCGCAAATGGTAAGACAGGCTCACGAGTCAGTCAGCGTCTACACTCCCTTGGCTATACAACGCGTCCGGTTTCTAGATCGACCACCCCGTCATTTGATTGGGATGATCCCGACACATGGCAGGTGGCTATTAAAGGTACCAATAGCGCATATGTGACCTATCAACCCGACCTTGCTATACCCAGAGCCGCTGCCACTATTAAACGATTTCTCAAGGTGGCGGCTAAAGCTGGCTTGAAACACATCGTGCTGCTTTCGGGTCGCGGCGAAAAAGGCGCACAGCGAGCAGAAAAAGAACTAATGGAAAGTGGAATTTCCTGGAATATTGTTAGATGCAGCTGGTTTAACCAAAACTTCAGCGAAAGCTTTATGTTAGATGGAATATTGAATGATGAACTATTATTGCCTGCGGGAGACACCACCGAACCCTTTATTGATGCGGATGACATTGCAGACGTTATCGTAACAATCCTAACTCAATCAAACCATCGAAATATACTGTACGAACTAACCGGGCCACATGCCCTGAATTTTGCTCAATGTATCAAAGAAATTTCTGAGGCACTTGGCCGCCCCATCAAATATACACGTGTTCCGGTTGATGAATATATCAAGGCGCTACGTGAACAGGGAGCGCCAGAAGATCTGCAATGGTTACTACATGAATTATTCACCGTGGTCTTTGATGGCAGAAATTGTAACATCATGCCAGGTATTGAAGAGGCACTTGGGCGACCCGCTACCGACTTCAAAACCTATGTGCAAAAAACAATTGCATCGGGTGTTTGGAAAGACCAAACTCAGAAGGGAGCAGCGTAATGCCCTCAATTGTAACCGTTCTTATATGGTTTACTGCGCTCAGCAGCGGCCTTATCGCAGGCGTTTATTTCGCTTTCTCAGGATTTATCATGAAGGCGCTCAGCAAACTAGATATAGCTCAGTCTATCGCGGCAATGAATGCTATCAATGAAACGATCCTGCGTTCATTGTTTATACCACTATTCTTTGGCTCATCAATTATTTCATTGCTTCTCGTTATTATATCCATCATTTATTGGAATGAAACGGATGCAACATTGGTGCTGATAACAGGAGCCATTTATTTTATTGGTATGTTTGTTTGCACTGTTTTATTTAACCTGCCGTTAAACACTGCTCTTGAGGTATTAAGGCCAGACAACAACAATAAACAAAGCTGGTCTCACTACCTTAAGATATGGACTGCCTGGAATCATTTACGCACGATTAGCTCACTCGTTACTTGCATACTTTGCATATACCTTTTAACCCCTTAAAGAAACGGAACGAACTCACTTTTCGGTTAAATGATTAATCAACTCAAGCATTGGAGACACCGCAAGATAATCAATCGGCACCGGCCAATGAGAAGCACCTACTTGCAAAACCAGTGATGGAAAACTCTCTGCATGCAATTCACGTGATAATTCAATTTCTTTTTCTAGTTGCTGCTGTGTAACAGACGATGCGATGTCCTGTTTAAACTGAGCAACATCCAGGCCCAACTCATCTGCCAATTCAACCAGCGTTTCAATATCGGAGGGATTTCTTGCTTGAAGATAATACGCTGTTTGAATCGCCTTGGTCATTGCCTCATCAAACGCGTTACCCTGCTGTCGTGCGGCAATCACGGCGCGACAAGAAGGGTACGTTGATCGGCGTGGCTGACACTTGCTCCAAAAATCAAAATTAAATACTGTACCGGGGATCTTGGCCTGAATACGCCGCCAGGTTTCCTGCAACATGGCCTGCATTTCATTCGACATCGGCACATCGCTATCCACAGCCAGTCCACCGAGAAGACGATTAACCTCAACCTCCTTTGGCAAGGTAGAGAGCAGTTCACTCAATACCGGCACGAAGCCCCAACACCAGCTGCACATTGGATCATGAACATAGTAAAGCCTTGCCACACTACATGCCGTTATTAAATTTGTCGGTTTGTGTTGCGCCGCTATTACGTACCAAACTCAGGGCCGTGGTGTATTCTTTTAAAATACCCAATGCCCATGTGATGCGACCACGATAAAAACTATCTGAGCGTTCATTGTTGTCTTTTGCATCAGCATTTAGCACCTGCTCAACGTTACGGATAATAATTTGTTCCGGAATATAACAAAGCCGATTGTTCTTATAACTGCTCATGCGTAACTCAGCGACAGGATAAGCCCCACCGTCCCCTGACGAAACAGCGACAATCATAGCGGGTTTATGGCCCAGTTCATTTTCACTGCTTAACAGAAACAGATTCTTTAAACCCGCCGGAACCTGCCCATGCCACTCAGGGGTAATGACAACAAAACCATCACTGCTGGCGAGTTGTTCTCGAAGCGGGGTTAATAATTTCGTCCATTTTTCGTCACCATCCCAAACACCTTGATCCCACAGGGGTAAGGGGTTATCCGCTAAACTTAAAACGGGTGCCTCATCACAAATACCTGCCTCCAGAGTCCTTTTAATAAATTCAGCGACCTTGAGGCTTTGCGCATCGGCTCGGTGGCTACCACTAATAATCGTTATTTTCATGTCTCTTCCTGTTTTAAAATATACTTATGACTATGGTACGCAAAGTGTCCTATTTATCCTACTAGGCATCCGCGTTTTTTAGGCTATGCTTAAACCATATAAAAATATAAGAAATCATTCACATGAAGCTCTACTTAGTACAACATGGCGAGGCCTGCTCGAAACAAGATGACCCAGAACGTCCACTAACAGAAACTGGCAAGGCCGATGCAAATCGCCTGGCGGTGTTCTTACGACAAGCGGGGGTCAAGGTTGACCATGTTATTCACAGTGGCAAGCTGCGTGCCCAGCAAACTGCGGAACGGCTGGTGAATGCGATTTCTCCCGGCACTAAAATTGAAACCCACGATGCGATTAGCCCCAACGACAACCCTGTGACCTTCGCGATACGCCTTAAAGAATTACCCGGCGACAGTCTTATTGTTAGCCACCTCCCCTTTATTCCCGGTTTAATCGCTCATTTAGTCACGGGTAACAAGAACTCCCTGCTGACTGAGTTCACCCCGGGCACAGTTGCCTGCCTGGAGTTCACCCCTTCTAGCAATAATTGGTCGATTAACTGGATGATTCGTCCCGAGTTATTCAACTAAGTTTTCACCTAACAACATCGACATAAAGCGTTGTCGATTTGGCTTTGTCAGATTCCGATACACCTTAAACTCGACATGCTGTTGTGGCTGGGCTGGATCAAACTTAATTCCCCATAATGGTAATAGGCCATTCGGTTGAATCGAGTAACGAATATCGGCCAGGACATTTTCTTTTTCCGGATGCCTTGCAATATAGCTATCCGAGAAGTAATTAAACCGCTGCATATCACGATACAAGGTCGATTCTTTATCCAAATGTGAGCTGTCACGCTCAATGTCATACTTTGGAATTGAATCACCCGTGTAAACCTTCGCTTGCCAACCCATTCTGAGCGCATCAACATACAAGCGACCGCCCGACTCGTACACCGAACGCCATACAAGAATATTACCAAAAGTAGGTTTAACCAAACGCTGCTCTGGGGTGTGGCCACGCTGCATGGCTAATTGCTGCACCTCTGTCATGGCGCGCTGCATTTGCACATAAGCCAAAGTAAGATACAGGGCACAAAATACCAGGCCTAACCAGGCAACGTTTGGTTTGCGCCATCGGTAAGCCAGCACCACCATTATCAGCAGTGACACGGTAAATATCGGATCCACAATCGAGATTAAATTAAAGCTAATACGCTCATCCGATAGCGGCCAGAATAAATGCGTGCCGTAACTGGTACAGGCATCAATTAAACCGCTAAAGCTGTAACCAAGAAAACTAAAGAGATAAAGCCGCTTAAACGAAAGTCGCTTGCGCACTAAAGGCCACAGAATAAGCGCCGCGGTCAGCGCCCCCAATGGCACAAAGAAAATGGAATGCGTAAAGTGGCGGTGATATTCAATCGTCAACAAGCTATCGTTTGCTGAACGAATTAAGGCGTCGGCATCAGCCAACAAACCCGCGGCAAAACCAATACCTGTCGCAAGCCGTGTTTCAGTTTGTTTCGAACCTGATTGCGCTAAGGCCGCACCCAGTGCGCCTTGGGTTAATAAATCCATTCTAAAGACCTTGTTTACAACATTTATCCCTCATTATCTATTAAACTACGCCCCTTAAACAATCAGCAACATCTGGAAATCGCATGGCAATTCATTGGTACCCCGGCCACATGCACAAGGCCCGCAAGGAAATGGTCAAGGCCTTACCGAGTGTCGATCTGGTTATCGAAGTATTGGATGCGCGTATTCCCTATAGCAGCGAGAATCCGGTCATTGAGGGGCTACGCACCAAGAACGGTTACACCAAGCCCTGCATTAAGCTGCTCAACAAATCTGACCTTGCTGATGAAAAAACCACCCAGGCATGGTGCGAGGCCTTTGAGAAAGACCGCAATGTGCGCGCCCTACCAATTATGGCGACACAAACCGGCCAAGTGAAACCATTAATAGCCGCCTGTCGCCAACTATTTCCTAGTCGCAAGCTGGATAAACCGATCAATGCGATGATCATGGGCATACCCAATGTGGGTAAATCCACCCTGATTAATGCCCTGGCCGGTCGCGTGATTGCCAAGACCGGTAACGAACCTGCCGTGACAAAAAATCAACAACGCATCGATCTGGGTAATGGCATTGTGCTGTTTGACACACCAGGTATCCTCTGGCCGAAAATCGACAATGAAAACAGCGGTTACCGCCTCGGCTGCATCGGCTCCATTAAAGACACCGCGCTGGACTATGACGACATTGGCTTTTACCTTATCGAGTACCTACTCGACGCCTATCCAGGATTACTCAAGCAACGTTACGACATAACCACGCTGCCGACAGAACCACTGCAGTTTTTAGAGCACATCGGCGCAAACCGTGGCTGCCTAGGCGCGGGTGGCCGTATCGATCTGGTTAAAATATGCACCATTGTCATTAACGAACTACGTAATGGCACACTCGGACGCATCAGCCTTGAAACACCCGAAATGATCGAAAAAGAAATGATCGAAGTTGAACGCATTATCAAAGAAAAAGAACAAAAGAAAGCTGCTCGGAAGAAGAATTTTAAGAAAAAAAAATAAAGCCTGTGCTATTGTCTTAAGCAATATTAAATAAAAAAACACTGATCCTTTTTTCTTTTTTTAACGAGGAAATATTTGTGAATATTAATAATCTCTTTAGAACTTTAGTATCAATATCACTGGCCATTATGTTATCTGCCTGTTCAACAACATCCAGTCAAACTACTCCTAATGGTGCCCCGTTAATTGTGCCGTCATTACAGGTAAAATTTGATTGCGGCGCATGCAAGGTAAAAGGAAATATTGCATCGTTAATCGTTGATGGATATAACAAAGCAGCAACTGATGCAGGAGCGAAAATCTCTAGCAAAGCAAAAGCTATTATGACCGTTAATGAATATGTGTCGCGAGGTGATACAGAACGGTTGCTTGTTGGCGCATTTGCCGGCAAGGATGAAATTAAGGCATCCATAACCTACAAAGGCAAACGTTATTTTGTAGAAGATTACTACCGCAATGCGTGGTTGGGTGTCGATGTTTTGGCGAAGAAAATTGGCGAACTGACTTTTGAGGAAATAAACAAAGATGTCTAGGGTGTCAGGGTAATAATACTGCCCCAACACTTTCCTGGAAACGACACCAGCGATGTGGTTAATTGATGGTGGCGTATACCATGGAGAAAGATACAAAACGGAGTGATCAACCGTTAGGATTGAATAAAAACAGCAAAGGAAGCAGCAATGGTGAATGTGAAATTAATAAAAGCAGCAAATGAGATAAAAACACCTTTGGCATTTTTGGCACTGTTTATAATCATTACTGAGGGAGTGATTCTGTTTTTAGCAGGTCAAGCAACGGGAGGTGACTTTACAGTGCTTGTGATTTCTGCCGCGTTGTTACCTTTCGCTGCATTGTTAGTATTTTATTTTCTTTATAGATATGCAGTATCGGATAAAAATTTTGCCAACGGTACTCAGCCAATAAAAGATGATGTCACTCAAAAACCAAGTGGAAGGAGATACGACCTGTTTGTCTCTGCTCCTATGGCTGCATTTGATACGGATGGTGAATTCAGTTCATCCCGCAATGCTATATTTGATGTAGTTAGAGGTATTAAGAAAAGCTGCAACTTTGAAAATGTCTTTTACGCAGGAAATGAAATTGAGTCGTTTAAAGATTTCGATTCTGCCGATTTGTCTGTCATTGATGATTATGATGCCACTTATAACAGCAAATACTTTCTTCTTTTCTACCCTAAGAAATTAGTCACAAGTGCCTTAATAGAACTAGGATGGGCAATGGCCTTTAAAAAACCGATTATTATTTTCTATAAAAATAAAGACGATCTTCCCTTTTTAATGAAGCATCTGGATGGTGCCTATCGAAACATAAAATTATATCAATATAAAACCAGTGCTAACGTCAGAGATAAATTCCACAACAATGGACTCAAACTATTTGAAATTCTCGAAAAAAGACCTAACAATAATATCTGAAACAATCGGGGTCAGAACACAATACTTACCAATATACTGCTCAAACGCCATAGTACTTGATTTCGATGAAAAATGAGATATGGAATGCTTAATTTCCTTAGATCAACACTAAGCAATACAGTCTATGTCCAAACCTGGGAAAATAGATTGAAAGCGACTAACATCAGCTCACAAGCGTATTTTGATGAAAAGCCATTGCTAGCGACGATAAAGGTAAAGAAACCGTTTATGCCATAATAAAGGGGTTCGTACCCTTTTATTTACAACAAACGCCCCCAGTAATTGGACGATGCCGAATTTCAATCGACCATCGGGAGATTACTGAGGCAGCGAGCAATTACTGGTGGCATTAAACATGGATTGCCTCGCTATCGCTCGCAATGACAGCTAAATGACGGGCATAAAAAACGGGGCATGGTTTTCACCACACCCCGTTGCTGGTAACACTAAACGTATTGCTTATTTAAGTGCGTCTTGAATAGCCGCGACAACCGCATCACTTGATGTTGCGTTGACTGAAAGCAACATGCCTTCACCTTCGTAGAAACCAACCAATGGTGCTGTCTTTTCATTGTATGTTTCAAGACGGTTGCTGATCGCTTCTTCGGTTTCGTCATCACGTTGAATCGTTTTGCTACCACACTTATCACAAATACCTTCAACCTTGGTTGGGTTGCTCTTGGTGTTGTAGATGGCCTGACATTCTGAGTTTTCACATGTACGGCGAGTGGTTAAACGATCCAGGATCACATCACGTGGCACATCAAGGCTAACCGCCATATCCAGTGTGATGCCGATTTTTTCAAGCAACACTTTCAACTCTTCAGCTTGTGGAATAGTGCGCGGGAAACCGTCAAGCAGGAAGCCTTTCTCACAGTCTTTTTCGAGTAAACGTTCACCCATGATACCCATGATCAATGCATCAGGAACCAAATCACCCGCGTCCATGTAACCTTTGGCTTCTTTACCTAAGTCTGTGCCTGCTTTAACAGCACCGCGTAAAATATCACCTGTTGAGATCTGAACTGAACCGTCAAGATCGGTCAGCATTTTTGCAACAGTACCCTTACCTGCGCCTGGTGCGCCTAAAAGAATCAGTTTCATGGATGGCTCCTTACCTTATATATGATTAATTATGACTGCCGCCGACAAGGCCACAGCGTCGAATTCAATCGCGCATTTTGCCTGCAAGCAAGCCATCTCACAAGCAAAGTCATTTTGCGCTACCCATAAAAAATTTATAGCTAAATCATGACAACATAACATACTGATTTAACAATAATTATTGTTTATAACCGTTCGGTAACATCGTTCAGCTTTGGTTCAGTGACAGCGGCGTAATCTGCACACATGTTCAGAAAAGACTGAACTCATCACCATGAAACGACTGGAGGTTATTATGGACACTAAGAAGCTTTTCTCGGTATTGGCAATCATCGTAACAATAAGCACGCCAATGCTATTCGCTAGCTATGCTCAGGCAGGCGAGCGCCACTACAAACAACATGATCGCTATTCCCACTATGAGGGTTACCGTAATGAGCGTTACCATAACCGACATGATCGCCACAAGCGCCATCATAACCGTTGTCGTCACCATAACAGACATGGTTATGGACATCACAACTATGGAGGTCATCATGGCCATCGGGCACATCACGGTGGTCACCGCCGCTATCGCCCTTCTTTTTGGCATAGTGGTATTGATCTGATTTTTAAATTTTAATGCTTATTCTCTTGAGGCCACTCGTCATATTCATCATTAATATGGCGAGTGGTTTCTGCAATAAGCCCGTTACGTGTATGCTAGAGCCATGAATTTTCTTAAAACATCGTTACTTTGCCTGTTGTTACTCGCCTTGCCGGTGACCTTCAGTCTGGCCGCACCACCCCAATGGCGCGGTGGTCTGTTGGCTAAAAATAACCCGCTCTCGCCCAATGAAGCGGCTGTCCGTGTGCAAGAAAAACTTGGTGGACGTATTTTGGCCATTGAGACCATACAGATTAAAAAACAGACCTTTTATCGTATTAAGATCCTGACCAGTCGCGGGATTGTTCGTGTTATTAAGGTAAACGCCAACACAGGGCGTTTTCGCTAAACCCCATGCGCGTACTTGTTGTAGAGGATGAAGAGGCTATTTTAGAACAGTTGCGAACGCAACTTGAGGCCGAAGGCTATATGGTTGACTGCAGCAGTGATGGCGAGGATGGTCTGTTCAACGCACGCGAATACCCGATTGATGCGGCGATTATCGACCTCGGTCTGCCCAAACTCTCTGGCAGTGATGTTATCAGTACACTACGTGAAGAAGGCAATACCTTACCCATCCTGGTACTCACCGCGCGCGGTAGTTGGCAAGATAAGGTCGCTGGCCTTGAAGCCGGTGCCGATGATTATTTAACCAAACCGTTTCATTTTGAAGAGCTCATTGCACGCCTGCGCGCGTTATTACGCCGTAGTAGTTCAACCGCCGCGACAGACCAATTGCACTGCGGCGCTATCAAAATTGATTTTTCAAAACAGCAAGTCCGCCTTAATGACAATGAGGTTGAGTTAACCACCTTTGAATATCGGCTGCTTGAGCACTTAATGCGCCATGCCGGTGACGTTATTTCAAAAGCCGAGTTAGCCGACTACCTCTACCCGCACGATGATGACCGTGACAGTAACGTCATTGAAGTGATGGTTGGTCGGTTACGCAGGAAACTCGACCCTGATGCCAGCCTGCTGCCGATTGAAACCATGCGTGGTCGGGGGTATCGCTTCACGCTTAACGAAAGTAGTCTGAACAATTAATGAAGCTATCGATTAATACACGTACCATCATTGGTGCTGGTCTGGTGCTCAGTGTATTTCTCGTTCTAACGGGCTGGACGCTGGATCGTGCCTTTGAGGATTCAGCCCGCACAGCAATTCAAGAACGCCTGCGTGGCCAACTCTACCTGCTGATTGGCGAAACCGATGTCAGTGAAACCGGTAAGGTTAGCCTGCCCGCCCAATCGGCATTGGCCCGTCTTAACCAACCCGATAGTGGTCTCTATGCAAGCGTTTATAACAAGAAAGAAGCTGTCTGGCAGTCGCAGTCGATTATTTCAGTGCCGCCGAGCTTTATTGGCACACTCTCGCCCGGAGAGGAACGCTTTGAACTAGTCGCGGCAAAGAATAGTTTCGTTTTGAATTATGGCATTGAATGGCAAACCGCCACGAGTAACATCTTACTGACCTTCTCACTAGTTGAGGACACGCGTAGCTTTGCCGCTCAAATCAGCCAATACCGACAAACCCTCTGGGGCTGGCTCGGCGGTATGGCGGTTTTATTATTACTCGCACAATTACTGGTGTTACGCTGGGGGCTTCGCCCGCTACGTACGGTCGCAGATGAACTGCTGCATATTGAACAAGGTAAACAGGCGTCACTACGTGCCGATTACCCCGATGAACTACGTGGCCTGACCAATAACCTTAATACCTTACTCAGCCATGAGCGTGCCCAACAACAGCGCTATCGCCATGCCCTGGCCGACCTCGCGCACAGTCTCAAAACACCGCTTGCAGTACTGCAGGGGGCCATTGATGATCCCGATACTATCCGTGAACAAGTCAGCCGCATTCAACAAGGGATCGATTACCAACTGCAACGTGCTGCCACGGCCGGTCGCTCCGGGCTTAACGCGCCTATCCCGCTTCGACCTATTATTGATACTCTACTAGGTGCACTACAAAAGGTTTACCGCGACAAGCAACTGCAATTTACGCTTTCAATACCGAACACTTTACGTATCCGCGCTGATCAGGGCGATCTCACCGAGGTATTTGGCAACCTGCTTGATAACGCCTGCAAGTGGGCAAATAAAGAGATTAAGATAGATGCCGCGCAAATAGACGATGTACTCACTATCAGCATTCAGGATGACGGACCTGGTATTGCGCCCGAACAAATTGAGCACATTTTACGTCGCGGTGGTCGCGCCGATGAGGCGGTAAGCGGACAAGGTATCGGGCTTGCTGTTGTGCAAGAGATAGTGGATGCCTATGCCGGAAAATTAACCTTACTTAACCATGAAAACGGCGGCTTACAGCTGTCATTAGTCTTACCCAATCGACAAACCTAAAGCGAATTTCCTTTGGTCTTTATTTTTAAGCCCATGATGGCTTAACCGGCTTAATTAATTTAGTTTCTAACTTAAGCTGCCTAAGACCTTGTGTCCTTTTCAGGTTTCCATGTTATCCACAAATTCTGTGGATAAGTCTGTGGATTAAGCAATTTCAAAATCCATTTTTAGCATCATTTGTTGCATTTTTATTACATTGGTCGTTTTTTAATCAATTCATATTTTCTATATAAATCAAGGTGTTTCACGGGTTTTATAGCATTAAATACGTTTTTTAGGCTAATTCCCCGTAAAAATCATGAATGTTCCACGGCCTGTGCATAAGCCATTCATGATGCAGCACAAAAACCATCAATATCGCAACCGTTGTGCACTTCATGGCGACGACCGGCAAGCAATATTGTTCGCCAGAAAGATAAAAAACCTTGTTACTGCTTAGGGTACTGCCCTATTCTACTCACTCTTTAACCTATCACTACCCACTGTCTATCCATCGCTGATGAGCAAGACCTCAACACCGCGCAACAAAACATCAACATTGCGTCAGCCCCCCCGTTTGTCGCGGTTCGTGCACCAATCTCTGTTTCGCTTATTTGGCACACGCCTGCCGACACTAATGAGTTCATGGGCCTTACATCTTTGGTCGCAAACACATCGCTTTGAACCTCCCGCTAGAGAAAAACGCCTGCAACTTCGCGCAAGTGAATGCTCACTTACCATTAATGGTATTAACATCAAAGCATGGAAATGGGGAAGTGGCCCCAGTGTATTACTGGTACATGGCTGGAATGGCCGTGGCATGCAATTAGGGCGATTCGTCGATCCCCTGCTGGCTGCGGGTTACCAGGTCATTACCTCCGGCCACCGAACACTCTTTACGACAGCGCCTGCAAGCGCGTACTGGTCCAGACCTTTGGGAAAAGTTTGTCGATAGTTACCCTATCCAGGACGGTAAAACCCGCTGTTTAATTATTCACGACAAAGATGACAAGTGGGTTGACTGGCGCGAGAGCGAACAACTCTGCCAATACTGGCCGAATGCACAATTAAAATTAACCGAAGGACTGGGACACCAGCGAATCCTGCGAGATCCTGCCCTGTTAAAGGAAATCACTGCTTTTATCGACAATAATGCGCTTTGCGACCCATTAAATTAAGATTTAACCCTAAACTAATTTCCATATCAGCCGATAACCCTGGTAGATAAGCCAAATAAGGTACGGGATGCATGACATCTGGTCCGATCTCCATTAGTGCCCCACGGTCAGTGCCAACGATTGCACCGCCCCCACCTGCGGCGGTTAATCCTGAAGCAACAGAAAGCCAGAACAGGGCTGAATCCAGCCGCGTCATCACTACCAGTAACAAGGTTGAAAACCCCAGTACCGATCAAAGCCGTGAACAGAGTAGTCAAAATCCTGGCAATTTGGCTGCACTGGATGCCGATGAACAACGTGTAGTCGAACAACTTAAGGCCAGAGACCGAGAGGTGCGCGCACATGAACAGGCTCACCTTGCTGCGGCTGGCAGCTTAGCGACCAGTGGCGCTAGTTTCACTTATCAAACGGGCCCTGATGGCCAACGCTATGCTGTTGGCGGTGAGGTCGGTATTGAAAGTGCGCGGGTGCCTGGCGATCCTGAAGCAACGATTGCACGCGCACAGAGGATTCGACGTGCCGCTCTTGCGCCTGCTAGCCCTTCAGCGCAAGACCGCAGCGTGGCCGTGGCGGCCACCGCTACCGAACAAAAGGCGCAAGCGGAACTGGCAAAACAGGTGGAAGAAGAACGCGCTCAGTCTGCCGTGTCTGTCTTTAATGATATCGCGGCAAGTACGGGTGAAAATCAAGAAGACGAAACCCGCAGCAGTGATGCCATTGTTGAATTTGATACCTTTGCTTAAATAGATTATTTAACTCGGACAAATAAAAAAGCCACTGCAAAGGCAGTGGCTTTTTAGGTAATACCGCTAGCCTTCAAATTAACCGACTTGCTGGTAATATAGATTTTGTGGATGGTTTGCCTGTGCAAAGAAGAACCAACGTTCAGCAATCAAACCAATGTACTGACTGACAAATGCCGCAATTAATAAACTGGTACTTCCCTGACTGAATGCAATACTCAACAAAATCACAGGAACAACAAACACCAATACCAGGAAAATCCATTTAGTCGATTTCATGAACAACATCGACATACCGTGGAAGTATTCGCGCGTATTAAATGATCCACCCATGAAACCCATTGCAGTCTGTTTAATACGATTATCTCGCACACCGATTGCCGTCTTTAATGATGACTTATGGCGAATCTTGGCATTACGGATTAATGATGCGCCTCGCGTTATGAATGCCGCAACCGTAATGATAATGGCCCAACCCGCATAGAAATTAACCAGACCTGGTGCCATGTAGGCTGAAAAAACTGCTGCAAAGGTAAAACCGGATGCGCCACCCAGCAGAGTGTAATTAATCACGGTCAACGGCGTTGCCCATTCCTGTAAGAATTTAATACACGCGTAGATCATGCCCGTACAAAGGAATAACAAGAACGTAACCAGTACACCACCCAGACCCAGTATCAACGTAAGATCACCTGTCACACCGGTTTTAATCCCCAGGTTGGTCAGGTCCCATCCCATGTAATGCACAAAACCATAGACCGTCACGGCGCCAATCACGGTTGGTAATACGATCACTTCACGCGACAACCATGAGGTGCGCCACATGGCTGCTGAACGCCATGCACGTTCAGGATGACCAAGGTGAAAAATTGATGAAATCAAACCGGCGATTAAAAAAACCACTGAGATAACACTACCTAAAACATAAAAGTCTTGCGACTGACTAGGTAAAACATTAATTATCGCGTAACTTTCACCCGTGTAAAGCGCAAGGAAAAACCCCTGGCCAACACCGATTAAGGTTGTTAAAAAAATTACTGAAAATGCGGGATTCATTGTCTAACTCCTTACCAACTCGTCACATCATCAAGAGTATGGCTGTCGTCGTCGATCTTAGGACGTTCGCCTTCTTTCTTGAGTGGGTTATCTGCACGAACCAATTCGTCTTCATGAATACGAATCTTGGTCTTGCGTCGTGGCAAGTAATGATTCGCTGGCTTTGTACCCCATTCAGGCATCAACTGGAAACCAGCCGCTTCACGAATCGTTTCTGATACCGTTGACTCTGGATCATGTACATCACCAAACAGACGCGCACTGGTTGGACATGCCAACACACATGCAGGTTTACGTTCTGCTTCTGGTAGATTTTCATCGTAAATACGATCCACACATAAGGTACATTTTTTCATGACCTTCTGGTGCTCATCAATTTCACGCGCGCCGTACGGACAGGCCCATGAACAATATTTACAACCAATACATTTGTCGTAATCGACTAAGACGATGCCATCTTCTTCGCGCTTGTAACTGGCGCCCGTAGGACAAACAGGAACACAAGGTGGATCTTCACAATGCAAACACGATTTTGGAAAGTGAACCGTTTCTGTTTTCGGGTACTCACCGACTTCATAGGTTTGTACACGGTTAAAGAATGTCCCGGTTGGATCGGCTTCATAGGGATTGTCATCCGACATATAACCGGCAGGTCCGGAGGTGTTCCATTCTTTACAACTGGTTACACAGGCGTGGCAACCCACACAAACATTCAAATCAATAATAAGTGCTAATTGTGTCATGACTTGTTCCTCTTACCGGCGAAATATTTCAGCCATGATTTACGTGTCTCTTGTCCAGGTACTGGATTAAAAGGTTTGAACTGTGGCGATGATTCTTGTGGCTCATCATCTCCCGCCTTATAAACACGAACACGCACATCGTACCAACCCGCTTGCCCGGTTACCGGATCAGAGTTAGAGATATGTTTACCATCTTCGTGTTCTGGCAATTCTTCAGAAATAATATGATTCAACAAAAAACCTTGTTTTGCTTCATTGGCATCCGGTGTCAGGTTCCACGCACCGGCGGCTTTACCAATCGCATTCCACGTCCACACCGTACCCGGCTCAACTGATTCTGAGAAACGGCACTTACCTTTAACCTTACCCCACTGTGATTCACACCAGACCCAGTCACCATCTTCGAATTCTCCCTGGCGGCCAAGCTCGGGACTCATGTAAAGGTAGTTATAAGTATGGATCTGACGTAGCCACGCATTCTGTGAATCCCATGAGTGATACATCGCCATTGGACGTTGTGTCAGGGCATTCAACGGGTACTTCTGCTTATCAGAAAGTGATGATTCCAGCGGTTCAAAATAATATGGCAGCGGTGTGAAATACGTTTCAACACGTTTACGCAAATGTTCAGGTGGCTGTTTACCTTGCGTTTTACCTTGTGCGGCAAGACGAAACTGTTGCAGTATTTCTGAGTATATATGAATCAGGATCGGTTCATCATAACGCGTCAGGCGATGTTCCTTGGCCCACTGCAAGTAACCTTTATTCCAGTTACGCATGTACTGGTACGACTTCGGCATCTCGTAGTGATAGACACAGTTGTTCTTTTCGTACATTTGCCACTGGTTCGGGTTCGGCTCACCTTTCATGAACTTCTCGCCACCCTTACCCCGCCAACCTGCAAGGAAACCAATACCTGAACCGGGTTCAGTTTCGTAGTTAGTGACGAAATCCGGATAATCGCGATATTTCTTTTCGCCGTTATCCTTTGTAAAGGCAGGTAACTTAAGGCGTGAGCCCATTTCAACAAGTACTTCCTGGAACGGCTTACATTCACCCTTCGGTGGTACAACCGGGATACGCACTGAATCGGCCGGGCCATCAAATTCCGAGATAGGACGATCCAACATCGACACCACATCATGACGCTCCAGATAGGTTGTATCAGGTAGCACCAGGTCAGCATAGGCGGTCATTTCTGACTGGAATGCATCACAAACAATGATGTATGGGATCTTGTATTTGCCATCTTCATGCTTGTCGTTGAGCATCTTGCGTACTTCGACAACGTTCATTGATGAGTTCCATGCCATGTTCGCCATGAAGATCATCAATGTATCAATCGGGTACGGATCACCACGCCATGCATTGGTGATCACATTTTGCATCATGCCATGTACGGATAGTGGATGCTCCCAGGAGAAGGCCTTATCGATACGAACTGGCTCACCTTTGTCATCAACAAACAGGTCATCCGGATCAGCCGGCCAACCTAGTGGCATACCCTCTAATGGTGTATTCGGCTTAACACCTTCTGGCCCTTTAGCCGTTTTAGCGCAAGGTGGAATCGGACGCGGGAACGGTGCCTTATGGCGGAAACCACCCGGCGTGTCGATGGTGCCGAGCATACTCATTAAAATAGACAGGGCGCGAATTGAGTGGAAACCATTCGAGTGTGCTGCCAGGCCGCGCATGGCATGGAAGGCAACGGGGTTACCCGTGACTGTTTCATGATCCTTGCCCCAGACATCGGTCCAGGCAATCGGTAATTCAATTTTTTGATCACGAGCCGTGACACCCATTTCATAGGCAAGGCGACGAATCGTGTCGGCGTCGATACCGGTAATGCCTTCAGCCCATTCGGGCGAATATTCTGCAACTTGATCAACCAGCATTTGGAAAGCAGGCTTAACTGGCGTACCATCATCTAACTGAAATTCACCGAGTAAACGAGGTTCAACGCCATCTGTATGGGTAACAACCGCCTTGTTAGACAGGCGATCCCACCAAAGTTTATTCTGTGGATCGAAACAGCCTTCTTCTTCCGGTACTTCTGCTCTAACAAACATACCGTACTCGGTGCTGTTCTCATCCATATTGACGAGCTGGGCACTGTTTGAATACTGTACAAGGAACTCACGATCGAAAAGTCCTTGTTTAATAATTTCATTTATCAATGCCAGTATTAATGCACCATCCGTACCCGGCTTGATAGGAACCCATTCATCTGCAATGGCTGAATAACCCGTGCGTACCGGGTTAATCGAAATAAATTTACCGCCATCACGCTTGAACTTGGAAAGCGCAATTTTCATTGGGTTGGAATGATGATCTTCTGCTGTCCCTATCATGATGAATAATTTAGAACGATCTAAATCAGGCCCACCAAATTCCCAGAATGAACCACCAATGGTGTAAATCATGCCGGCAGCCAAATTCACCGAACAAAAACCGCCGTGTGCCGCGTAGTTAGGCGTGCCGTATTGTTTCGCAAACAGGCCGGTTAATGCCTGCATCTGATCGCGACCCGTAAACAAGGCGAATTGCTTGGGATCAGTCTTACGGATCTTGCTGAGACGTTGCTCCATGGTGTCGAAGGCTTCATCCCATGAGATGACTTCGAATTCACCGGCACCACGCTCACTGCCTTCCTTACGCTTAAGTGGCTTAGTAAGGCGTGCTGGGGAATATTGCTTCATGATGCCGGATGCACCCTTGGCACAAATCACACCCTTATTAAGTGGGTGGTCTGGGTTGCCTTGAATGTATCTCACTTCACCTTCTCGCAGGGTGACGCGAATACCACAGCGACATGCGCACATGTAGCAGGTGGTGTTTTTAACTTCAATGCGTTCGTTATTTGCAGCTGAAATATCAGAGGCTGTTGCGGACATGCTTCACCTAATCCTAAAAATAAGGCCCGTAAGATTATACGAGCCAGCAACTAAACAGAAATTAATGATTTCGATAAGTATATAAGAATTTAATTATATACTGAAGCTAAAAAAATAACCATTAATTCCAATCAATTAGGAAATAGCAATCACCTATAGATGTTAATGGATTGACTTAAAAACGAGCAATTCCTTGCTTATCATAAGGAAAGTTCCCTTTCATGCGCAAGTCTCGAATTAGTTAATTTTCCGTGCTGCCTTCAACTACACAGGCCATGGTTAACGGACATTCAACAATATCGTGGGAATCACCGAGCTCTTCCCAAATAGCATCAAGCGCTTGATCCGCGGTGGCAAAAAATCGTTCACTACCAAGTTGCTCAAGGAAACCACTATTATGCAATACCAACATAACCTGTCGTTTGAAGTTAGCAAAAACAATAATAACACCTGTTTTTTCAAGACGACGCGTTAAAGAAGCCAGCATTTCTTCACCCGTCGCATCGATGGAATTAACCCCCTGCCCATCAACAACGATATATTTCAAACTTGGCTTATTAGCCGAACGCTCAATAATCATGTCTTCAAAATAACTGGTATTGGCAAAATACAGCGAGCCATCAAAGCGAATAACCGAGACGTATTCGCATGTATCCATCTGGTGCAAGTCGGCATCACGTAAGGTGCCATCCTTAAACCGTGACAATGCCGCAACACGAGGTTTCATGCTGCGATACAAAAACATACCCAGCGACAAAATAACGCCAATAATAATGGCATTTTCTAAATGCGGCGCAAACACCAGGGTCAGGACAAAGGTTATTGTCGCAATGATTCCGTCGCTACGATAAACCTTCCAGGTGTGTTTAAAATGCTTCACGTTCACCAGACCGATCACTGCCATCATGATCACTGCGGCAAGCGTTGCCTGTGGCAAGTTATAAAGTAGCTCGGTAAAAAATAGCAGCGTGATTAACACCATTAAACCCGTCACCACTGACGAGAAGCCTGTTCTTGCCCCGGCGCCAATATTCACCGCACTACGCGAAAACGAACCTGACGTTGCATAACTTTGGAAAAGGCTACCAATAATATTCGAGAGGCCCTGACCAACCAACTCTTGATTGGTATCTAAACGCTGACGAGTACGGGTCGCCATCGCTTTGGCAATGGCTATCGCCTCCATAAATCCGATTAAACCAATGGTGATTGCAGAGAAAAATAATTGTGAAAATAAGGCTAGATCCAAATCAGGGAAACGAAATGCAGGTAACCCCTTTGGTATTTCACCAACCACTCGTCCGCCTGCGCGCATCATGATCGCGCCGTCATCGGTTAAGCCATTAAACTGCCAACGATTACCATCCGTGCTTTGTCCTGCAGGCACTTGCGTAGGGTCAAATAGCAATTGACCCGATGCTTCGTCACTCGCTTCCACCCACAGATAACGGTCCTGCTTAAGCGACTTCAATAGTTCACGATTTCGCTTAACGGCCTCATCAAGTCCTGCTGAAATGCGTGCATATTTCACATCACTTTCAGCCAGTTTAGCAAGCCCTTTTTCCAGTTCATCAATAACCAACTTGTCTTTATTATATTTATTCAATCCCGCAATAATGTTTTTATCTGAAATCTGCTCAACAGAAATCGTCATTGTTTTTTCGTAATTAATTAATGTCGCAAGCACCGTTGTGACAACAACCGCGAATAAAACGCCAGGCAATTTCGGGTAAAATTTCTTTAATAACGCCATGATACTGAACGCAAGCACCGCGAAAACCAATGTCAGCAGATGTGTGTCGGTTGTTGCTACCACCAGGGTTTTCCACACCGTTTCATAATGTTGCGATTCCTTCTCTACAATGACACCAAATATCTTGGGTAATTGTGAGGTCGCAATAATAATGGCTGCGGCATTGGTAAAACCCATGACAACCGGATGAGATAGAAAGTTGACCAACACCCCTAACCTCAACAGCCCCAAACTTAATTGAAACAAGCCAACCATCAATGCCAGCAAAACAGCATAGACGATATAACTTTCACTACCGGCCGTTGCCAGAGGCTCAAGCGCCGATGCCGTTAGTAAAGAAACAACCGCAACCGGACCTGTCGCCAGCTGACGCGATGAACCTAGTAACGCGGCAACAATCGGCGGTAAGAATGCCGCGTATAAACCATAGTAGGGCGGTAACCCTGCCAGGGCCGCATAAGCCATTGACTGGGGGATTAATACTAAGGCAACCGTAATACCTGCAATAACATCTGCACGTAGTGTTGTTTTATCTGTTAATTCCGGTAGCCATGCCATAAAAGGCATAAGGGTGTTTATCAAAGCGGCTTTCTTGTGCATGTCTGATACTTTTCCTAATTACGTTATTAGAGGATGCATCTTGTTACCGCCTATGCATAGTAAATATGGGCGGTGTTGACTTCGCTAGTATACAAAACAGTGAGACACCCCTATCACGTAAATAAAAATCGTTTTGTGGTGGCCATGTATCACAACACTGTAAACAATTGTGTCAACAATTCTAGTGTTTTTATAAGGCTGCGTCTATAACTTATTGTTAACAATGGTTATTTATTGATTTTGCCCCTCCCGGACTCATTCTAAGTTGTAACAATCTGACACAAAACCGCATTTACATTGCTTTAATTCCCTCGCATAGTAAAACCCATAACATGGTCGGGAATTTGTTGTCTCTGTAAGTTGTTAATTTGAAGTTGCCCGCTCATTTTCAATCAATCTGGATCGATGAAATTAAATTTGGAGTGGACATTATGAAATTATCATCTCGTTCTCAATACGCCATTACCGCAATGCTGGAACTAGCTCTGCACGAAGCGACTCGACCTATTACCTTGTTTGATATTTCACAAAAACAGAAAATATCATTGTCGTATCTCGAACAGTTATTTGCGCGACTGCGTAGCAAAAAGTTAGTTCGCGGCCGTCGTGGCCCAGGTGGTGGCTATGT
>Ga0316207_10001010_pt1 | contig 38273 bp, 33 predicted proteins | sample 6weekpyrite_MG_FD_204943 | JGI IMG/M metagenome (GOLD analysis project Ga0316207, IMG submission 204943) | Microbial mat bacterial communities from mineral coupon in-situ incubated in ocean water Damariscotta River, Maine, United States -... | ecosystem: Environmental > Aquatic > Marine >... | reverse complement strand
ATGAAACCACCGTGCAGGTGTTAAACGAGCCGGGTAAAACCGCACAATCAAAATCTTATTTGTGGCTGCAACGGGGTGGGCCACCGGAACACCCGGTTGTTTTATTCGATTACGATCCCTCCCGCTCTCAGGCCGTACCTCAACGCCTGCTCGAGGGCTTCAAAGGTTATCTGCAAACCGATGGGTATGATGGCTATAATGCTGCCGTCATGAGTGGCAAGCTGACACATGTTGGCTGCTGGGCGCACGCGCGCCGAAAGTTTAGTGAGGCCGTGAAAGCCCAGGGTAAAAAAAAGAAGGGTAAGGCGTGTCGCGGTCTGGCCTTGATTCAAAAACTCTACAGGATTGAAAAGCACTGTAGAACCTCGCTTCGCGAGTTTCATTCAGCACTTCCTCGCGTTGCTCAGGTCGCAGCGCGCCCGTTAACCGCTACCGAATGTACCGCTTATCGAAAGCAGCATGCCCAGCCGGTTCTGGATACACTGCGTGACTGGCTGGATGCCTCCTTGCTACAGGTACCGCCGAAGACCGCCACCGGTAAGGCGCTGAACTACCTGCATGATGAATGGGCGAAATTGATTGTCTATCTTGAAGATGGACGGATCATGATTGACAATAATGGTGCAGAGAATGCCATCCGTCCGTTTGTCATTGGTCGTACAAACTGGTTGTTCAGCCACAGTGTTAACGGTGTGAAAGCCAGCGCCAACCTCTACTCACTGATTGAAACGGCCAAAGCCAATGGTCTGGAACCCTATGCATATTTACGCAATGTTTTTACCGAGCTGCCCAGAGCCACATCCATCGAAGAGATAGAAGCCCTACTGCCCTGGAAGTGACAAGACGCCAACCACGTCCTTGTGATTGGCGTCTTACGGGATAGGTGATTCATACGCAACCCTCCTTGTTTGGCGCGACCATCCCTGTCAACAGTAAATCTACACCCTTATTCGGATAACATGCAACTGTAATTTGTAAAGCATGCTGATTATTTTGCGCTTACGGTCAGGGATCAAACTCTATGCAGAACGTCTTCAAGCGCTACAGGAGGCTCAAGCGGTCTATGAGGCGTTGGTGTAGGCGACCTATGACATGGATCAGGCATTACCGAACGAACGACTCGCGCTGTTCGATAGGCTGTGGTTTTCTCGGGGAGAGTCGGGACCGTTTATAGGCGCTCGTCAAGCCTGGCGGCAGTTGGAGGCGGACCTCGAGAGTGAAACTGTGGCCCTGTGTCAGGATGTTTTGGGCATCGAAGTGGGGGATATCGTGGTGGTCGAGGCTGGGAAAAGCCTGGTGCGGGTCGAGGTAGAAGGGATGAACGTCTACACCTCTGAAGATCGCGTCATGTTCGCTGTATGGGGAAGACGGTTTCGCAAGGATGGCCTACCGGGTAAACGCACTGAGCATTTCAGTATCGTACTTGAAAACGACTAAAGCCCAGCTGAAAGGTATCTACGGTAACGCGCTGTTTTTACGATATCTTTCGCGGTATTTGATGGGGTATGATAGGCATATATTTTGGCGCAGGGAGTGGAGCTGAACATCCATGGGATTGGAATCTCTTTTGCCCGGTTAAACAGATTATTGTGCTCGGCCTCTCTAGTCAGTCAGTTGAAAAACGAAACTTTTTGAAGAAATTTCTGAGCATGGTATTTTTCATGGCATTATCAATTGGCATTAAAATAAGCTATTGATAATAAAAGCTAAAAATAGCTTATTTACAATAGAGTGGGAGTGACGGGAATTTGTAACACATAGAGTTATAATAATAAAAACAATCCAATCGATATAATCTACATCATCAATGGTATTTTCCATGGTATTTTTTGCGCGTAGCGAGGCAGAAAGCATCGATACCATGAAAGGAAAATTGATGCTGGCATGGTATCGGAGCGTATGAACTACGTGTGCTCTGGAGCGATCCGGAAACCCGCGACTAAACCAGCATGGCATCTAATTGCTTTGCGCCATCCGTGCTGGCTGATTCACCTGAGAACAAGGTGGTATAGCCCATCGACTTGTAGCTCTTTTCGCGTTTATTAAACATGCGCTGGAGCATGGGAAGTCCGCAGTCAACGTAGTCGTGAATCGTCACTTGCGTTTTACCATCTGATTCCCGATGAATTCTTCCTGCGTATTGCGCTAACGAACCTTTCCAGGCGATGGGCATTGCCAGAAACAGTGTGTCCAGCCTGGGCAAGTCAAAACCCTCTCCTACATAGAGTCTGCTCATTAAGTCAGTACACTACTGCTGACTGTCCGCCGAATACGCCATCAATGACCGGACGGCTATTCCGGTGATGAAATAGCCGTCCGGTCATTGATGGCGTATTCGGACAGCCGGCAGTGGCATACTGACTAATGAGCAGACTCTAAATATTCAGTCATCCTGTTCAATATGCTGACTGTCGGGATCAAGATGATATTGACTGATTAATCTGCGTAAGCGGGGGCGGGAGACACCGAGGATTTCACAGGCTTTGCCCTTGTGCCAGTTGGTGGCCTTGAGAATCCGGGAAACATGCTCTTTTTCTACGTCCTGCAAGCTGAGTTCCAGCGGATTTTTTAATGGGTCTGCTTTACTGGTATTGGTGTTTTGTGACGACAGATCCCTGATTTTTTTTGGCAGCAAATCGACGGTGATTACTTCATCGGGGCACAGCGCTACGATTTTCATCAGGGTGTTCTCCAGCTCACGTACATTGCCGGGCCAACTGTAGTTCTGAATTAAGCCTAGTACATCAATCGACAAGCGATGAACATTGCTGTTCATTTCCTTGTTAACACGGGATAACAGGGTCTGTACCAGACTCGGTATATCCTCACTGCGCTCTCTTAATGGCGGTATATGAATATTGATAACCTGTAGTCGATAAAACAGATCTTCACGAAATAAACCGTCTTTTACCGCTGCGCCAAGATCGACATTGGTGGCGGCGATGACACGGGCATTGGTCTTCAACGGAAGCTTTGCGCCCACGGGCAGGAATTCTTTTTCCTGTAATACGCGCAACAATTTGGCCTGCATGCTGGCGGATAATTCGCCGATTTCATCGAGGAAGATAGTACCGTCATTGGCCATGGCGAATTTACCCGGTTGCCGGGTTACTGCGCCGGTGAAGGCGCCTTTTTCATGGCCAAACATATCGGATTCAAGCAGGGTCTCGACCAGTGCAGCACAGTTGATGGCGACAAACGGGCCGTCCGGATTATGGCTGGCATTATGTATGGCGCGGGCAACCAGTTCCTTGCCGGTTCCGCTTTCCCCGGTAATCAGGACTGTTGCCGGGCTATCGGCAACCAGACCGATAGTTTTGTAGATTTCACGCATGGCCTTGCTGTGGCCTACCATGGTATTCGATGATGTTATGCCGTGTTCTGAAGATGACATGTCCATTTCATTATCGGTAACCGAATTGCGCAGCAATGCTCGGCTGACGGCTTCATCCAGTTCATCAATATCAATAGGTTTGTGAATATAGTCATCGGCGCCATTCTGCATGGCCTGGATGGTGGTCCCCATGTCGTGAAAAGCCGTTATCATGATCACCCGGCTGTTTTTGTACAGTTGTTTGAACTGTGGCAGACCTTCGAGTCCACTTTGTCCTGGCATGCGAATATCAAGGATAATCACATCGGGAGAAATTTTGTTTCCTAATGCCAGTCCTTCTTCGACACTATGGGCAAGGTGGACTTTATAATCCTGTCTGCCGAAATGCATTTCGAGCATTCGGCAGCTGGCGATATCATCATCTATAACCAGAATCTGCGTCATACGATTGTCTCTTTTAAATTTTCTTCCTGAATAACCGGGCCGACAGGTAGTATCAGACTGGCTTTGGTACCATGTCCCCCTGATACCGGCTGCAGGCGTATTTCACCATGATGTTGATCAATAATACGCTTGATTATAGCCAGTCCCAGTCCGGTGCCCTTGGCGCGGGTAGTGACAAAGGGTTCAAATAAATGATCCAGGGTTTCGCTGTCGATACCGGGGCCATTATCAATTATTTCGATGAGAATCCCGGGTCCTTTGTCGGTTAGTTGAAATTGTACTTCAATACTCACCCGATGTTTGTCAGGGTTGTTCTCTGTTGCCTGGGCGGCATTCAGTATCAGGTTGGACAGTGCCTGCCTTAGACGTACACTGTCGCCATGAATGGTCGGAAGGCCGGGGTGATAATGGGTTTTTATATCAATTTTTAGTTCTTCCAGGGACTTGCCCAGATTGATAATGGCAAGTTCTACGAGTTTGTCAGGATTAAGCCATTCAAGATTCAGGCTGTCGGGTCGCGAATAACTCATCATGTCCGCGAGTATCGACTCCATATATTTGACCTGTTCACGGCCAATTTTTATCAGTTCATTTTCCTCTGCGCCGAGATAATTCTGTGCGGATTTTTCCAGTATTTGCATGCCCATTTTGATAGAGGACAGGGGGTTTCGCAAATCATGGGCAATCATATTGGCCATCCGGCCAACTGCAGTCAGTTCCTTATTCTTCTGTATTTCCCGATTGCGCCTGTCAATTTCATCCTGCAACAGTTTTCGTTCTGTAATGTCTTCTTTAACGGCGAGGAAGTTGGTAATTTCACCCTCGGCATTCCTGATGGCGGAAATTCGTGCAGATTCCCAGTAAAGTTCACCGGATTTTTTACGGTTGTGAAACTCCCCTCTCCATTCACCGCCGGCAGAAATGGTTTTCCAGAGGTTTTTGTATTCCTCGGTAGATGTATCGCCGGATTTAAGTATATTGGGTCTTTTGCCAATTACATCTTCCATACTATAGCCGGTAAGCTGGGTGAATTTTGGATTTATATATTCGATATTGCCTTGCATGTTTGTAATCATAACCGTGCTTGGGCTTTGTTCAACAGCGCTGCTGAGCTTGAGCAATTGCTGTTCGTTAGTGCGTTGTTCAGTAATATCGGCGCCGAGCAGGGTGATAATAGAGACATTATCATTAACATCGAATGACAGGGTTGCATTCCATAAGATTAATTCATTTACGCCCTCGCGGGTAATGATCGGGCCTTCGTCAATGTTGGCGCCGCTGGATGAACGGACGGCGGTCCTGATAGTTTTTTTGCAGTGCTTGCGGTGGTTCTCAGGGATGAATAACTCAAACCAGTTTTTTCCGATAACATCATCATAGTCCCAGCCGCTTAGCTGGAGTAAATATTTATTACAGAAAATAATTTTCCCATCTGCGGTGATACTGACTGCGACCAGTTTGACATCTTCCAGAATGGTTCTGAAGCCCCGCTCATACTCTGTTTGCGCCTCTGACTGTTTATGTTTTATCCATAAGCGTGCGGCAAATAGTGAACCTGACAGCGCCAGCGTAAAAATAATACCGTAAGGTATAAAGTGTTCGTTCAGAAATTCATTGCGGGAAATATCCAGTGTGGCAGGGGGGACTCTTGATAGTATCTTCCAGTAGAGTCGGTCGGAGTTGTTTGATGCGGGATTATCCTGGGGTGATATGGTTGCCTGTTGCGTTTGTGGGTACGTAGTTATAAATGTGAACAGGCCATTATCAGAATAGAACTGGCCCTGATCAGACCGGCTTATTATTTTCCATTCTTCCGGGTAGAGTCTGGGGAATGACCTTTTTTTATCCAGCATAAACCCCCATTCATTCTTCTTGTCAGGGCTGATTAACCAGAAACCGTCCTTGTTTAGCAACATAAGGTCGCCGCTGAGATTGGTGCCTGCGTTTATAAGTTCATTAATGAGTGCATTGCCGTAATAGTTGAGTAAGACAATGCCGGTTTTTATTCCCTTGCTGTTGAATACCGGGGTGCCGATCCTGATAGTTGGCTTTATCGGTCTCTCTATAACATTATTCTCGACATTCAGATCAAAAGGAGACCAGTAAATTTCACCTTTGTTTAACTTTAGTGTTTCTGAGAAATAATAACGTTCTTTCTTTTCCTGTAATAATTCGTTGGGTACTGAAATGGGAATGCCACCGTTAAAATTGACCCTGACAACCTCCCGTCCCTTAGTGTCAATGTAACGTATTTGATCGTAGACAGCTTTATTCTTTGCGAATGAAACAAATTCATCGACGAGGAGTTTTCTTGACTGGTCATCGATTTTATCAAAGATCCCGCTAACCTGATTGTGCTCAGCAAGAAACATCAGGTCAGAGACAATGCCGGCAAGAACGTTATTGGCGCTTTTTTCCAGTAGCGCCGTGTTGGTCCCATCATTTTTTTGATATGTCTGGTGCTGGATATTTACCTGGATTTGATAATGAATAACCAGAACAATCAGCAGTATAATGACCAGCGGTAAGGCGAATACCAGAAACTGTGCGAGGAAGTTAAAATGATGGGGGAGTGCCTTGTTCATTTAATTACAGGTCTGGATTAACTGATCGTGTACCCTGTTAAGGTAGACCTCAGTTTCTTCATCTGACTGTTGCGGACTTATATACAGAATTTTAGCAGCAATAAGATAGGGTTTGCGAGGCTCGTTGCCGGCGGGTTGTTCATTGTTTATCACTTTTTGCAAATAATTGAGTGTTTGAGAGGGGTTTTCGCAATACCGAGGCATCGAAACCTCCTCGCTATACCATGAAACCCAACGGGATAATGCAAAAATGAGTATACACACAAATATAACTAGACGTACCGGCCTAAACTCTGATTTCAGCGGTTCCGGATTTTTGGAGTTTATTGTTTCAGACATGCCGGCCCCGCTGGTGTGATATGTGTCTCGAGGACAGGGGCGATGCTGGTGACGGTATTACCTGAACTCTGGAGATCGCGGACAATGCTGGTGGCTATTTGCCGGGCGCAGGCGATACGGTCTCTGACCGATACGCCCCCCCTGTAATTTGCTACCAGATTCAGGCCCTTATGTTTGTGTAGTTCGGAGTCCAGGTTCTGCATGCGTTGCTGGTAATTGCCGTGATAGAGTGGCAGGGCCTGTTGATGCCGATCTATACGGGTCATTTCGGGAAGGCCCCTGATGTTGAGGATGGATTGCAGATCAGCCAGCACACAATCGATACTCCTGTCATCTGATAGCCGGCTGAGCCGGGCCTGCCTGGCGCCTCCCAGATAGGACGTGAGCAGTATCTTTGATTGCGGCGCTCGATTGGAAAATAGCGAGCTCATCCACAGATTTCCGGTGATATTTCTTTTTTCCTGTCCCGGCACCAGAAAACCGGTGCTATCGAGCCGGTGCGGAACCTGCCGCCTGTCAAAGCCAAGGTGTACTACGGACAGGGGCGCATATTCAATGCTGCCGAGTATGTTGCTGATTTCAGTTGATGTCGGGCGTAACAGCCGGGCGCTGGCGGCGGCCGGCGTGGATAATATGAGCTGACGACAGGTTTTACTAGTTTCACCACTCAGGCTATTGGCAGACACTTGCCAGCCCTGTTTGCAGGCTCTGATCTGGGTTACGTCCATACAACCCCTGAACTTAATTCCATCACAATCTACAAGTTTTTTAACCAGGGTATTTATGCCACCGTCAAAAGAGAATATTTCTGTTGTACGGGCAGTGCGGCGGCGTAATATTTTATTAAGAATAACCCCGGCAGTGATACTGCCGTACTGATTTTCCAGCGCCTTTAATCTTGGTAGCACGCTCATGGCATTGGCCTGGCTCGGATCGGATGCCAGAGTGCCGGCAACAAACGGATCCATGGCTTTATCAAGAAATTCTGCGCCCAGACGCCGTTTTATAAAACTGGCCACCGTTTCATTGCGGTCAGTTCTTTGTGGAATAAAGGCTTCAGCCAGTAAACGTAGCCTGGCTCTGTTTGACCACAGGGGAGTCAGTAACATGCCGCCTATGGTCATTGGCAGGGGTTTCAGCTGGCCCTGATATAATAAATAACGTCTGGATTCAGAACCAAGCTGACGCTTCTGTTTCTCTCTGTTCAGCCCTGACTTTTCCAGTAGCTCATCAACTTCCGGTTTGAAGTTCATAATCATTGAGGCCGCCTGTTCGGTCAAATAACCATCCTGACGGGAACTTTTAATTTTGCCACCGGGGCGTATGGATTTTTCCCAAATCTCCACCTGGATGCCGGACTGGGCCAGCCACCAGGCAGTCGCCAGCCCGGAAATACCGCCGCCAATAATGAGTACGTCGGTGTCCATCAGTCTGTGACCAGTATTTTTACCGCAAAGGACGCAGAGGAACGCAGAGAAAAACCGATATCATTGTTCGCATACATTGCCTGTAAGCAAAAAAAACTTTGCGTACCTCTGCGTCCTTTGCGGTTAATAAAAAATCTATTCATCATAAATTCGGTCTCTTTGGTATTTTTCCGCCGAAACGCTTTGCCGCCAGTAATGATAAATGTTCCGCCGTTACCTGTGATTGGCCCTGTTCAAGTACATAGGCTTCAGCGCGTTTTTTAATCATTCCCTGCAGGAAGCCGGGTATGCGTGATAATCGCTGTTCGGCATCCTTGGTCCAGCGAACTGTGTTTTCCAATTGATAGGGCTGGATGACGACAGAGCCTTCCGGTACATGCGAGCACCAGGGATCAGCATCCATGAGCGTGCCGCCCATGGCCAGAGGTCTTGCCCGGCATCCGCCACACAGCTTCTGATATTCGCACTCGCCACAGGCGCCTTTGAGCTCTGGTCTGCGCAGCTGTTGCAACATATCGGCGCTGTCCCAGATGCTTAAAAAAGACTGCTCGCGAATATTACCGATCTCGCTGGGAATATAAGGGCAGGGGGTGACGGCGCCTTTTTCGGTGATGCGGCAGTAGTGAGTTCCAGCAATACAGCCATCCCCGTCATAACCTGAGATCCGGTTCATTAAGGACCCCGGGTTGCGCTCAAAGGCTACCCGCTTGAAGTGGGGGGCGCAGCGAGGACGAATAATGATGTCATCATATTGTTCCTGGGCATCCATGATCTGGTGTAATAATTCATCATATTTTTGTGGGCTGATATCCGATATGGACTCGCCGCGGCCGGTGCAAATAAGGAAGAAAATATTTAAAACGCGCGCGCCTTTTTCACGGCCGAAGGCGATGATGTCATTTAACTCATGGGCATTGTCTTTGGTTGCAGTAAAGTGGATCTGAAATGACAGTTTGTGTTTACGGCAATGTTCGATGGCCGTTAATGTTTTTTGTAATGAACCGGGCAGGCCGCGAAAAGCATCATGCCGTTTTTGATCCAGTGAGTCGATACTAATACCAATACCCAAAACGCCTGCTTTTTTTAATGATAACACCCGGCGCTCGGTAAGCAGTGCGCCATTACTGCCGATCACCATCGCCAGGCTTTTTTGCGCACCATGTGCAATCATTTGTTCAAGATCGGTTCGCGCCAGCGGTTCACCGCCGGTTAGCACTACCATGGTTTGAGTGCCACGGCTGGCGACTTCATCTATAATTGAATTAACTTCATCTACTGTTAACTCGCCGTCCGCACCATTTTTCAGGCTGTCAGCGTCCTGGTAACAATGGGCGCAGGCCAGATTGCAGCGTCTGGTGATATTGATGGCTAGAAGGTAAAGTTCGTTATGCATGAGTATCTTTTACCGCAGAGGTCGCAAAGGTACGCAGAGAAAACAAAAGTTTCTATGTCGCGCCGCATACATAAATATATTTTCCTCTGCGTACCTTTGCGACCTCTGCGGTTATGATGAAAATTTGTTATTCATTGATGCTAATATTTCGTGGATCGCCTGGATTAAGATGAAAACTTCCACTCATATTCCATTTGTCTTTTACTTGCTGCACCGTAGCAAGATTAATGCTCTCAAGTTGCTGGCGTTGTGCATAGCCTTCGATTTCCCGGATTAACATTCCCTGAACCATGGGTGGGGCTTTTTCGATACCAGCGCGGGCATCTTTATCCCAGTGCATAGTTACTTCCACCTGGCTGGAGCCGTTACTGAAAATATCCAGCAATTTTTCGAGAAAGTCGTCTGTGACCAGTTCCAGTCCCTGTTGAGCACCGATGGCATTAGCCGCTTTTTTAGTCATTTCCCGACTGGTTCCTGCGGGGATTTTGTTTAAGCGTTTCAAAGCAGCACCTGTCCAGGCCAACTCAGAAGTGTTTGTTTGAGATTGTGATTCCCCCATCTGTGCGAACGGGCATTTGCTCCTGCTTTGTTGCTTCTGTTTTATTTCAGGTGTAACTACGAAGAGCAGGACATGTTCTTTTTCCACTGTTTCGCTGCTGGATAATTTGGCTTTCTTTTCGGCGCGTCTGCGAGTATTTTCGCGTAAGGTCTCATCGCTAACTGAATTTAATAGCTCGCCGGCCTCGCTTGACCATTGCATGCTTGAGAATGTTTGTTTGCTTTCGTTGACGCTGGTTCCTTTCATTCCCGCAGGGCATAAGTTACTGGTCGCTTCGTCTACAATGCTCGCGGTGATGACCGTGTGCCCCTGCTGCTGTGCATAGCGCAAGATCGCCATGCGTGCCATGCCCTGTACGAAAGGGGGGATGGTTTTCATTCTTTCTTCCGCCTGGTGTGTCCAGGAGGTAGTGGTTTCAGACGCCACGTCTACTCTCGGGGTGTATTCGCGCGTACTGAATAAAATCGCGCATTTGCTATTGCGCAACAAATTTTCTGCATTACCACCTATGTCCAGTTCCTCATCGGCATGTATGCCCAGTTTGCCGATAACCAGCAAGCTGGGTTTAATTTCAGCAAGATAACGTTCGATAGCAGCGTGAGGTTTGCCATCGAGTAATTTTGAGTGGGCATCCATATTTTGTTCGGCGGTGATGGTTTCTGCTACGTCCAGATGCCCCTGATAAATTTTTGCCAGGCCATCGTCGATGATTTCTTCGTGTAGTTGTTCCTGTTCTTTAAACCTGAAAACTTTCGCGTCTTCTTCTGATAATACGCCGGCGATGCGGTTAAAGGCGACATAGTGATAATGAGGATCAAATGCCGAGATGACATGTAGAGGAGTCTGCCACAACCTGGCCAGTTCAATCGCGGTTCTAAGGCCGCCGAAGGAACGGCTGGAGCCATCAATGGCGCAGACAATCGGCCCTTTATTTAGCGCCTGATTCGGTTGTTTGATAACTAAAGTATCAACAAGGGAACGGCGAGTAACACGTTCGGTCACAGCGCCAATTCGGCTGTTTTGAATAGCTCCCAGACCCAGTGATCCCATAACCAGTAAATCATAATCGCCGTTGTTGGCTTCTCTGGTAATTTCCCGGTAGTTCTTGCCTTCAAGAGAGCGACCCTGGAAGCTGATCTTCTTTTGCAGGCACAGGTTTTCTGCCTGGCTTAGGTAGGAGTCGGTAATAATGGATAAACCGCGAGTTATCAGGTCGTCATGAACATCTCGTTGACGTTCAAGTTCATCTTCTTCACGAAATTGTTCGGGTAAGCCGCCTTCCATTTGCTTGAAACGCATATCATGCATCTTTGCAGCGTAAACATGAGCTGCGGTAACTTTTGCATTATAGGCCTCGGCAATGACGATCGCGTCTTCAGTCGCGCGATTGGAATGATCCGATGAATCAACTGCCAGTAAAATAGATTTATATTCAGGCCATACATCAGATGATATTTTATCTTCGGTTTGTTTCTTTGCTTGAATGTTCATGGCCTTCCTGTTTCTGTTTTGTAATGTCTTTTTCACCACGGAGGACTTAATTCCCCACAGCTTGCAGCGAAGCACTATTGCAGCTGCGGCTTCTACCCTGCGGGTGAGGCCACAGATGTTCGCCTTAAGGCGAACCTGCAATCAACGTCCTGCAGCAAGCTGCGGGGTTGTTTGTTTTCTTTAGCCATACATCAACCAACTCACAAACAATATACTGATCACAACAAGGTTCACCAGTCCTCCGGTGATAACCATTAAATCAAAGCCGTTGATTAAACGTTTCCATGACGGTTGTTTTGTAGTGGTTGGTTGATGCATGATGATGCCGTTACTTGCCCTTGTATTCAAAGTTCACTGTAACCTTGCCGTTGGCGGGCACTTCAACTTTATCTTTCTTGATACCGAGAGTGCCATGCCAGGCTTTGATTTTATATTTTCCGGGTGGCACGTCCTTGATAGTGAAAGCTCCATCTTTGTTGACTACGGCGTAGTAGGGGTTCTTGGCAACAAAGATAAAGCCGTGCATGAAATCATGAGCATCGCACTCCAGTTTCATCGCCGCGCCGCGTTTGAGCTTGATTTTCTTGTTTGTTATTGCACCCTGTTCAGGCTGGCTAACATTGAGTACAGTCTTTTTTGCGCGACCAATTATTTCATAGGTGTGAATATTGTGTAGCACCGGATCGGAGTTCTTTGCCCCCATAATTTCTCCGTTTGTCATTACACTTAAGAAGGGTTCAAAGGTGCATTTGTCCTGGTTGATTTTTCCTTTGATGGGGTCAAATTTCTTTCCTTCTTTAACTTTGTCGAGGTAGACCACTACATCAGTGAGCGCGCCATTGTTAACTTTTACATAGTCGATTGTTCGATTCCCTTTCCCACATACATCGTTATCCTTGGTGATTGGGTAGCTTACTGGAGCAGGATCCTTGCCTTTAAATATCACTTTGCCGGTTATGGTGCCGCCATTTGTAGCTTCAATAGTTTTGTATTTTGCAGCATAGGCCGGCGCCGCAAGCAAAGAAGTGCATAGCAGTGTCGTGGTTAATAAGGTTTTTTTCATTTGAAACTCCTCAGGGGTTACTTTAGGTTGTTATGCGGCCGATATTTCGGGCCGATAGAGTTCTTCCAGCATTTCGATAATAAATCTACGATGTGCGCTGTCTGGAGCGTTATCCAGTTTTTGCAATAAAATATCTCCGCTGCGGGAGGCGTTTCCATTTCTTAGCATTTTTCCAATCCTGCGAGTCAACATGCCCTGATCTTCGAGGGCGATCTGAACAATTTTGTCAAGTTCGTTCTCATCCTGTAATGTTAGTAAGGATTCTATTGCAGCCAGTTGTACGCCTGGTTCTTTGTCATTCAGGGCGTCGGAAATATGTTCTAATATGGCTTCAGTGGGAACGTCATGTATGACCATTTGTTCTTCCGGGTCATTGCCCCCCTGGTTTATTTGTAGCTGACATAGCTTTCCAAGCGCCTGCACAGCATGCAGGCGAACATGGTAATCTTCATCTTCCAGGTGAATTATGATTTCCGGGATGGCGGCACGATGGTTCATCTCACCGAGGGTTCTTACACAGGCAAGACGGTTGTCTTCGACATCACTGTGCATCAGGGTAATCAGACGACCCAGAGAATTTAGAAGGCTTGTATAGACAGCCGGGTGGTTGTGAGCTAAATCTTTCTGCGCCATGTTTCCCAGTGCCGCGATGCTTTCATTCCGAACTCTGGCATCAGGGTCATCCATGGCTTCGATTAAGGTTTCAATTGCTTCTGCCGAGGGTACCTCTCCCAGCATGCGTAAACTCAAATAGCGGGCATCGGTTATTGAGTCCACTTTAGGCGCCTTCATCTTTTCACCGAGTTTATTGTTCTGTTCCACTATGTCAAGATATTCGCGGTATTCTTCCATATCTTCCATGTCTGCAACTTGTTCCTCAGCTGACACATTCTGCTCAGCAGCCAGTGTCATTTCCACATTATCCATGGATAGAGCTTGCAGAGTTGATGTGGCAGATTGCTGAGCAGGCTGTTTGTCCATCTCACTTTCTTCAGGACTGTAGTCTATTTCCTTTACAGCTGGTTGTGGCGCAGGTGGGTTTTTAGACTGTTCTATGCTTACCGGGGTAACACATACTTGCTGAGACTGATAAGTATCTGTTTCTTCATTTTGTTCGAGTTCGCCACGGGCGGCCGCAATAACAAGATCCATGGGCGAAGCGGCGGTTTCAGGCAGTTGATCCGTTATTCGTTGCAATTTTATCAGGTTACTGATTGCTGCCAGTCTTACCGGTTGGGACTTATCATGAATCCATTGGCCGAAAGTTTTTATTATGTCTTCCCTGATACCGGTGTTTTTATCAAGCAAAATTTTGCTTATGGCATTTATCGCCTCGCGCCGAGCCATATCATGATTTTCATCATTCGTAGCCAGCTTAATCAACTCTTCGAGGGCGCTGTGTTGATTCAATGTTCCCAGTAAGGTACAGGCTGCGGCCTGAATGCTAAAATATTTATGCTGTAGACAGGCCAGAATGGCGAGATGATCCTGTTCGCTGATATGCTGCTGGCTATTTTCCACATTTTCTATCAGATTATTTAATGAGGAGAGGCTGTGTAATCGTACTTCGTCGTTCTCATCGCTGATTAAGGCGCTAATATGAGAAACGCTGTCATTGCTGATTTTGCTATGGCCGAGTTTTATAATTGCATCCAGAGCTGCACGACGAACATCTGCATTTGTATCTTTCAGAAGAATCAGAATTGCGCCAAGGTAGTTGCTCGCCTGAGATCGACTCAGAGACTCAATTGCAGCGACTCTGACACTATCTGAACGATCTTTCAGGGCCCGCCCGAGGATCTTTCGCGCCCTCGGATCATCGCAATAACCTAAGGCAGTAATAGCACGACGTCGGCTGGTTTCCTGACTTGTCTGCAGTACATGCAGTAATACATCAATACCCTCACCGCTAATTTGCGCCAGGGCCTTGTATATTTCAGGCTCTATCGCCTGTGGATCCTCATTATCCAGAAGAGACTTAAGCACTGGTATGGCGCGGGCTTCACGGCGCATGCCGAGGGCCTTAACTGATTTCAATTGTATGTCCCACCAGTCATCCCAGTCATCACCATTGTCAAGTTCCATGTCTTCGACTTGACCGCTGGCCAGCTCCAGCAAAGGTGCTATGACATCGCCTGAGTCAATATTCCCAAGTGCTTCGGTGACCATGGTTTTTACTTCGCCGTCCGGGTCATTCTTTAGTGATTCCAGTAGTGCGGGTACGGCCTGTATGTCCCGGATTTTCCCAAGCGCTTCAGCAGCATCAATACAGACATCAATATCTTCATCACGTAGACATGAAATGAGTGTCGGAATGGCGCGTTTATCTTTAAATATGCCCAGCGTTTTGGTGGCAAAGCAACGGTCGGCTTCATCACCATCACCAATAAGTTTAATCAGTGCATCGACAGTGTTATGTAGGTTGCTCATCGATTATCCGGTCTCCGGCTTTAGCGCGTCTAAGGATTTGCAATTAATCTGCAGTTATCGTGCCACTGTGATGGAAAAGTATTCAATGTTAATTGTTCGGGTTGATAAGTACATGTTTTCATATCGTGTGAGGTCAGTTAAATAATCCAGCCAATGTCTGACTCGTGTCAGTTTGTAAATGAAACGAAATGTTCAATGGTTCATATCTGAATAATCCGTACATGCCGGGAAAAAAATACTGAACAAAATGTTCAATCAGGAAATTGGAACGGGATAATCTGAAGGGGTGCTTTGTTGTTGTTATCTAAGGAATACCCGCGTGGTTAGTATCTAAATATGTATTTTCAGTTATGTGGCATGGTGGTTGCTTTGGCTGTAGCTCTAAACCCGCCTGGAGTAATCGAATGGACAATCAGCAAGAAGATACAGATTATTCAACTCTCGAAGATGCAACATGGGGGAAGTGGTTGTTCCGTGGCGTAATTGTCGCTTCACTGGTGTTCATGTGGTGGTTGGTGATTTATTCACATGGGGTTGCACCACATCATTAGGTCAGGAATTCAACGTACCAGGATAAAACATGAAAGACTCAGGAAAAATCGCACCGAAAGACTGGCTTATTGCCATTGTCGTGACCCTGGCAGTGTTCTACATGATGGATCAGGGGATTATGGCGGTGCAGGGTTTGCCTCTGAATTTCAACATGAGTCCAGCGCAGTGAACAGTTAATGCCGTGTTCGCTGGCTGAAGGCCCCGTCGTTTTGTAACACATTGTGTTTTCTGGATCTTTGCCCAGCGTATGCAGGTGCAGGGAAAAAGAGAGTAAAAACAAAATAATATAGCTAAACAGGTTGATTATGCTAATGCAGCTTATTTCCAGATCTACAACACAAAGCAGGTGGCAAACACGTTTCCTGGTGCTGGCATTGCTGGCAGCGGTATTGTTTTTTATAGGTAATGCTCCGGGTTCCAGTAGTGGGATTGGTTTTGTAGATGCCGCCTATGCTTCAGAAGCCGTGGCAGAAGAAGCGGTAGAGCTGAGAGGTGCGCCAAAACTTAAACGTGAGGATTACCCACAATTACTGGGCATGAGTTCTCGCTCTATCGTATGGGTTATAGCGCAAATGCATCTGTACCTGGCGGCTTTTGTTCTGGCCGTTCCTTTGTTCGTTACGGTAATAGAATGGATTGGCGTAAAAAATCGCGATGATCGTTATGACGACATGGCGCATGAGTTTATGAAAGTGAGTATGACTGCATATTCGCTGACAGCCCTGTTCGGTGGCACCTTGGCTTTTACACTGTTTTTGTTATACCCGGATTTTATGGGTTATATGATGCGAGTCTTTGGTGGCCAGACCCTGGTTTATGCCTTTCTGTTTTTTGCCGAAAGCGCAATTTTGTATATCTATTATTACAGCTGGAACAGTCTGCGCTATGGTAATAAAAAATATATACATCTAAGTCTGGGCATACTTTTGAATGTGGTAGGTACTACCTTGCTGTTTATTGCCAATGCCTGGGCTACCTTTATGATGGCGCCATCCGGTGTTAATGAAGCGGGTGCAGTTACTGGCAATATCTGGGAGATCATGCGTGGCCCGCTGTGGAATCCGGTTAATCTGCATCGTTTTGTGGCGAACATTGCCTTTGGTGGTGCGGTAGTGGGTGCTTATGCCGCCTATAAGTTCCTCAGCGCCAAATCTTTAGAGCTCAAAGCCCACTACGACTGGATGGGGTATACAGCCAATTTTATCGCGATCCTGGCTTTTTTACCTTTACCGTTCGCCGGTTACTGGTTGATGGCCGAGGTTTACGCCTATTCCCAGCAAATGGGTATTACCGCCATGGGCGGGATTCTTGCCTGGTTATTCATAGTTCAGGCCGTATTAATCGGCACCATACTTCTGGCGGCTAACTATTATCTCTGGTCAGGGATGTCACGTTGTGATGGTTCTGGACGGTACAGATATTTAATCAAATATATTGCGGTGGCCCTGGTTGTCTGTTTCCTTATCTGGGTTACCCCGCATACCCTGATTCTTACGGCAAAAGAAACATCTGTGCTGGGTGGTTCTCATCACCCTATGCTGGGGCCGTTGGGGATAATGCCGGCGAAAAACATCGCGGTAAATTTAATGTTGATTGCGACATTCCTCTCCTTTCAGCTATATCGCCGTTCCGATAAGCAAATTACTGTTGCCTGGGCAGGTTTGGGTAATGCGTTATTAGTGACTATTTATATTGTTGCTATTGCAAATGTAATTTTTGCCGGAATCTACTACGGTTATTTCACAAACACGGTTTATAAAGTTGGCTCCAGTGTTATGCAGGTGGTTTCAACTCTGATCGTTATCATAGCTGGCGTCACCATCGATAGCCTTATGTTCAAGGGTGCGAAAACCCTGCCTTCAAAATGGGGGCAGGTGAGTAACCGCGCGCAATATGCGCTATTCGCTTTGCCGATCGCATTTACCTGGCTAATGGCGCTAATGGGTTATGTGCGTTCATCAGTGAAAACTCACTGGCATGTTTATACGGTGATGAAGGATAACTCGCCGGATAACTATATCCCGGCGATTGGTCATGCAGGCAACATGATGACAGTTGCGACGGTATCGTTTGTATTAATAGTATTGTTTATTTTCTGGATTGCATCTTTGAGCGAGTCCAGACAGGTTAAACCTGTTGCATCAGCTTGAAAATATCACCACAGAGGACACAGAGTTTTCCTGCGCACTGTGTGCGTAACACTATAAATGTTTTTTCTCTGTGTCCTCTGTGCTCTCTGTGGTGAAAGATAAATAATTGGAGTAAGCATGCCAACGATTGTAAAAGTTTTAGCATTTAGTCTGGGTATGGCCCTGATGTTTACCGGGATTGCGAATCTTCTGCCGCAGGTGGAAGGCCAGGCCCCGGAGGATAAGGAAGTGGATTTGGGCGCGTTGACCATGGATTCATTCATTGCCCTGGGTGAGGATATTTTTAAAAACAAGGGCACCTGTACTTTATGCCATAACAATATGGGGCGTGCGCCTGATATTCTTCATCTTGATATGAATGAAGTTTCAGGAAAACATCTGTCTGATGAACGTTACAAGGGTTCGGCAACTGATGTTGCGGGCTATATTCATGAGTCCATGGTTGATCCCGGCGCCTATGTAGTAAAAGGCTTTGGCAAAAAAGGAAGCAATGATACCGAGTCCCCCATGCCTGCTATTAACAAGGCGCCAATTGAATTGACCGATGTGGAAATGGATGCGGTTACTGCTTTCCTGCAGGCTAAAGACGGTGGCGAAGTGACCGTTGAATTGCCCAGTGAGGCGCCTGCGCCCAGCGCTAAAGAAGCTGTTCCCAGTGTTGCTGCAACAGCAGAAGAAGCGATTGGGAAATTCGGCTGTAGCGCCTGTCATGCTGTTCTTGACAGCAGCGCCGAACTGGGACCGAGTTTGAAAAATGTCGGCGCAAGATTAAGCGCGGCGCAAATTCGCCAGAGTATTATTGATCCTAACGCGGTGATTGCCGAAGGATATCCGCCAATTATGCCGGCAGACTTTGCTGATCGCATGATGGCAAAGGAACTGGAGATGATGGTGGGGTTTCTGGCCAATAATAAATGAGAAGTAGTCCGAAAATAAAAGCAAACAGTCTAAAGAATGAAAAGTAAATCAAACAAAATTCAGGGTCAGGAAAAAACATGAAAGGTTTTAAAGTTTCTCCTTTCTGGTTGGCGGTTATCGTCATGGTTGTGGCATTCTTAGTCTATAGTAATGCTTTCCCGCCAGTGTTGCCTGCTTCGCTGTTAATTCAGTACATGATTATCACCCTGATTGGAGTGTTACTGTTCTTTTCTTTTGACGACAAAGTTTGGGCTGAATTTAACCGTCCCATCCTTGCGGTATTGCGCGAGGATCGGTTGTCTGCGGTGCGCTGGGCTTTTTTGATAGTGATCCCGGCTATTATTGGTTACACCACATACTCTATGGTTAAGCCGAATTTTGATTCGCCTGTTGAGCTGCGCCAGGTTCATCCGGCGCCGCCTTCGTCACTAAAAGTGTTTGGTAAGACTTATAATTTGAGCACGCTGGAAAACCCTGTTCGCACGAAAGTGATAGAAAAACTAAAGTCTGATCCCGAAGCGGCAAAAAATTTTTACAATGAAGCGGTAGTTGCGGGGCGCGAAAAATATTATCAGAATTGTTTCTATTGCCATGGCGACCTGCTTGACGGAGACGGCCCATTTGCAAAAGGCTTTAATCCACTGCCGGCTAATTTCCAGGATGTAGGCACGATTGCCCAGTTGCAGGAAGCATTTTTGTTCTGGCGCATTACCACTGGCGGCCCCGGCCTTCCCAAAGAAGGTACGCCCTGGAATTCCGCCATGCCGGTGTGGCATGAAATGCTGGAAGAGGATGATGTATGGAATCTTATTATCTTCCTCTACGATTATGTCGGACAGGTTCCGCGCATGTGGGATCAGGAAATATCCGCCGCGGTTTCTGGTATGAAAGATCAGGTCCTGGCTGCACGTAAAAACATGAGCGGTGAAGATATTTATAAATTCCGCTGTGAGGTCTGTCATGGCGAAACTGGTCTGGGTGATGGTCTGGCGGCAGAATACATGTATCCAAAACCGCGTGATTTCAGTCTGGGATTATTTAAATATAAAACTTCACCTGGCACATTGCCGCCGCGAGACGAGGATTTGTTCATCACTATCAAACACGGCTTGACTGGCACGGGTATGCCTGCATGGGCGAGTTTGTTAAAGGACAAAGATATTGAAAAACTCATCCCCGTAATTAAAAGGTTCGATATCACAGCAACCTGGTCGCCGGATGATGCAGATGATGAGGATTTTGATGAAGACGGTCATTATTTAAAAAATGACTTCAAAGTTATAACTGATATCGAACCGGTCGATGGTCAGGTTGCCTATAGTGAAGAATCTGTTGCCAAAGGAAAAAAGACGTTCAAACTATGTAAAGAATGTCATGGTGCTGAAGGGCGCGGCAATATTACTTCCGGGAAAAAACTGGAAGATGACTGGGGTGATCGCCTGTGGCCGCGTGACTTAACCAAACCCTGGACATGGCGCATTACTCAGGTTGAAGGGAAAAATTTCCGCGATGAAACTATTAAAAGAATATATCAGCGTTTATCTATAGGTATTCTCGGTACCCCCATGCCTGCGCACCGTGCAGTAGAAGAGGGAAATAAAGATCCTCTGAATCTGGAAGATCGCTGGCACGTTGCTAACTATGTATATTCGCTGCGTGAAAAATCCAGCCCCCTTGGTGATGGTGTTATTCGGGCCATGAAAGTCAGCGATGTTTTGCCAGACAGCATTGATGATGAACGCTGGAACCAGGCTGAAGCGGAAACTATGCGCATGGTTCCCAATGTAATTAAAGATGAGCGGTTGTTTACACCCCTGTCTGATGCTGTGACCGTGCGTGTTATATACAACGATGATGAGATTGCTTTTTTACTTGAACTGAATGATCGTACTGATAGTCGGCCGGGTGAGAAAGTGGCCACGCAAATTCATGATCAGAGTGAAAAAATGTACTCTGATGCCTTTGCCATGCAGTTTCCCAAAGAAGGTGCATTTGAAACCAGTCCGGTGGTTTCCAAACCTCTGTATCGACACGGTGATGAGAAAAACAATACATCTATCTGGTACTGGAACGCCGGACGCGTTGAACCACCTGTTCCGGCAAAGACGATGGTATTTACCGCCAGGGGACCGAACAAAAAACTGGAACCGAATGCGGCGGTTACAGGTGTGACGGCCAGTGGTCTGTGGAAGGATGGTCAGTGGCGTGTGCTAATGAAGCGTCCGCGCAAAGCAGATGAAAACTCTGGTGAAATCAGTTTCAATGAAGGTCAGTTTATCCCTGTCTCGTTCGCCAACTGGGATGGTAATAACGGCGAAGTGGGTTCTCGGCATACGTTAACCAGTTGGTACTGGTTATTGTTGCCACCTGAGCTTGACGCTGTGAAAGTATATGGTTTGCCGGCAGGGGTTGCCATCATCTTCTTTATCCTCGGTCTGTTGCTGGTTAGAAGTCAGCGCAGGAAGGGGTGACTGCTATAGCGGTAGGTTGGGCTGAGCAAAGCGAAGCCCAACAATAGAAAAAAATTAACCACAGAGGACACAGAGGTTATGGGTATTTTTCCTCTGTGTCCTCTGTGTCCTCTGTGGCGAGAATATTCTTATCGAGGGTGAAGAAAGCGCCTGTTGGGTTTCGCTTCGCTCTACCCAACCTACAATAGATCATCCCTGGATCTCTGTTTCCGATCAGGGAATACCCTCAAATCCCAGCTTTTTCACTTAAATATAAAATTGAACATTCCTTTTAAATTTCAGCGGTTTGTTTTCTGGATAATTGAACGAATCGATCGCATCGATTAATTGATATTGAACACAATATTTAATTTATCTGTGCATGGCGTTACAAATTTTAGTCCGATGCTTTATAAGTCTTTGATATTAACGGGCATTAAGATTTTGTAAAGAATAGGCATATATTATGCAGTTATTTTGCATGCAGAAGATTGTTCAGAAAGATTGTGTATGAATTGTTTTGAATAATCGGAAATTGAAATTAGAGTTTGCAAAGCCACAGCAGCAAACAGGAACCGGCTCTGTTAAATCTCTGTTTGGGGAATATCTGAAACTGGAGGGTATATATGACCACCCGAGTATTTAAAAAGCGTCACCTGATTTCCATATTTGTGGGGATGGGTTTGGCGTTAGGTGCACAAGCTGCCAAGTATCCCGATATTGGGCCTTTGCCGGCACTGAAAATTAATGAGAAAAAGGCGGAACTGGGCAAACGATTGTTCTTTGATCCTCGTCTTTCTGGCGATGCGGCTATTTCCTGCGCCACCTGTCATAAGCCAAAAAATGGCTTTGCCGATGGCCTGGCTTTATCCAAAGGTTATCCTGGTAACAAGCATTTCAGAAATTCGCCCACGCTGATTAATGTGGCGCACAAAAAAGTCTGGTTACATGATGGACGTATTGGCACCAACCTGAATGACATGACCCGTGAAATGCTGACTGAAGATTACATCATGAACATGGATATGCGGATCATGCAGGAGCGTGTCAAGCAGGACCCCCTGTATTTGAAAATGTTCAAGGAGGCCGGCTATGGTGAACCGTCCAATGGCAGTGTGCGTAAGGCGATTCCTGAATATCTGAAAACACTAACCTCCAAAGGCGCGCCTTTCGATACTGGCAAAATGTCAGCTTCTGCAAAACGGGGTATGAAATTGTTCAAGGGCAAGGCGGGTTGTATTCAATGTCATAACGGGCCTAACTTTACCGACAACAAGGCATACAACACCGGTGTCCCGGAAAATTTAGAGGTCTTTCTTGACCCTATGCGGCATCAGGCATTCCTCGCCTATGCCATGTTTGTCGGGGTTGAAAACTACATGAACTTAAAGCGTGATCCTGGCGCACATATTCAGGAGCATGAAGCTGATGGTTCCAGTATGGGCAAATTCCAGACGCCATCTCTACGCGAGCTTAAATATACCGCGCCTTATATGCACAATGGCATGATCCGGACGCTGGATGATGTGGTTGCATTTTATAATCGAGGTGGCGGTAAAGATAGCAATAAAGATAAACGCATGAAGAGACTACGTCTGTCCTCATCTGAACAGAAAGATCTTGTGGCCTTCCTGTTGTCACTGTCTGGCAAGCCTTTAACCAGCAAGCAATATGTCTGGCAGGATAAGTTCCCCGAAGAGTATCCAGTTATTGATAACTGGGTCAATGTAAAGAACTAGGCCTTGGAGGGAAAAAATAATGAAATCAATTAAAATATCGACAACACTGCTAGCGTCTGCGATTGCCTTAACATTAACTGGTTGTGCAGATACGGCGACTAAATCGTCTGCAACTGCAACCACTAAATCCGCCAGTTCCAGCAAATCGGCAACACCTGTTGCTGCGGTCAGGACATCTGCTCCTGCGCCACTGGCGCCTTTGGGTGCGCCGCCTGTTCCTGCAGACAACAAGCAGACGGCGGAAAAAATCGCTCTCGGTAAAAAGCTGTTTTTTGACCCGCGTCTGGGTGGTGATGCATCTATCTCCTGTGCTTCCTGTCATTCACCTGATCAGGGCTGGGCCTGGGCGGAAGATATTTCTCGCGGTTATCCCGGTACGGTTCACTGGCGCAACTCACAGACGATAGTCAACTCCGCCTATTACCCGCGCCTGTTCTGGGCCGGCTCAGTGCCCTCGCTGGAAGCCCAGGCGCCATCAGCTGCCAAAGGTGGTGTGGCCGGTAATGGTGAGAATGACATCATGGAAGCGCGTCTGGCGCTGATTCCTGAGTATCGCAAAGCCTTCAAAGAAGTCTTTGGCGATACCTGGCCGTTGATTGGTAATGCATGGCGCGCCATTTCAGCTTTTGAGCGAACCCTGGTGCAAACCGATACGCCGATTGATCGCTATTTGAAAGGCGACAAATCAGCCTTGTCCGAAGAACAAATTCGTGGCAAAAAGTTGTTTGAAGGAAAAGCTGGCTGCATCCAGTGCCACAACGGTGCGATGGCAACGGATATGCAGTATTACAACATCGGTGTTCCACCGGCAAAGCGTTGGGAAGAAGATGGTCTGGCGCAGATTACCTTCCGGTTTGAGTTGTATGCCAAGGGTTCGACTGAAAAACTCTATCGTACCGCAAAGGCCGATCCAGGTTTTTATTTCCGGGGCAAGAATGAATGGGATAAGGGCAAGTTCCGCACCCCAAGTCTTCGTTATACCAAATACACCGCACCGTATATGCACAATGGCGCATTCTATGAGCTGACTGAGGTAGTCGACTTCTACAATCGCGGTGGTATAGATGAGGAAGGTCGTAGCACTGGTTATCCGCAAACCAAGACCAGCCTGATTAAACCACTTGGTCTGACAGATGATGAGAAAGACGAACTAATCGCGTTTATTGAGGCGTTCTCTGGTGAAGAAATCCTTATGGATAAACCGGAACTGCCAAAATACGCACCCTTATTCACTAAAGCCGAATTGAAGAGGGCGAAAAAATGAGTGATGCAAATATAGAACGAAAAGAAACAGCGAAAGCCCATGGCAAGTGCATGCTGACCCGACGTCAGTTCATGATGTATTCAAGTGCAGCGGCGGTTTCCGCCAGCACGGTGTCGGTCTCATTGTTCCCCGGCACCGCCGAAGCGAAAACGATGAAAGCACGGGTGGTGGGTTATCCGCGCAAGAAAATCGCAGCACTCAGTGATTTTAAGGATAACCAGCCGATTGACTTTAACTATCCGGACGATGGTCCTAACTCGCAGTGCATGGCGGTAAAAATGGGCGGTGTTAAAGGCGGCGGAGGTGTTGGTGATCAACGCGATATCGTCGGCTTTAGTTATATGTGCACCCATCAGGGTGGGCCGATGCAGGGCAGTTATAAAGTGGTGGGTGATCAGCGTGTTCTGGGCCAGTGTCCATTACATCTGTCTACTTACGACCTGCGCCGCCACGGTATTATCGTTTCCGGTCAGGCCTATGAAAGTTTGCCTCAGGTATTGATGGAAATTGAAAACGGCGACGTGTATGCAGTGGGCATGATGGGTTTGCTGTTTGGCCGTGATTCGAATCTGTAGGGGAGGAGCAACGTTATGAGTACCAATTATTATTTACCTGAAGACAATGCACCGCTGCCTCCCAGGCATGCGGAAATTCTGACCACCGCCTGTGATTATTGCATTGTTGCCTGCGGTTATAAGGTGTATCGCTGGCCTGTAGGTTCTGGCAATGGTGGAACTAAGGCATCCGAAAATGCCTTTGGAATTGACTTTCCAAGTTCGGTCCTGCAGTACTGGGTTGCGCCTGCGCAGCACAATGTGGTCATGCACAACGGCATGCCGCATAATGTTGTGATTGTGCCGGACAAGGAAACCAAGTTCGTTAATACGCATGGCGATTCGTCTATGCGAGGCGGGTTGATCGCACAGAAATGTTATAACCCCAAGACCCCAACGCGTGATCGTCTGACTTCACCCATGATGCGTATCGGTGGCACTCTGCAACCGGTGCCATGGGATCTGGCGCTGGATGTAGCAGCCGAAGTGGGCAAGTATGTACTGAAAAAACATGGCGCATCAGCCTATGGTGTGAAGACCTTCTCATACCAGTACATTGAAAATACCTATGCTATTACCAAGTATGCAATGCGACATGTGAATACCCCCAACTTCACATTTCATGACACGCCTTCGGACGTGACTTCAACGCCGGGTTTCCGTGATGCCGGTTTCGATAATTTCGGACCCAGCTATGACGACTGGGGCGCTGCCGATACCTTGATGATGTGCGGTACTGATCCCTATGAAACTAAAACGGTGCTCTTTACCCAGCATATTATGCCCGGTGTCCAGCGTGGCATGAAAGTGATTGCGCTGAATCCTCGTGAGACAGCCGGTATCGCCTACATCAAGGCCAATGGTGGCTTGCATCTGCAAACCTATCCTGGTTCAGACAACCTGGTTGTGGGTGCGATTCTCCGTGTCATTATGAAAAATGGCTGGGAGGATTCCGAATGGATCAAGAAATGGGTGAACAACAAATGGGAAACGTCTTCCGGCTTTGGTCAGGGCACCCGTAACACGCCATGGCAGTGGCGCACTACCTGGGGCAAGTTCCAGACTAAAGGCTTTGAAGGCTATAAGAAGTGGAACTTTGGCCAGAAGGAATATGATCCTGAATATGCGGCGAAAAAAGCCGGCATTAATGTCGCGGATATTATCAAGGCCGCGGAATGGCTGGCCAAGCCCAGGGCCGATGGATCCCGTCCGAAAACTTCGATTGGTATTGAAAAAGGCTTCTACTGGTCGAACAACACCGGCAACACCATGGCTATTTCCACACTGGCAACTGTCGTGGGTGCGGGTGGTCGTCCCGGTCAGGTAGTCGGCCGCTTTGGCGGTCACCAGCGCGGTGGTCAGAAAGGCGGTAAATACCCTCGCAACAAGTCGCCTGAGAAAGTACCAGGTCGGCGCAGACGCGCGCTGGATACCGATCGCTGGACCTATTCCGGGCATACGCGTTTCGCGCACGTCATCGGCACCACATGGATTCAATCCATGTCCGGTTCTCAGGGATTGCAGAAAAAATTCCAGGAACTGGTGGTGAATAATCCTCATCAGGTGCGTTCTTATGACAAGGCTGAAATTATTGCCACGCTGAAAAAACGCGCCGACTCCGGTGGCATGGTGGTGATTAATCAGGACATCTACCTGCGTGATCCTATCGGTGCAAGATTTGCAGATATTGTATTTCCTGCCGCCACCTGGGGTGAAGAAGACTTTATGCGCGCCAATGGCGAACGTCGTCTGCGTTTATACCAGCAGTTCTATGATGCTCCCGGTAACGCCAAACCCGACTGGTGGATCATTGCTAATCTGGCCAAACGCATGGGCTATGACGGCTTTGACTGGAAAGACTCCAATGATGTCGCCGAGGAAGCCTCACGTTTCAGTCGTAAGGGGCGCAAGGCATTCCACATGGTGAAAATCGCTGCGCATAAGGAAGGCAAAACCCTGCATCAGAAAATGCGTGAGTTTGGCACCGATGGTATCCAGGGACCGACTTACTATAACTATGAAACGGGTGAACTGCACGGCACCAAGCGTTTGCATGATACGACGCTGAGCGAGGCCGACATGAAGAAAGTCGGCCTGGGCAATGGCGCGCCAAGAGCCAACTGGTACGGCAAGAAAATGACCCACTTCAATTCGCAGACCGGCAAAATCAACCTGGAAAAACATCCCTGGAGTCTGTTCTCGGATTTGTGGGAATGGTTGAATCCAAAAGGCGACGAGCTATGGTTCAGCAATGGCCGTATCAACGAAATCTGGCAATCCGGTTTCGATGATGTAGAACGCCGTCCCATTGTGAGCCAACGCTGGCCGGAAAACTGGGTGGAAATTCATCCTGATGATGCGAAGAAACGTGGCATTGAATCCGGTGATCAGGTGATGATGTACTCTGATCGTGTCGCCAGCTTCAAAGATACTATTATTGGTGTGCATAAAAACCACTTCCAGTTTTCCGAACTGAAAAAACGGGGGCACATCGAGTTGAACAAGGCTGCGGTTACTGCGGTAGCGATTGTAACGCCAGTTGTGAAAAAAGGCATGCTGTACGCTAATATGCTGGATATGCGTCAACCCAGTAATTCATTAGGTGTACGCATCGTTGATAATATCAGCGGGAACTACAACTTTAAAATGGGTGTCGCCAGGGTTAAGAAAATCGGCGAATCCAAATACAAGCATGAGTTCCGTTCAATGTCATTTGCGCCACGTAATGTAGTTTAACTCTACCAGCCCGGTTGGATGCAGAAACAGGTTAGATGACATTTTGCACTCCAACCGGGATTTTTCAGGGAAATATAAACAAGCACAGGGACGTGCAAATGTATGGTTGCGGTTTTTATTGTGTTTACAGCAGAGGGAGATTCTTCCATGAAGTTAAGTAAAATTACTCCGATAGCATTTGCAGTCGCAGTTGCCTCAGGCTCTGTCGGGTTTGCAGGTCAGGCATCCGCTGGTGTGACAGTGGATGAAAAAAAGAAAGTCCAATTATATGGTAATGTGCGCTTTCGCGGCGAACGTGACGACAGAATCAGTAGCTCAGATGCCAACCAGACTCGCACGCGTCTGCGTTTTCGCGTTCGCGCCGGCATTAAGTACCAGCCTAATGAGCAATGGTCGGGTGAATTACGTCTCTCAACCGGTAAGAATGGTAACTCTCCCTATACAACCTTTAACAGTGGCACCGAGGATAGTTCCAGTGCGATGGTCTTTGACCGCGCCTATATAGCCTTTGCGCCTGTGGATGGTTTAAGCCTGATTGCGGGGCGTACACCGCTTAATTTCTGGCAGCAGAATGAGCAATGGTGGGATACCGATCGCAGCCCGGATGCTTTGGCGGTTGTCTATAAAACGGGTGGTCTGACACTGAATGGCAATTATACGGTGCTGGTTGATGGTGCAAGAGGAAGTAGCTGGAGTGAAGATGTTATCGCAACAATGTACCAGGCGGTGTACAAGGGTAAGACGGCTGGTCTGAACTATACCGCAGCACTGGGTGGTGCTTCCTTAAATAAGGCGGATCTATTTCCTGATAAGGGAGGCGGCAGTACCGGCCTTCAGTCCGATGGCCACTGGATTGCCAGTCTGCAGGCAAAAGGCGGCAAGTGGCTGGCGGGCGCCGATATGATCAAGGGTAATGCCAATGTCGAGAATACGGCGGTGGTTGCACAGGGGCGCTACAAAATCACCAATAAAATACAGTTGCGCCTTTATTATTACAAGGTAGAGGCGTTCTCTACACTGGGTGATGGCATGTATTCGCAGGACAACTGGCCAAATCCAAACGACAATGGCGTCTCCAACTTCCAGGGTATTCGTTATCAACTGGATTATAAAATCGCAAAGGGCACCAGTCTGGATCTGCGTTACTATGATGGTGAGCGTATCGTTGATACGGCAACCCTGCCAGGGACTGCCAGTGATGCGCTGCTGAACGATAAAGATCGTAACCGTTTACAGATAAACATTACCGTTAAGTTCTAATCGGTATCCCAAAATAGAGTTGCTGCGCGCTGGTTACGCCTGGTGAGACGTAAAGCGCAGCAACTCTATATCTTTGTTTAATCGTTAAGAGTTTGATTCCCTGCTGCTTGCTGCGAAGCATGATTGTTGCGGCTGCCACCAGCCGCATCTGTTCGCCTCACCTGTACCCGAAGGGTAGAAGGTGAACCTACAGCCTTATTTCGAAATAGGTAAACCGTCGCCTTTGACGGCGAGCCTCAAAAAAGCCATATTAGTTTTTCTGCTCATGCTGAATCAGCCAGCCGGCAATATCAGCACGTTCATCCGATCTGCTTTTGACCGGCAGAGTATGAATCGTAGCCCGGCTCGAATTGAGCACGGGATCTTCATCCGGTGGCGGCTCAATCGAGAGAATTTCAAGACCCTCAGGCATCACCCGCTCGGCACTGGCGCTGGAGCTCGCACAGGCCAGCTCCTCCAGCCCGTCAAGCACATCACGCATACGCATCTCCAGGGCGCGATTACGTGAGCAGGAATGTCTTTTGGGAAACGCCATTGGCCGAAATCCGAACCTCTGATATTAGTCTCGGAACTCTTAGCGTACGCAAATGAGTTTTTTATAGGCCTGCTGGAGAAATTATTTTTCGGCCATGTGCGGGTGGCCGAGCCCCTGATTAGGCCTGTCGCAGCTGGGCTGGACTCAGTCCCCCGCATGCAGCCTTTGAAAAGGAAAAAGAAGAAGGATTTTGCCAGAAAAAAATAGCATGAATCGTGATTCATTGGGATAGAGCATAAAAAAAGCGGCTACCGTACTAACGATAACCGCTTGTTTTTATTGGTGATTTTGGCGCGCCCGGCACGATTCGAACGTGCGACCGCCTGGTTCGTAGCTAGACACTCCAATCTAACTACTTGTTTTATATAGGCTTAAAGACGCCGCCCGTTGCTACTTTTGCAGGACTATGCACAACAATGCAGGACTGATGTCGGAAAAGTGTCGGAAATAATCATGCTGGTTTATTTGGAAATTGCCATGTCAAAATGGCTGCTCTTCACCCTTCGTACTACGATGTCTACTCACGCTGCGTATTGAGGTCGTATAACTAACACCCCTGATTTCCTGCACGCTAACGCTATCGAGATCTAACCGTAATGTCGAATCGTCATGCGTGGCATAGCTATCAGAATCGTCTTCAGAAATATCTATTGATCCTATATTGCTGAAACCGAATGGTTCAGGGGGCTCATCTTGTTGCTTCTGCTCTGATGGCTTATCCGGAACGGTTTCAAATATCGTAATACTATCATCGTAGTCGTCCTCGCTAGCCCAACCCATATTGATGTCGATCTCTGTTCCCGTGGGCAGTTCATAGGGCTCTACTCAACAGGCATGATTGAAGAGGACAAGATTGCGTCCTTCCCCAGCAGTCTGGGACGAGTGAAATATTATGCCGTCAAGACGCGGCTCTATACGTGCGGCAAGATACTCTGAAACCGCCTGAGTAGGTAGATACTCAAATTCTTCATCACGAGGCATAACGGGACGGCTTATTTCACGAACAAGGCGTCCGAGAAAAGCTGCCCTGCTTCTTCGGGTATGGTATTCAGGATCAAAGTGACTACCTTCGACATAAATCTTTGTCAGCACATCAAAATCGAGTAATCGAACTGGTCGTATAACTTCAAAGCGACTGAGGACAACATAACTCCCAACAGGTGCGCGCGCCTCAGCGATACAGGTTTCCTTGTCGATCGCCCCATAGAAAACAGAAATGCCTGCTGCGTTCATGCGGCCAGCCCTCGCGCTACGCGATGGCGGAGGGCCTATTTGCTTCACTGGTGCAGAGAGTATTTCTTTGAGTTCTTTATCTGAAAAACAGACACGCGCACGAAAAATATAGCGCTCGTCCTCGGTAGGCGAAATTTCCCGAAAAACAGGAGTCCCGTCGAAGCTACTGAGTGTACCAATCTCGCTAAATATCTCGTCCAGTGCTTCTTGAGCATATTGGCTGAAAAAGCGTGATCGTGATCTTATCTCTGTTCTAAAGGCATTCCAGGTTTCTTGAAATTCCAAATCATCGATACGATTTTCTTCATACATCGCATCATCTGCGTATGGGTCTTCCTCACCATCTCTTACCGCCCCATAACCATGTTGTTCGGACAGATATTCCTGAATTTTTTGGCAATTTCCTCATCAAGTTGTGCGATATTAGCAATGACATATTCCACGAGTTCACCAGACCTCTCCCACAGTCCTTCCTTGGCAAGAGCATAATCGATGCCGCTAGGCTCACTAGGAGTTAGATAAAAATGCTCTTGAAAAACATCATGGATACAATCTGCCAAAACTTCCAGGGAATAAGCCTTACGATGTTTCCCACAAAATGTGCAAGTTTCTGCGTCACCATCAGATCGAATTTCCTTTTTAAGAAAATCGTCACCAACACAGGCATGACAAACATATACTCCTTGATCACTTTTGGACAACGGAAAATTCTCCTTAATTTGTTACCTCAACTGCATCTAGTCTCCTATGAATAAGAGATGCGAGCGAAAGCAGGTCTTCTGCATCTTCCTTAGACATATCCCAATTTATACGAGCTTCATGTGCAGTAGGATTTCGAAACATCCCATACGTACCTTTGAGTAAGTTGGCAAAGCCAGAGCGTCCAGAATATTCGCTTGGAGTTTTTAGGCTGTTTATTTTTATGATGGGCGCGTCTCCGCTAAGTGCCTTATCAACCAACTCCGCGCCATCAAGCTGCAATCCGGTAAGGTGTCGTAGTTTGTCAATGATGCTCTTTACAGCTTCCAGTACCGCGTGAAAATAATTATCAGACACGAGCTCAGCCCGGCAAAATCGTAACACGTCTGGGTGAACGCCTCTCGCTTCAAGAGAGGCACGTAAATTCTGTGCCCGTTGTTCTGCTTCGGGCAAGGTGGATACTCGTTCGGAACCGGATAATTCGCCGCCTTCAGTTGCTTGAAGTCCTGAAAATGCCAAGGCTTTATTAAGCCTAAGGCGAAGCGGCTCAAACCGCCCAGGCTGAGTAGCATACCGGGCCGGTTGAATAGAGAGCCTGATAAACTGTAGCGTATTTGTCCGGTTTAGCACCTCACACTGCTTGTTCCATAGTGAGTAGTAAATTCTTTTCCACTTGGTTCCATTCGGGATTTCGTCCTTAACTTTCGAAAGATGCAGAAGGTCTGTGATTTCGGCTCCGGTGAGTCCATCCTCTGTATGACCAAGTGCCTGGGAGATTGCACGAATCTGGTCTTCAGTGAAAAGTCGTCGGGGCTGACACCTCAAAAACGCTCATTTCAGCATAAAGTCTACTCTTAAGAGGCCTTTAAGGCCTATAATATGCTCTTAAGTGCATATTTGACTTGCATTAGAGGAAAAGCATTGATATGCTCTTACGAGCAGATTAACTAAGTTAAGAAGGCCTTAAGAGCATATGACAGCGAAAAACACATTATTGATGGCCCCACCATATGCGGTTGACCAGTCCTTAAAGCGTCTCGGCGAGAACCTTCGCATCGCAAGGCTGCGACGCAACCTGACGATAAAGGACGTTGCCGAAAAGATCGGTACAGGACCACGGCCAGTGTCCGATGCCGAAAAAGGCAAACCGTCAACAAGCGTGGCTGTCTATGTCGCCTTGCTTTGGACATATGACCTTCTCGGCCAATTGGGCAATGTTGCCGATCCAGAATTGGATGAGCATGGACTATCGCTGTCTCTAGGTCAGGAACGAACCAGGGCCCGTGAAAAAAAGGGGCTAGATAATGAGTTCTAAAGCTAACCAAACTGAGTGCTTTGTCTATATCACCCTGCCAGGTGAAACAAGCTTCGTCACTGCCGCAAAATTCCAGATCACGACAGATGCGCGAGGCCTGAAGACCGGGCGGTTTGTCTATGGACGAAGTTACCTCGAACGTCAAAATGCGATCTCTATTGATCCGCTTGAACTCGAACTCAGCGATAAAACATATACAACAACACGTCTCAACGGTGTCTTCGGCGCTCTGCGCGATGCGAGTCCTGATTTCTGGGGGCGGCGCGTCATAGAAAAGCGCAGCGGTCAAACCAATCTTGGCGAGATGGATTATTTGTTGTATTCGCCTGATGATCGTGCGGGAGCCCTGGGCTTTGGTCACAACCCAGAACCTCCTGCTCCCTTACGCAAATTCAACCAGACAATGGACCTGGCGCGGCTCCAGGAAATGGCTGATGCGATTATCGCTGATGAGGAATTGCCAGAAGGCGCTGAAGCCGAACAGGCGCAAGACCTCATGCTTGCTGGAACCTCGATGGGCGGTGCCCGCCCTAAAGCCGTTGTCGAAGATGGGGACGGCCTTTGGATCGCCAAGTTCAATCGTCCTGACGACAAATGGAATCATGCAAGAGTTGAGCGCGCCATGTTAGAGCTTGGTCGCGAATGCGGTCTCTACACAGCAGAAAGCAGAATCACCACTATTGGAGACCGCGATGCACTGCTCGTAAAGCGCTTTGATCGAGAAAAGACGGCAGCAGGTTATCAACGAGCACGCATGCTCAGTGCCCTGACATTGCTGCGCGGGGAAGAACGTGCGGAAGAGCGCGAGAACTGGTCATATGTCTTGCTCGTCGAAGAGTTACGACGTATTTCAGCACAGCCGAAGATCGACGCACCCGAACTATTCCGGCGGATGTGCTTCAATGCACTAATATCAAATACTGACGATCACCCGCGCAATCATGCCGTAATCGCCAAGGAGCAGGATTGGAAACTGTCTCCAGCTTATGATCTCACACCATCACCCGAAATCAGTGATGAGCACCGTGACCTCGCTCTTGAGTGCGGTGACATGGGCCGCTATGCGAATGCCAATAATCTACTATCACAGAGTGTGCGTTTTCTGGTCGAACCAGATGAAGCGGCCAGGATTATTGATGGGATGGAACAAATTGTCAGAGACAAATGGTACGAGGTCGCCCGCAGAGAGGGTGTCAGCGATAAAGATTGCCAAAAGATCGAGAGAGCCTTTGCCTATCCTGGGTTTCGTTACGAAATACCTGCTGCTTCCCGCTGACAGAATGCCGTGAGATATCCATCACCAGACTAAGAAAAACGAGGCCGCCTCTCGGCGGCCTGCTGAAGATCAGAACTCATTTGCGTTGGTGACAATCAGGTCGTGATTGATCTCGACGATTTCACCGTTGATCTTCATATCGCGGGCAATAGCCTCATAGTCGATATAGTAGCGTAGATTTTCGGGAACCTCGGTAGTCTCGTCGATGAGATCGTAGGCATAATCACTTGCTTTGCCGTTGAAGAGATAAACATCTTCGTAGCGATCCAGCGCATCGCTGAGGCTATAGCCGAGATCGAGAAGAAAGAAGATTTGCGTGGCTTCTGTTTCATCGAGATCATCCAGATCCTCGTACCAGGTATCGACGTTGCCCTGATGTATATGGGCGGCGTCTGCGAGGCGCACAAGATGATCTTCGCCATCGATGAATTGTATTTCAACCTCTTCGCATCCTTTTTTGTTGAGTTTTTCCATACCGGCCTCGAACTTTTCGGGACTGTCGAAGTAAAAGCCGGTGTGTTCGATTGAGTATGGTTGTGCGTAGAATTCGGTCATTGGTCTGTCTCCTGTCTTGTGAAATCGTGGTTTCACGGCAGGCGCGGAAACAGGAGGAACGGAAAGCCCGGAAACCATCATGGTGCGGCCCGCAGGAACGAGGACACGGTTGATGGTTGGAGCCACAGGGCAGGCTTGCAGTTACGACGACCGCGCTATAGTTACCACAGTCCAATTTCACTGACAGGAGATTTCATGACCGCCGCCCAACTGTGCTCATCACAACGGCACAATACAACGGGAGAAAATTCAAAAACGATGTGGAAAATAGTAGAATTATGCGTAGAGGATGAAAGGAGCTAAGAGATATGGCGCTTCAATATGTTGCCCTAATCAGAAAAGATCGCGATACAGACTACTGGGTCGATATTCCGGACTTGCCTGGTTGCGTTGCGTCTGGAAAAACAGAAGAGGAAGCCAAAGCAAATTTTGATGAGGCATTGAAACTCCACCTCGACACTCTACGGGACCAAGGGAATTTCACCTTGCCAGAGCCACGAAGCTGCGATGCCGTTCTATCCTCAGAGGAAGATTCCTACATGACAGATTACATTATCGAGATTGAACCAGTCTATCGCCATTGAATTTCATCAAAAGCCCCAGCTCAATGATAAATGCAGCGATATTGACACAATGTTCGTCAAGCCAGTGCTTTTTGAATATCTCGCCACTCAAGTTTACTGGAGTGATGGAGACCTAAACTGTAGTAGTGGCCCAGACTTTGCCTACCCGGCACTTTTATTCAGAAATCCTTCTTCCTCGGCTTTCTGGAGAATTCCAATCAACACGGCGCATTGCTTTTCTGTCGGGATTTTTACCGGGATTTTGGCCGCAACATTCAGAATGCCAAGCTCCTTCGGAGAGAAAAGATCCTTTTCTTCGCCGAGTCTAATAATTTCGGACCATTTATCTGCTGGTATCTCGAAAACCCGCTTTTGTGCATTAATACCGTTGTCAATTTTCTGAGTACTCTTTGCAGCTTTTGCATCAGCCTTCACTGCATCAACAGAAACAAGTTCATCGATAAATTCCGGTGGCATCTCTGCAACAAGTTCGGCAACATGCTCCTTCAGCCGTATCCAGCAGCCTTCTTTTTTCGCCCATTCAGAGACATTAGATATGCCCTGTGGTGGATTGATAATGTCGTCATTTACAAAACAGGATGCAATCTCAAGCGCATTGTAAAAAGCAGGCGAGATGCTTTGCTTTGCCCATACATCCAGGAAATTTACAGACAGGGATTTCTGACGGCATATCTCTGAAATCATAGATAATGTATAAGCAACAATATTGGCGCGATAGCCGCCATTATACCATGGCTGATTGGAAACCAGCTTTTCTGTGGTTCTGAAACAAATTGCCCTTGCTATGGCGCGTTGAAAATAATACTCATTGAATTGATCTGGATTCTTTCCCCATTCACGACCAATTCGAGCAGCATAGCGGGCAAAGTTTTTTTGCGCGCCCAAGTTTACCCATCGTGGGTCTTCATCCCAGACATTTTCGAATTTAGCAAGATCAGTCTTACTAAACATCTGGGGTTTGGGATGTTCAGCTTTATACCTGCGAACCTCGCCCGGAGTCATTTTAGCCTGTGCATCGGCATATTGGCCACGCGCCCGTTCGTAGAACCATTTGGTTTCCCTTTGCGCACCTTGTTGCGCAGGGGCCCATATTCTTCGGGAAAACTCTTCCATTCTGATATGGAAAGGGTGATTAGAAAAGAAATCTGCGGCATTGACGCGGTTCTGAATGTTTGCATATTCTGATATTTTTGGAATAAATTCCTCACTCTGATCACTGTCAACTACTGACAATTTCATTTGAACAAAAATATTTTCAACCGATGCTTTATCTTTCCGTCTGGTATGGAACAGAGAGGCGGTAGTCTGCCCCCCATTTACAATTTGTAAATCTGCAATTCGAACAATCTCAAGTCCATCATCTGTCAATCGGGTCTCAACTTCCCGGGCTGTGGCGGTTATGCCGTTGTTGTAGGCAAAGAACATATCAGGCTCATTTAAGATGGTAGCCCGAATACCTTTATTTACTTTTCCTCTTGCCTGCAAAAAACATCTGACATTCTGTTCCAGCAGTCTGGCTCCGTATTTTTCATACAAGTCTGAAAGAATGCTTCCTGGCATAACGACCAGATAAGATTTGAGAGAATTTGAACCGATGTGAGCTGGAAGACAGGAGATACCGGCATTGAAAAGCTCTGGAAAGTTTATATCCAGTTCCTCTTTGTGCCCCCGGGAACTTTGCTGGCGATGGAGCCTGGACATATCCCAGATATGAAATGAAGCATGTATTCCGGAAACATCCCTGTCTTCAAACGCCTGCAACCGGTCACTTAGTGTCCGCTCCGAAAGAAGGAAAAAGTTAACCCTTCTAATCATCTCACCTCTATCTGCAATCTGACGCGACAATCCATATTCCGGTGCCGTTTCTTCAAGATCCAGGTAAAGTTTTCTGTCTTTGCTTGCTATAAGAAAATTAGAAAGGCGCTTAAAGGCAGATTCAACATCAGTTTTGGTAAGCGAGAGCAGTTCCTTTCTGCTATCAAAATCAGCCACAAAGAGGTCAAGCACTCCATCATCATTAAACCAGTATCCATCGACACGCATGCCCCTCTGGGCACGGTAATGACAGAATTCAAAACCTTCCGTCGCTCCCGTTTCAATTAACTCCGCAGCAAATGTCTCCATAAACTCCGCAAGCTGAAAGCTTTTATTTACTTCAGCGCCCGCTAGCAGTTCCTGGCTAAAATCATGGAAAAACTCCTGAACAGTTTGCTCCATTTAGAGCCCCCACTTAATATCATCGTCACACTTAAAAGGCTCTATCCTGCTAAGCTCAATATCGTATCTGACTTTTAACACACCTTCGGCAAGGTCAGATCTGACTATTTTTGGAAATTTATCTGACACAGAGTAAGTAGTCTTACCAAGAACAACGAATCTTGGTTCATCATAATCAATCAAAGAAACATAACCTGCGGAAGCCAGTTTGTCTGATAGAAGCTCGCGTGCATCTGCTTCGGACAACAGCTCTTCAATAACTCTTACTAGCCCGTTTAGTGAGATAGACTTGTCAGAATCCGGCATCTCGGCCAGCCTGAAAACTCTGAGATAGAGGTTGTCCACAACGCTCTCAAGCTGGTCTTCCGAAGAAATGCGAATTGAATTTCTTTCTCTTCCTGACAACGCTTTGATTTCTACGGCTGTATTTGTAAAAATAAAATCTTGGTGGCCATCATCCGGGCCGAGCCAGGCAGAAATTGTTTCATGCTCACTGCCCCCGGCCTCCAGAAGACTTTGCAAAAATCTCAGTTCAGCAAAAAGACCCCTGACTTCTTCAGCAGAAAGAACTTTTTTCCTGCGTCCGGCCATGAATGCTTTCCAACGTTTAATATGAGAAAGAAAAACCGCCAAAGCCACAGCCGGGTCTTCAACTTCTTTGACCGCGTCTATCAAAGTCTCGCAAAGCCCCCGGAAAAGGTCTCGATCAACATGTGTCTCAAGTGTCAAAACCAGACCCTGACTACCAACAATATCAAGCTGGCGAAGATCAACTTTTATGCCATAGACGAGAATGCGATTTTTCAGGAAATAGTCGGTGTGATCACCTTCCAGTTCCAGAATAAACAGACAGTGCCCGTCTGTATCTTTTCCCCAGTGCAAGGGGATAGATAATTTCCGTTCCACCTGTCGGACATTGTAATCAGTTTCAGGTGTTTTGATTTCGTCCCAAGGAGATTTTTTATTCATCGTAATCCTCCTCATCATCAGGGGCATCTATAATTGGGCCATGCATGCGATCAATCCATACACGGTTCGCAACCACACTGAATTACAAAACCGAGGAGTAGAAGATTGCTATGTTGCCTGTGTTGATGGCCTGAAGGGGCTGCCAGAGGCGATTGAAGCGATCTACCCCCGGACGCAAGTGCAACTTTGCATTGTCCACAAG
>Ga0316207_10001009_pt1 | contig 38279 bp, 33 predicted proteins | sample 6weekpyrite_MG_FD_204943 | JGI IMG/M metagenome (GOLD analysis project Ga0316207, IMG submission 204943) | Microbial mat bacterial communities from mineral coupon in-situ incubated in ocean water Damariscotta River, Maine, United States -... | ecosystem: Environmental > Aquatic > Marine >... | reverse complement strand
GATGGTGGATGAGAGTCACTACAAATGCGGTTTTGTCGCTATAGTTGGCCGCCCAAATGTTGGCAAGTCTACTCTGATGAACAAGCTGCTTGGCCAAAAAATCAGTATTACATCCAGAAAACCTCAAACGACTCGTCATCGTATTTTAGGTATAAAATCTTCTGAGGAAGAGCAGGTTATTTATGTTGATACGCCCGGTATGCACCTGGGTGCAAAATCGGCCATGAATCGCTACATGAACAGGGCAGCGAGTACAACGCTGAGCGATGTAGATCTGATAGCATTTGTTGTTGATATTAATAAATGGACGAATGAAGATGAAAATGTTCTAGCCAAGATTCAGCGCGAGAACGTGCCCACTATTCTGGTGGTCAATAAAGTCGATACCATGAAACAGAAAGAAAAAATGTTACCAAAACTCGCCGAACTGGATAACAAGATGGCATTTACGGATGTAATTCCGGTTTCTGCAAAACGTGGCAGTAATATTGATCAGTTGGAAGCGCTGGTTAGTAAATATTTACCTGAGGGTAGTCCCTTATTTCCTGAGGAGCAGATTACAGACAAAAGTGAGCGGTTTATTGCATCAGAAGTTATTCGTGAAAAATTGATGCGAAGGCTGCAGCAGGAATTACCCTATGCCTTGACGGTTGAGATTATTCAATTTCAGACTAAAAGCGATATGTTATATATCGATGCGGTTATCTGGATAGAAAGAGAAAGTCAAAAGAAAATAGTGATAGGGAAATCCGGTAGTGTATTGAAAGATGTAGGCAAGAGTGCTCGTCATGACCTGGAGAGGCTGTTTGAGCAAAAAGTCCATCTTGAGCTTTGGGTTAAGGTCAAGCAGGGCTGGACAGATAATGAGAGCCTGATGAAACGAATGGGATACGATGATATTGATAGCTGATATTTGACTATGAATGATAATTTTCAGACAGCCTATGTTCTGCATGTCAGACATTACCGTGAAACAAGTGGGCTTGTTGATTTTATGACGCACGATAGTGGTCGTCTGAGTTTGCTCGCCAAAGGGTATAAGAGGCAGGGTAAATCAGCCAAGTCATTTCTTCAACCATTTCGAAAACTGTCCATAACCTGGCGAGGCAGGGGAGAACTAAAAACCCTGGCAGCGGCCGAAGAGTTGGCAGGACCTGTGAATCTGGAAGGTCAGAGTCTTATCAGTGGTCTGTATATCAATGAACTAATAACCCGGTTGTTGCAACCAATGGATCCTCACCCGGAATTGTTTGAGTTATATGAACAGACGATAAGTTTGTTGTCGAACCCGCTGAACCTGGAATCCGTTTTGCGACTGTTTGAACGTAATGTGCTGGATGTAATGGGGTATGGCTTGCAACTGACTGCCAATAGTGATGGCGAGGAAATTGAAGAGGATGTAGATTATTGTTATGTCGTTGATCAGGGTGCGGTAAAATCAAACAAGGTCCTACAAAATGGTATTATGTTAAAGGGTAAAACACTGTTATCATTGAACGCTTCAGATATGATGGATCCTGAGGTTTTAAAAGAAAGTAAAAACCTCATGCGCTATGTATTGTCGCATCATGTCGGCAATAAACCTCTGAAGACGCGAGATTTGTTCAGATATTATTAACGAGAGTTATTATATAGCTATGACCACAGAAAATTCCATTTTACTGGGTGTTAATATAGATCATGTCGCTTCAGTACGGCAATCAAGAGGAACGAGATATCCGGACCCCGTGCAGGCAGCATTTGTCGCCGAGCAGGCAGGTGCCGATGCCATCACAATACATCTGCGCGAAGACCGACGCCATATCCAGGACCAGGATGTAAGGATACTAAAGAATACCATTCAGACCAGAATGAATCTTGAGATGGCAGTGACTGACGAAATGATTCGGATCGCTGAAGATATTAAACCGCAGGACTGCTGTCTTGTACCAGAGCGGCGTGAGGAATTAACAACCGAGGGTGGCCTGGACGTTTACGCCCAGGCTGGAAAAATAAAAGATGCTTGTGAGCAACTTGCAGATGCGGGCGTTCGGGTATCCTTGTTTGTTGATGCGGACGAAAAGCAGATTCAAGCAGCCGCAGAGGCATCGGCGCCGGTTATAGAGATACATACAGGCCATTTCGCAGATGCCGAATCAATCCAGGAACAGGAGCAGGAATTTAACAGAATTTTAAAGGCTGTTGCTTTGGGTGCTGAATGTGGTTTACAGGTCAATGCCGGTCATGGTCTTCATTATCATAACGTTAAACAAATCGCGGCGATTGATGATATAAAAGAGTTGAATATCGGTCATGCCATTGTTGCGCGGGCCTTGTTTACCGGCCTGGATGAAGCGGTTAGAGAGATGAAGAACTTGATGCTTGAGGCAAGGGCCATCTAATCTGGTACTGATGAAATTTAATGTCAGGTTTAATTAAGTGGATTAGTTTATATTTGATTTTGTAATGATGATTGGATTGTGGCTTAATTTTGTAATGAGTTAACGATCTAACGCAAAGGCGCTAAGGCGCAGAGTACGCAAAGACCTTGATTTATCCATAGATTGAATACCTTTCCATGAATTGCCTGATTGAAACTGTTACTTTGAAAATTAAAGCAATAGCTTCAAAGACATCGTTAAATTCCAGAATACTTGCTAAATCAGGTTATATACTGAAGTAAACATAATTGATTAAAAACTTTGCGTCCTTTGCGCCTTAGCGCCTTTGCGTTAGATCTTCATCAATTAAGTACAATAAATCCACCATTCGCTCGTAAACCTAAGATTTAGGCAGAATCTGTCCCCAGGATCTGATCTATCCTGTTAATCAGGTCATTGTAATACACCGGGATTTCATCTGTTTTGCTGCGAATAGTGGCTTTTTCCAAGGTTTGTGCAGCATCCTTTATCGGAAAGACGGCACAGCACGATGCGGCGCCATGTATTTTATGTGCTTCTTCCTCAATCTGGCCTAGATCATTATTTTCATAAGCGCAGGTTAAATTGTTTTTCATGTTTGGCAGATCTTCTATAAACATGTTATAGAGTTCATCGGCTAGTTGCCTGTTTCCTCCAGCAAACTTTAACGCCTTGTCACTATCAACATCTTCCAGCGCATGTTGGGTATAACCTTTTTTCTGGTTATCATGTTCAGAATGATGTGCGGGTTTTGTTTTTTGGAATTGCATGGGAATCACTTTTTCAGAGTTGACCCATTTAGCAATCGTGTTCCAGATTTCCTCTTCCTGTATCGGTTTGATAATGCAGCCATCCAGCCCCTCGTTTATCAGTCTTTCCCTTTCACCTCGGACTGCGTTGGCTGTGAGTGCGATAATAGGAATTCGCTGATTAGTATGTTCTGAAGATCTGATTATTCTGGTTGCATCAATACCATTCATAACGGGCATATGGATATCCATAAAGATAATATCAAAGTTTGTAGTGAAAACCAGGTCAACCGCTTCCTGTCCTGTCGTTGCCTCGTAGATATTGGCAAAACTTTGTTCGAGCAAAGTTGTGACCAGTTTGCGATTGATGCGATTGTCATCGACAACCAGTATATTTAATGCAGAAAGATCGTAGGGTGCTGTTGCCAGTGTTCTTTTTTCTTCTCGTGTCTTAATGGCTAGATTGAAATGGTTAGGAAGCAAGCTGCATAAACCGTGGTAAAAATCTTTTTTTCTGGCGCTTTTTGACAGGCATATATCGGCCCCCATTTTATAACAGGCATCATAATCTTGTTTGTTAATGGAATTAATAAGAGTGATAAATGCATAATGATGTTCATCGATCATGTTTTCCAGCATGTGAGGAATCGCATTGTTATGTAGTTCGAAGTTTTGCAGGGAAAGAATAATGTATTGAAATGGTTCCTTGTCATTTCTAGCCTGGTTAGCAATCTTTGATACTTCATCAGCATTATTAACTATGGTGACATCTATATTCCAGCTGCGTAAGTGCTGCATTATTGTATTGCTGGCATTTTCATTCATCTCGTATAACAGGCAGCGGGTGCTGGTCAGAGCGTCATGAGTTTGTATGACAAGCTTGCCTACCTGTTTTTTACATGGAAACTGAAACCAGAAAGTTGATCCTATGGCCAGTTTACTCTCAAGTCCGATACTGCCGTTCATTTGTTCTGCAATTTTTTTGCTTATAACAAGTCCAAGGCCGGTGCCACCGAATTCTCTGGTTGCAGTTGTATCGGCTTGTGTAAAGGCCGAAAAAAGTTTACGTTGATTTTTAAGGCTGAGTCCAATGCCTGTGTCCTGAACGCTGATTTTTATTTCGATGTCCTTGTCGTCTTCCTGCTCAAGCATAATGCGAACAATTATCTGTCCTTGTTTGGTGAACTTGATTGCATTGGCGACCAGGTTTGTGGCAACTTGTCTTATCCTGACCGGGTCTGCAACGATATACTCAGGTACATCGGCGTAATACATTAATAATATCTCCAGTCCTTTATCGTAAGCACTGGGTGACATGTAATTAATGACATCTTCGACAATCTCTCTCAGATTTATGTCAGTGGGTTCAATCAGGAAGGTGTCTGATTCCAGTCTGGAAAAATCAAGTATATCGTTGATGATGGCCAGCAGATTCGTTGCGGATGCCTTTATGGTTTGTGTGTGTTCTATTTGTTCCTTGGTTAGTTTGCTTTTCAATAAAAGGTTGGCAAAGCCAATAATGCCGTTCATAGGTGTTCTGATTTCATGACTCATGTTTGCCATAAAGTCAGATTTGATACGCACAGCCTCATTGGCTTTATCCCTGGCCAGTGCCAGTTCTTCTTTCTGGTCTTCTGTGTTTTCAATTGAGCCCTGTAACTTTTCTGTACCTGCACTGAGTTTGGCTTCCATATCATCCTGAATATCCTGCAGCACAGCAGTCATGGAGTTGATATCTCTTTCCAGTATGCCGATTTCATCGTCAGAGGTATTGTCAATGCGGGTATCAAAGCGCCCCTGGCTGATCTGGTGTATAGCACGCTTTAGCTTATTAAAGGATTCTGTAATGGAATTATGAAAGCTCAAGGCAATCAGTATACTGATGAATAAACCGATTATTGAAACAATAATCGAATTGTAGATAATGTCTGCTTTTTGGGAATTGAGATATTCATATGAGAAATTGGCTATCAGATTCCCGAGGATATGATGATTTCTCCTGGCTTGCCCGTCATTATCTGTAGGGGTATAAATATCTCTTAACAGGTTGGGACGGCGGATCCTGGTATTGGTCGTGAAATATTCCCCGGGAATGAGCGTGGCGCTATTACCTGCTCTGGCAATGATCTTATTGTTGAAGTCCTTGACTGTGATTGCAATCAGTTGATTCTGGTGCAGGTAGAGATGTAGATTTTGTTGTATGCTTTTACTGTCTTGAAATATGATGGCATTACTGAGTTCCAGGGACATTATTTCTGTAATATCCTGAGCCTTGATCTTGAAGGAATGTTCCAGGTCATGGAATTGATAGCTGATTAAGGAGAAACAAAGGATGATTGCCATCACGAGTGATGGAAGAATGGAGGCCAGCGTAATTTTCTTTCTAAAGCTCCAGTTTCTCATGACAATTCCCGGTCGATATTGCTTTCTGGTTTAATACTGTAGCAAGTCCATGTATAATGCGTTAACACGCTGAATATTAATGATAATTCATACCTGAACATTATTTTATACTAACGGTAAATTATATGCACGACAAACAGTTCCCTACCATTGAGGATTTTGTTGGTAATACGCCATTGGTACGCTTGCAGCGGTTGCCGGGGAAGGGTAGCAATACCATCCTTGTCAAGCTGGAAGGCAATAATCCAGCTGGATCGGTGAAGGATCGCCCTGCCATGAGCATGATACAGCACGCTGAAAGCAGGGGGGATATCAAGCCGGGTGATACGCTGATTGAGGCGACCAGTGGTAATACGGGTATCGCACTGGCGATGGCTGCAGCCATCAAAGGATATCGGATGATACTTATTATGCCAGAGCACATGAGTCTGGAGCGTCGGGCAATGATGAAGGCCTTCGGTGCCGAAATTATACTGACCCCCAAAGAAGGCAGTATGGAGGCCGCCATTGACAAGGCCCATGAGCTGGAATCCGCCAAAGAAGGTATTGTGCTGGACCAGTTTTCCAACCAGGATAATCCGTTGGCGCATTATTCTGCGACCGGGCCAGAAATCTGGCGCGACACGGATGGTCGAATTACTCATTTTGTCAGCGCCATGGGAACGACCGGAACGATAATGGGTAATTCGCGTTATCTGAAAGAGAAAAACAAGGCTATTCAGATTGTGGGTGTTCAGCCCAGTGAAGGCTCTTCCATACCCGGTATTCGGCGTTGGCCGCAAGAATATTTACCCAAGATTTTCGATGCTAAGCGAGTTGATCGCACGATTGATGTCAGTCAGGAAGAGGCTGAGCAAACAACCAGAGAACTGGCGGCTAAAGAAGGAATTTTTTGCGGAATATCTTCTGGTGGAGCCGTTGCAGCTGCCCTGAAATTATCTGCCGAGCTTGAAAATGCTGTGATCGTCAGCATCATATGTGATCGAGGCGATCGTTATCTGTCCACAGGGGTTTTTCCAGAGTCATGATGAATGTATTTGTGTTCGATATTGAGACGGTACCGGATGTTGCTTCAGCCAGGTCATTACTGGATCTTGACGGTCTGGATGACAAGGATGTTGCCAATATCATGTTTCAGCAACGACGACAGGAAACCGGTGGATCCGAATTCCTGAGACATCATTTGCATCGGGTGGTAGCAATCTCGGCCGTATTGAAAACACCTGATACAGTCAAGGTGTGGTCTCTTGGCGATCGGGACGCCTCTGAAAAAGAATTGATTCAACGATTTTTCGATGGCGTGGAGCGTTTTACGCCTACCCTGGTTTCCTGGAACGGCAGCGGGTTTGATTTACCTGTATTGCACTATCGTGCTTTGCTACATGGTGTGGTGGCTCCGCGTTATTGGGATACTGGAGACGATGACCGGGACTTTAAATGGAATAACTATATTAGTCGATATCATTCACGCCATACAGATCTCATGGATGTTATCGCAGCTTACCAGCCTCGCGCCAATGCGCCACTTGACCAAATCGCTTCAATGCTTGGTTTTCCCGGTAAGATGGGCATGAGCGGTGCCAAGGTATGGGATAATTTTCAGGCAGGCGATATAGATGGTATTCGAAATTATTGTGAAACCGATGTGTTAAACACCTACCTGGTGTTTCTGCGATTTGAGATGATGCGTGGTCATTTATCCGAACAGCAGTATGAGAAAGAATGCGATCTTTTACGTGAATCATTGATTACCGAGAACAAGGCGCATTTGAATGAATTTCTGGAAGTCTGGAAATCCCAATAATTTGTGAGCTGCAATCATACTATCTATTCAGGCTTGATACATGAGCGGTAAGAAATAGGTTGTTGTGATTATTTACTTTTAATCATTAACTAGTAACCGGTATCCAGTATCTATTCATGGCAAGAAGACGTAGAAAATCAGCAAAGCTATCCCTCAATCCCATAGAAGTGACCGTCGAATCCTTGTCACATGAAGGGCGCGGTATCACCCATATTGATGATAAAGTGATTTTTATTGATGGTGCGCTTACGGGCGAAACAGTTACTTTCAAATACATTGGCACTCACCGTAATTATGATGAAGGTAAAGTAGTTGAGGTTGTACATCCTTCATCGGACAGGGTAGAGCCACATTGTGAGTTTTTTTCAATTTGTGGTGGATGTAGCATTCAGCATATGAAGTCAGAACGTCAAATTGAAATGAAACAGGAAGTCTTGTTAAACCTGTTTTCCCGTACCAGTCAGATCGCACCCGGAAATGTATTGCCTGCCCTGACTGCGGATTATTGGGGATATCGAACCAAAGCCAGATTGGGTGTGAAGTACGTACAAAAGAAAGAGCGTGTACTTGTCGGCTTCAGGGAAAAGCATAGCCCGTATCTGGCCGACATGAACCGTTGTGAGGTGCTGGATGCCAGGGTTGGACATAAATTGCAAACGATTGCCAACACGATTTCACAATTGCAGGCCTATAATAAAATCGCCCAGATTGAAGTTGCGATTACTCATGATACTGTCGCTCTGATTTTCAGAAACCTTGTAGAGTTATGTGAGGCAGATAAACAAATACTTGTTAATCTGGGGGTAGATGAAAATTATGATATCTATTTGCAACCGGGTGGGCCTGATAGTGTGCATTTGATCTATCCGGAGACATCAGCTTTATTCTATAAACTGCCGGAATATAATCTGCAAATAAATTTTTTACCGACTGATTTTACCCAGATAAATACAGGTATTAACCAGAAAATGATAGCGCAGGCCCTGCGGCTGCTTGATTTAACCGATCAGGATGTTGTGCTGGATCTTTTTTGTGGGCTGGGGAACTTTAGTTTGCCGGTTGCAACAAAAGCGGCTTATGTTGTTGGCGTAGAAGGAGACGAAGGTCTTATCGAGCGTGCTCGAATAAATGCAGTTGATAATAATATTTCCAATACAGAGTTTCATGTACAAGATCTGACAGTGGATTTAAGTCAGGCAGACTGGGTTCAGCGGCAATATACAAAGGTGTTGATTGACCCTGCAAGACCCGGTGCACTGGAGATGATGGATGTGGTTGCCAGCATGAATGTGCAGCGTATTGTGTATGTTTCATGTAACCCGGCTACCCTGGCAAGGGATGCCGGCGTACTTGTCAACAAGCATGGATACCGACTTGAGTCGGCAGGTGTGATGGATATGTTTCCACATACCGCTCATGTGGAATCGATGGCATTATTTGTAAAGACGGAGGCGAAATAAACTTATCCGGGAAGCCAGATATATTTGTGTGTGTCTAGCTGATATCGTGAATGGTTTGAGTTAGTATGAATACAGCAGTATGTAGTAATTCGAAGCTGTGTTGATGTCATCATTATTTGTTGAAAAGTAATTGATAATGGGTAATTTGGGTTATGGCGATAGAGATTGAAAGAAAATTTCTGCTGAAGGATGAGTCATGGCGTGAATTCGCTGAACCGGCTACGGAATTTTGTCAAGGTTATTTGTCTGAATCCGGCCCAGGCTCAGTGCGAATACGTATCGAAGGCACACAGGCCAACATCAATATTAAAAGTGCCACATTGGACATGCAGCGCTTGGAATATGAATATGAAATACCGCTTGTCGATGCGCAAGAAATGCTTGAGCAGTTATGCATTAAGCCCTTGATAGAAAAGAATCGTCATCATATACATGTTGATGGCATGTTATGGGAAGTGGATGAATTCAAGGGCGATAATCAGGGGCTGGTTGTTGCTGAAGTGGAACTGCAAAGCAGGGACACACCATTGGCATTACCTTCATGGGCAGGTAAGGAAGTAACAGACGATGAGCGCTACTATAATGTTTGCCTCGTCAAGCACCCATATAAGGACTGGAAGCAGAAATAGTGGGCCGATTATATTATCTGTTTTTGATTTTTATCTTTCTGCTCTTGAGCGGGTGCAGTGACCCTGGTAGTCAATCAATTCGGTTTGCATTGGCCAGCACGCCAATTAGTCTTGATCCTCGTTATGCAACCGACGCCACATCATCCCGTATTAATCGCCTTTTATATCAGAGACTGGTTGACTTTGATGGCCAATTCAAGATGCAGCCTGCTGTAGCTAACTGGCACAAAATATCAGAAAAACACTATCGTTTTAAATTAAATGCATCACGCGGATATTTTGCTGATGGTAAACGCTTGTCCGCATCTGATGTGCAGGCAACCTATAGCTATATTCTCGACCCGGATAATGCTTCGCCTCACAGGGGCTCAATACAGTTGATAGACAGGATTGTGCTGATTGATAGCCTTACAGTGGATTTTTATCTGAAAAAACCGGATCCGTTGTTTCCAGGCTACCTGGTTATCGGCATTGTTCCACAGCAGGTCGCCGTTCGAAAACAGAGTTTGAACAAAAAACCGAAGGGTAGTGGCGGATTTGATTTTATCGCCTGGCCTGATGCCTCACGCCTGGTATTACAAAGAAAGACAGATAAACAGCAAATCGAGTTCGTCTACGTGCACGATGCAACAGTACGGGCGCTAAAATTAATGCGCGGTGAGGTAGACCTGTTACAAAATGATTTACCCAGGGAGCTGGTTCATTACCTGGGAAGCAAGAAAGAAATATCTCTGCATCATCTGGCAGGTAACAACTTTACTTATATCGGGTTTAATGTAAGCGACCCTGTTCTCAATAATCCGACCATCCGCAAGGCCGTTGCGCATGCGATCAATCGGCCTGCACTGGTAAAATATTTACTGGGAGGTAAGACCAGGCTGGCCAATGCCTTGCTGGTGCCGGAGCACTGGGCGGGGCTAAAAAATGCCAAGGCATATGATTATGATCCGGAGTTGGCCCGGTCACTCTTGCAATCGCAAGGCTACAACCGCAACAAGCCATTGATACTGGAATATAAAACTTCCAGTGACCCGTTCAGAATCCGGATCGCAACCATTATTCAGCAGCAATTGAATGAAGTGGGTATAAAGGTTCGATTGAAAAGCTTTGATTGGGGTACGTTTTATGGCGATATAAAAAATGGTCGCTTCCAAATGTATTCATTGAGCTGGGTTGGCATAAAAAACCCTGATATCTTTCGATATGTTTTTCATAGTCAGTCGATTCCTCCGCAAGGTGCCAATCGTGGTCGTTATGTCAATCAGAAGGTAGATGGCTTGATAGAACGTGCCGAAACATCGGCAGATGTAGCTAGCCGCAGTCAGTATTATCGTGATCTACAAAAACAGCTTTTACATGATCTTCCCTATATACCGCTATGGTACGAGGAGCATTTTGTTGCCAGCCGAAATAATATCAGTGGCTACCGTCTGGCCGCTGATGGTAATTATGATGGTTTGTTCATGGCGGTGAAAAAGTACAGGTGATTATGGCTTGTACAGCTTCCTCGGGAAGGCCCGTTATACAATGTTAATAACTTACCAGGCCATTGATATTAATATAGAATAGATCCCATGTTGAGATTATTGATAACAAGGCTGTTAAGTACTGCGGTTGTGGTATTGGGAGTCGTATGTCTGGTCTTTCTACTTATACACCTGGTGCCGGGTGACCCTGTCGATGTCATGTTGGGTGAAAATGCGCAAATGGCGGACAGGCAGGCATTGCGTGAGGCCCTCGGTCTGAACCAGCCAATCGGTAACCAACTACTTACTTATATTGGTAATTTATTCAAGGGTGATCTGGGACAGTCGCTGCATAGTCGAACCCCGGTCTCCAGCATGTTGCTGGAGCGTATACCGGCTACAGTAGAATTGGCACTGGTTTCTCTACTGGTAGCCTGCTTGATTGCATTCCCGCTGGGTATCATTGCAGCCCTGAACAGAGGCAAGGCCTGGGATAAAACAGCGATGGGAGTCTCGCTATTAGGTGTGTCTGTCCCAAATTTCCTTTTGGGTCCGGTATTGATCCTGTTGTTCTCCATCAGCCTGGGCTGGCTACCGGTCAGTGGCAAGGATGGTTTGGCCTCCATGGTTCTGCCGGCGATTACTCTGGGTACAGCACTGGCAGCCGTCTTGTCCAGAATGGTGCGTAGTACCTTGCTTGAAGTTTTACATGAAGATTATATACGTACTGCCCGGGCCAAAGGCTTGTCACATATTCGAGTGGTGATTTTTCATGCCTTACCGAATGCCATGCTGCCGATTATCACATTACTCGGTTTGCAGCTGGGAGTATTACTTGGGGGGGCGGTAATCACTGAAACGGTTTTTTCCTGGCCGGGTATTGGAAAATTAACCATTGATGCAATCATGAAGAGAGACTACCCGGTCGTTCAGGCATGTGTTTTGTTGATCAGTATTACCTATGTTGTCGTCAATGTTTTCACGGATATCGTATATGGCTGGATAGACCCAAGGGTGCGGCTGGGAGACAGGTCATGAGGCAGTATGGGCTGGCAGTGTGGATCATTATAGTTTGGGTGACGATCTCAATACTGGGTCCATTCCTGGCCACGGAAAGTCATACTATCCAGTTACAGGTTATTCTGAATGGGCCGGATATGCATAACTGGTTTGGCTATGATGACCTGGGACGGTCTGTTTTCCATCGCCTGCTGGCAGGGTCCTTAACTTCCTGTATTGTTGCTTTTACTGTTATTGCCATATCGGTAACATTCGGAACGATACTGGGAACCATTAGTGCCTACCTGGGTGGTGTAGTTGACTTAATTGTTGTCAGGCTAATTGATATATTTCTGGCATTTCCGGGTATTCTCCTGGCTATTGCGCTGGCCGGTATTTTGGGGCCGGGTATAGATAATGTGGTGATCGCGTTATCCGTTGTCGGGTGGGTCGGTTTCGCCCGCCTGGCACGGGCACAGACGCTCTCCCTTAAGCACCGTGAACATGTGGTTGCAGCACGGGCACTGGGTACACGTAAACGAATCATTATTCTCAGACACTTGATACCCCTCATCAGTGCGCCATTATTAATAGAAGCCACATTCGGTATTGCGGCCGTGATTATTGCAGAAGCGGGCCTTTCTTTTCTGGGACTCGGAGTGCAGGCGCCGGATGCATCCTGGGGAAGTATGATCAGAGACGGTGCCCGTTACATGCTGGTGGCTCCGCATCTGGTCATTATACCCGGGGCAGCATTGATGATTGTTGTACTCTCAGTCAACTTGCTGGGTGATCGTTTGCGAGATAGGCTGGATGTAAAAACAGACAATATGGAGCAGGATTAATGTCACTTGGGCCAGTCATGGTGGATCTGCAGGGGGTCAGTATTTTGCCCGAAGAACGGGAAATGCTGCAACACCCGTTAGTAGGCGGAGTGATATTGTTTACAAGAAACTATCAATCAGTCGCACAATTAAAAGAACTTGTTCAGGACTTGCATTCGATACGAACGCCCAGGTTACTCGTCGCAGTGGATCAGGAAGGAGGGCGGGTGCAGCGTTTTCGGCAAGGCTTTACGCGCCTGCCTGCAGCCAGTCATTTTGGTGAGATGTATAAGACCGACCGTAAAAAAGCGCGAGCCTGTGCAGAGATGACCGGTTGGCTCATGGCTTCCGAATTGCTTGCAATGGGTGTAGATATCAGTTTTGCGCCGGTACTGGACCTGGATTACGGTGTGAGCACTGTCATTGGTGATCGTGCCTTTGCCAAAACGGCCGGCATTGTTGCCGACCTTGGGCATGCCTATATTATCGGTATGCGCAAGGCGGGAATGGCTGCTACCGGGAAGCATTTTCCAGGGCATGGGGCAGTCCATGCCGACTCACATACGGATTTGCCGGTTGATGACAGGCGTTTTGAGGACTTGCAGACAGATGATATGTTGCCCTTTGAGCGCATGGTCCATTTTGATATTGCCGCCACGATGATGGCACACGTGGTTTACCCTGCTGTAGACAAGCTGCCGGCAAGCTTTTCTCCCGTCTGGATCAAGGAGATTTTGCGTGGGCGAATGGGTTTTCAGGGTGCTATTTTCAGTGATGATCTGAGCATGGTAGCTGCACACAGTATCGGTGGTTATAAAGACAGAGCGCAAAAGGCAATGATGGCGGGATGCGACATGGTGATTGTCTGTAATTCGCCAGAAGGTCAGGTGGAAGTACTGGAAAACCTTCAGGAATTTGACAACCCTGTGAGCCATTGTCGGCTGATTCCATTACATGGTAAATTTAGCCATGATCTGCAAGGCCTGCAGGCTACCGAACAGTGGCACAAGGCCATAGAAATGGTCAAGGCAGTTGATCCTGAGCCATTGCTGGATATGGATATGGAGTAACAAATGAGAACAATTGAAGCAGGGATTTAAGGTATGGATTTTAAACAATTATGGAGTGACTTTTTAACGTGGTCACAAGCAGGCGGAGACTGGGTCGTACAGGTATTTATTGTTGTTTTCCTGTCCCTGTTAGTCAATTATTTTGTGCGTCGATTTTTAAATCGTCTGAAGGTCAGTCTGGAGAAAACCAAAAATCCCTGGGATGATTCACTGATTGATGCATTACAAAAGCCAATCTCTGTATTAATCTGGATAATGGGTATTGCCTTTGCGGCTGAAATTATACAAAAGCAGACCGAGGCAGTCATTTTTGATGCAGTACAGCCAATCAGGGATATAGGTGTTATTATTGCCATTACCTGGTTCCTGATTCGTTTTGCCAAACGAGTTGAACACAATCTGATTCATTATGCCAGAGATGCTGGCAAGTCCATCGATGAGTCAACAGTCGATGCCATCGCCAAACTGATACGAATTTCAATCATTATTACCGCCACATTGGTTGGCCTGCAAACCATGGGTTACAGTATATCCGGTGTGCTGGCTTTTGGAGGTATTGGGGGTATTGCAATTGGTTTTGCAGCAAAGGACCTGTTGGCGAATTTTTTTGGTGGATTAATGATCTACCTGGACCGGACATTCAAGGTGGGGGACTGGATAAGGTCACCTGACAGAAATATAGAAGGTACTGTTGAAACGATTGGCTGGCGTCTGACCTGCATACGTACTTTTGACAAGCGTCCCCTGTATGTTCCCAATTCCACTTTTGCGAGTATCGCTGTTGAAAACCCTTCCAGAATGTCACATCGCAGAATCTATGAGACTATCGGTGTTCGGTATGATGATGCTGCAAAAATGCAGTCAATCCTGGAAAAAGTCAAAAACATGCTGATAGCGCATGATGAAATTGACCAGACGCAGACCATGATCGTAAATTTAAACCAGTTTGCACCATCATCTCTTGATTTTTTTGTCTATACTTTTACGCGCACGACCAACTGGATCAAGTATCATGAAGTTAAACAGGATGTCTTGCTAAGAATATTGTCAATTATCGAGCAAGAAGGTGCGGAGGTTGCCTTTCCGACATCAACCATGCATATACCCGAGCCAGTGCGCGTGGCTATGGGAAATGAACAGGACCAGTAAAATAAGGAAATCTAAATGGCAGATAAACTAATCATTGTGATGGTCAATACTGACCCGACAAACCCGAGTGAATTGGGGGCGCCTTTTTTTCAGGCAACAGTTGCTGCTTCCATGGAATATGAAGTCGAAGTTATTTTGACTGGTCGTGCAGGTGAGCTTGCGAAAAAAGGCGTGGCTGAAAAAATCCAGCTTCACATAGAGGGGTCAAAGACGGTATACGATTATATTCAGGAAGCCTATGAAGCAGGGGTAAAATTTATGATATGTACACCCACACTCGATTTATGGGGTGATGATCTTATCCCGGAAATCACTGAAACGATAGGCTCAGCTTATGTCATCAGTGAAGCGATGTCGGATAATACGGTTACATTCACCTACTGATGAACAGGGAAGCGCAAGCGGCACAAGCTGTGTTCGACAAGTCACGTTGTTTGTATGATAGCGAGTCTGTGTGCGATGCAGTTGATGTATTGGCAGAAAAAATTACCGAGCAACTCAAGGACAGTAATCCCGTTGTCATCACTGTCATGAATGGTGGGCTCATTCCGGCGGGTATGATCCTGCCTAAATTGAACTTTCCGTTACATCAGGATTACTTGCATGCCAGTCGTTATCAAGGTAATACTCGTGGTGGAAAGCTTGACTGGATAGTAAGACCCCAGAATACATTAACCGACAGAGTAGTGCTGGTTATTGATGATATTCTAGATGAAGGTATTACCTTGAATGCGATTATGAAATACTGTCTGGAGCAGGGTGCAAGCAAGGTATACAGCTGTGTGCTGGTTGAAAAAAACCGTGAGCGTACAGCAGGATGCCAGCATGCCGATTTTACGGGGCTGACGGTTGAAGATGTATATGTCTTCGGTTGCGGCATGGACTATAAAAATTACCTGCGTAATGTTGCAGGCATTTATGCGATCGAGTGATAGCAGGAGCTATTTTTACATGACAGATATAGCAATTATAGGTGGCACCGGATTGAATAGCCTGAATGGTCTGACGATTACCCATCGGGAAATGGTTAATACGCCGTATGGTCAGGCATCTTCCCCCCTGATCTATGGTGATATCTGTGGCTGCCGAATTGTTTTTCTCGCGCGTCATGGCAGCGGGCACACCATACCACCGCATCAGGTCAATTATCGGGCGAACCTGTGGGCACTGAACGAGATCGGAGTCAGTAAAGTCATTGCTGTTGCTGCAGTGGGTGGGATGCGGGAAGACATGCACCCGGGAAAACTGGTTTTCCCGGACCAGATTATTGATTACACATGGTCACGTCAGAATACTTTTTTTCAGGACAGTGGCGATGTGAAACACATTGACTTCAGCTTCCCTTATTGTGAGGATGTGCGGGACTTGTTGATAGCAGGCGCAAAAGATGCAAAGCTTGATCCCGTGATTGATGGCACCTATGGAGCCACACAGGGTCCTCGGCTGGAAACGGCGGCCGAGATACGCAAGCTGGAGAAAGATGGTTGCCATATTGTTGGTATGACCGGTATGCCTGAAGCAGCGCTTGCGAGAGAGTTGGGTCTTTGTTACGCAACCTGTGCAGTTGTAGCCAACTGGGCTGCAGGAATAGGCGATGGTGTCATTACCATGGAAACGATTGATGAAAACCTGAAAAGTGGTATGGATAATGTCAGGTTGTTACTCGAAAAGGCCTTGCCAAAACTGGATTAAGCAAACAACAGGTTATTCATTCCTTGTTTTCAACAATGGTTTTGTAAGGTAATGCATATATCAGAATGCCAAAACTCGGGTTATCGATATAGTGCAATTCCTTACTTCTCATACGACGATGATCCTGGTATCTAAAGGTATTCAGGCTTACATAGTCGCTATTGCCGATTATCGCCGGGTCATTGAAAGGCCTATGGTATAGCAAGTCTGTCCAGACGTGTAAATAACGACCGATTGAAATGGTAATTGTACCATCCAGCTGTGTTACCAGTTGGGGAATCATGGGTGTGGCATAGTCAGGATTATTACCACTATCAATGCTTGTGCTGCTATCAGGGTTCAGGTCGTCGACGACAGGCCCTGTAGCAATGGATACCAGCGATGACTCATCTCGGGACTGGTCGGCAATATACTGTTCTGTCTCTGAATCAGTTAATTCGTTTACATAGTCCGGATCAGGTATCAGGGTGGTATAGGGCTCTCCAATTTTAAAGACAACAGGTAAAGACTCATTTCTGGCATGCATGGTCTGGATCCAGCCAGTATGTTTGATCAGTTTACGCAGAGATGAACGTTTTATGGCCTTTGCTTCCTTGCCAAGGATTAATTGATCCTCTGTTAAAAGCTGGAACTGGTCACTATTTTCTGCAGGCTTTGCTGTTACGAGTGTTTGTGAAGGATCGGGGGTTGGCGGTGGCAAGTCGGAAATCGTTGCCAGAGGATTTGTGTAATCAGGAAGACCTGTCTGATCAGGCCATGATTCAGTTTCAGTGTATTGAGGATTGGTGTAAGCGAAGATGATCACTTCAAATTGATACCATACCGGTTCATCGGCATACAGCATTCCTGCCTGTATTAACAGGAAAATACCTGACAGGATATTTCTATAAATGATTTTCATTTCTTTTGTAATAACTCCAGTATACTTTCCACGGCATCAAAACGTTTATCCTTGTCTTCCAGGGACATGAAAAAGCGAAGTTTGTTTTTACCATCCAGCTTGTAAGTGTCGGCCTGTTGCTGAATAAGTTGTATTATATTAACAGGATTAACATCAGGTTTCTCGCCAAATAATATTCGCCCTCCCTGGTCACCGGCATCGATTTTGCTAATGCCTAATGCTGCTGCCTTAATCTTCAGTTCAGTGACGGCAATGAGGTTCTTGGTTGGATCGGGTAATAAACCGAAACGATCAATCATCTCTACCTGGATGTCTTTCAGTTGTTGATGATCTGCAGCACTGGCGATGCGCTTATAGAGAACCAGTCGATTATGTATGTCTGGCAGATAATCTTCTGGAATCAAAGTAGGAATCTGTAAATCGATTTCGGGCCCATGATCCAGTGGCTTTTCAAGGTCGGGCTCTTCACCTGATTTGAGTGCATTAACCGCACGCTCAAGTAACTCGGTATACAACGTAAAGCCAATTTCCTGAATTTGCCCGCTTTGACCATCTCCCAATAGCTCACCAGCCCCCCGGATTTCAAGGTCATGCGTGGCCAGCATAAAACCTGCACCCAGGTTTTCCAATGATTCGATGGCTTCGAGTCTTTTCAGGGCGTCGGCAGTAATGCTTTTCCGTCCGGGTATGAGTAGGTAGGCAAATGCCCGGTGATGAGAACGCCCGACACGTCCGCGTAATTGATGTAATTGCGCCAGGCCGAGTTTGTCTGCGCGGTTAATAATGATAGTGTTGGCAGAAGGTACATCAATGCCACTTTCGATAATGGTTGTGCAAACCAGTACATTGAATTTCTGGTGATAAAAATCCAGCATAACCTGTTCGAGCTCGCGTTCGCGCATTTGCCCATGTGCAACGGCAATGTTTGCTTCCGGGATGAGCTCGCTTAATTGCTTTGCTATTTTTTCGATGGTTGAGACTTCGTTATGCAGGAAATACACCTGACCACCACGTTTGATTTCCCTTAAGAAGGCTTCGGTCAGTAAATTATTGTCCCATTTGCAAACGAATGATTTTATCGCAAGCCGTTCCGTCGGTGCGGTTGCAATAATAGACAGATCACGCATGCCGGAGAGAGACATGTTCAATGTCCTGGGAATGGGCGTGGCGGTGAGTGTTAATATATCTATTTCAGATCGAAGTGATTTCAGTCTTTCTTTTTGCCTTACCCCAAAGCGGTGCTCTTCATCAATCACCAGCAAACCCAGGTTTTTAAATTTTATGTCTTTTTGCAATAACTTGTGAGTGCCGATAATGATATCGATTTTGCCGTTTTCTATCTGTTTCAGCAAGTTCCCGATTTCTTTTGCACTTTTGAATCTTGACAGTACCTCGATATTAAATGGCCAGTCTGCAAACCTGTCGAGAAAATTTTGGAAATGTTGTTGCGCCAGCAAGGTTGTAGGTACGAGTACAGCAACTTGTTTGTTGGCTTGTGCAGCAATAAAACAGGCACGCATGGCCACTTCAGTTTTTCCAAATCCCACATCTCCGCATACGACCCTGTCCATGGGCTGTTCTGATTGCATGTCGTCGTGGACTGACTCAATCGCCGTCAGCTGATCGGGTGTTTCCTCAAATGGAAATGCAGAAGAGAAGCGGTTGTATTCAATTTCATCAAGAGTATAGGCGAAACCTTTTTTCGCAGCACGTCGTGCATATACATCCAGTAATTCGGCAGCGACATCACGTGCGCGCTCGGCAGCTTTACGTTTGGCTTTTTGCCAATGGTCTGTCCCCAATTTGTGCATGGGCGCATTTTCAGGAGAGGCACCGGAATAGCGACTGATTAAATGCAGGGAGGCGACAGGAACATACAGTTTTGCTTCATCGGCATATACCAGCGTTAAAAACTCGGCTTCAATATTACCAACCGCAAGCTTTTGCAGGCCAAGATAGCGCCCGATACCGTGTTCCTCGTGTACTACCGGGTCGCCATGGTGTAAATCAGTAAGGTTCCTGATTATATTTTCGGCGTCACTTTTACCTTTTTTTCTTCTTCTTTTTTGTACTGCTCTGGCGCCAAACAGTTGTGTTTCAGCAATAATGGAGATAGCAGGTTCATCCAGCATCAATCCCTGTTCAAGTGGTGCAACGGTGATGGCGAGCTTGATATCAGAGTGATAAAAGGCGTCCCAGTTTTCCACCTGCTTCGGAAAAATGGATAACTTTCGTAAAATTTCGATAATCAATTCACGGCGCCCGGTGGTTTCGGCCGCCAGTAAAATCCTGCCAGGAAATTCATAAAGGAAGGTGATTAAGGTATTGTAGGGCTCAACAGCATTGTTCTGAATAAACAGAGGTGGCGGGGCAGATGTATTGTAATTAACGATATTACCAGAGAGTTGTTCAGGCCTGGTTTGTTCGAACCATTGCAGATTTGCACGAGGCAGCCGGGCAAGAGACTGATTGAGTTGATCTGGTGGGACAAATATTTCTTCTGCAGGGAGTACAGGTCGCTCCAGGTCGTGGCGTCTGGATTCGTAGCGCTGGGTTACCTGTTGCCAGAATTGTTCGGTAGCATGGCTGGCACCTTCAAGGCAAACCAGAATGGTTTGTTCAGGTAGGTAATCGGTCAGTGTTTTGCATGATTCAAAAAACAAGGGCAAATAATATTCAAGACCTGCAGCAGCATGCCCCTGGCTGACTTCTGTATAAATGCTGCATTTTTGTGGGTCACCTTCAAAACGTTTGCGGAAATTCTGTCTGAATAATTTTATTGCTTCATCATGCAGGGGAAATTCATGCGCGGGTAGCAGTTTTATTTCGTCAATGTTCTTGATAGTGCGTTGCGTTTCCGGGTCAAAACTTCTTATAGTCTCGATTTCATCGTCGAACAGGTCAAGGCGATAAGGGTTTTGACTGCCCATAGGATAGAGGTCGAGAATGGATCCCCTGATGGCATACTCACCATGTTCTACTACCTGTGATACATATCGATACCCGGCTTGTTCCAGTTGTCTGCGCATGTTGTCAGTAACAAGCTTGTCGCCTTTTTTGAGTAACAGGGTGGAAGCGCGGATATAGTCTTCTGGTGACAGGCGTTGCATGAGTGTGGTTACCGGCATGATCAGTATGCCTTGGTCAGCATCCGGTAGCAGACTCAGTGTTTCCAGTCGCCTGGATATTATATCGTCATGAGGCGAGAACAGGTCATAAGGTAGTGTCTCCCAGTCAGGGAAGGACAATATGTTTACTTCCGATTTACCTGATAAATAGAATTTTAATTCATGTTCCAGCCGGTTAGCCTGCTGCATGTCAGCGGTGACCACCAGTAAAAACCCGTCAAACCGGGAGATACAGGAAGAGAGCAACAGGCCTGGGCTGTTGCCGTATAAACGTCCCCAGCTAACGAGTGGTTGGGTGGAGTCTGGTAAAACTGGATTTAATGCTGATGCTTGCACTGGCTTAAAATATAGTCATATTGCTGAATCACAAGCGTTCTATTTTCTCATACATCATGATAGAAATGAATGCTATATGAAAAGTCTTCGTAATTCAGGGTCAGACTGGCTCCTTTCCCATGCATCATCAAAGGTCTTTGCAAGTTCACGTACTTTTGATTTGTCGTAAAAACAGGCTTGCCCCTGATAACTGTCTCCATGATGTTTATACAGGTAGCCTGAATCATCAGCAATCAGCATGGCGAAGTTCATTTCCTGTCTGTCTTGTGGAGTTTGGTGTAAGTGAATGCTGGAGTTGAACTGTCTGGCCAGTTCTATGATCCGGTGCCCCTGCTTGACGGCTGCAGTTGAATCGCTTACCAGTATATTGATGCTGCTATGCTTGTGCAGGCTTGCAAGCCTTGAAAGAGATTGGTTGAGCTCCAGGTTGTCATAGACCGGGTTCTCGAGGTCGGGCGTGAGGATTCTTATCCTGTATTTTGCCTGCCTGATTAACGATGTTGCTATCTCCCTGTTATCAAGTCGACTGTCAAAACTGATCAGCGTGTTATTTTCTCCCAGAGTATAATCAGTAACGTCCATTCCGTTTCTCCTCCAGTATCATACTTTTATGTGGTATGCCGGCATCCATAAATTCATCGCTGGCACATTCAAATCCTTTTTGCTGGTAAAATGCTATGGCGTTTGTTTGTGCATCGAGATGAGCCTTCAGCTTATGCTGCTTGCAGTAATCGATCAGGTTGTCAAGAATGGCGCTGCCAACGCCCTGGTGACGATAGGGCTTCAAAACAGCCATTCGGCCAATGTGTCCGTCTGCTTTGATACGTGCGGTAGCGATAGGCACGCCACGACTATTTTTGACTAGGATGTGCATACAGGCATCATCGAGATTGTCCCATTCAAGCTCTTCGGGCACTGATTGCTCGTCAATAAATACACTTTTACGGATGTACCTCAAGGCAGGCTCGGCTTCATGCCATTTAACTCTGGAAACAGTATAGCCTGGATTAATCATCGCCGAAATAATAAAAACCGTGCTGATAAAATAAATAAAGGACAGGCAGTAGTGATTCTTTTACGGTGGTGTTTGTAATTTCCTTGTAGCTAACTTCCTGTGTTGAACAGATCCATTCGGCTATTTCGGTGTCGGCGATACGGCAGGGAATAGTCTGGCCATCTATGTAAAAATCCATGGAGCTGGACCTGGCTATGTATAAAAACTTTATAGCAGTATTGCGGTACAGGTACTGAGTCTGTTGCCAGCGCGACAGGAAACCCTGTTCGCTTAGTGAATCTTCGGGTTTGCTTGCCTGAAATTGCATTTTGCTTTCCGATAATAATGTGCCGATGCTTTGTTGAACAGTATTTTTCGCTTGATCAAGATGCTGTTCAAGGATACGGCTGAATTTCTCAACGGTGGCAGGCGTGATTTCATGTGGGTTTGCTTGTGCTGATAAACCTGGGTCGGTATACAGGATGTCACAATTCTGGTTTTTTATTATGGTTTCCATATGACTTTGTAATACATCCAGGTGGCTGGGTGCCCGGAAACCGATGGAATAGGTCATGCATTCACCCATGGCGATGCCGTGATGAGCAATTCCCGGCGGCAGGTAAAGCATGTCACCAGGCTCCAGCAGCCATTGCTGGTCGGGCTTAAAAGTACGGAGTATCTTGAGGTCCGTATTTTCCAGCTGATTATTTATATCAATATGCTCACTGGAAATCTGCCACTGTCGTTTACCTTCAGCCTGTAAAAGGAAAACATCATAGGCATCGACATGCGCACCGACAGAGCCCTGGTCCGGTGCATAACTGATCATCAGGTCATCGAGTCGCCAATGCGGGATGAAGTCGAATTGATCGGTCAGGGCTGTTAAACCGGGGATATGTTTTTCGACATCCTGTACCAGCAAGGTCCAGTGGCTTGCCGGCAGGTCCATGAAATCCTGTTCCAAGAAGGGGCCATGACGGCATTCCCAGGGCGTATTGCCATCTTTTTCCAGTACAATGCGTGATTCCACATCAGCTTCGCAAGCCAGCCCCGCCAGCTCATTGGCAGATAGCGGATTGGAAAAATCCTTAAAGGCCTTCCTGATGAGTAACGGCTGCTTTTGCCAGTATTCGGATAAAAATGTCTCGAAAGACATATCGGCGAGTGTTGTGATAATTTGCATGCAGGAATAGTAACGGAGCTGGAAAAAAATTACCCGAACTGCATGCGGGGGTTGCAGTTCGGGCTAGTACACGTTCGGACAGCCCTGCGGGGAATATCGCGGGATATAACAGGTGCTCCCGAACAATGTATGTTCGTAGTGTCGGTTATCTGTGGCTGTAAAACTGCGTACTGTTTCACATTCTCAGATTTTCTTTGCCTGGTCGATGGCGTTACCCAGATAACTGTCTGGAGACAGGTTCCTGAGTTCGGATTTCGCTAACTCGGGGATGTCCAGCGTGTCGATGAAATTCTGCATGCCTTGTTTATCCAGTCGTTTGCCACGTGTCAATTCCTTTAGTTTTTCATAAGGTTTTTCAATACCATAGCGACGCATGACGGTTTGGATGGGTTCGGCCAATACTTCCCAGTTACTATCGAGGTCTGCCAGTAATACCTGTTCATTGATTTCCAGTTTACCAATACCCTTGAGACATGACTGGTAGGCAATCATACTATGCGCAACACCGACCCCCAGGTTTCTGAGTACGGTCGAGTCAGTCAAGTCACGTTGCCAGCGTGAAATGGCCAGTTTGCTCGCCAGGTGGTCGAACAAGGCGTTGGCGATACCCAGGTTGCCTTCGGCATTCTCAAAATCGATAGGGTTGACCTTGTGCGGCATGGTGGAGGAGCCAACTTCACCGGCTATCGTTTTTTGTTTGAAGTATCCAACAGAAATATATCCCCATACGTCGCGGCAAAAATCCATTAGGATATTGTTAAATCGCGCTATTGCGTCGAACAATTCAGCAATATAGTCATGAGGTTCTATCTGGATGGTGTAAGGGTTCCAGTCAAGTCCAAGTTTGCAGACAAATGTTTCTGCAAATTGCTGCCAGTTGATTTCAGGGTAGGCAGAAAGGTGGGCATTGTAGTTACCTACTGCGCCATTAATTTTACCCATCATAGGGATGGCAATGATCTGGATCTTCTGACGTTTCAGGCGATAGACGACATTGGCAATTTCCTTACCCATGGTGCTTGGGCTGGCAGGTTGGCCATGGGTCCTTGAAAGCATGGGTTTATCGGCAAGTTCATGGGCCTGCCGGGTAAGTGCGTCAATCAGATCGTCCAGCAATGGCAAGATGCACTGCGTGCGAGCTTCTTTTAGCATCAGGGCATGCGCAAGGTTGTTGATGTCTTCAGACGTGCAGGCAAAGTGAATGAATTCGCTGATGGATTCGAGCTCTTTGTTGCCTTCAATTTTTTCCTTTAAAAAGTATTCTACGGCCTTAACATCATGGTTGGTCGTACGTTCGATGTTCTTGACTCGTTGAGCATCTTCTTCATGGAAATTATCGGTGATGCCATTGAGGATGTTATTGGCATGCTCACTCAGTGCGGGGACTTCCTGTATATCAGGGTTACCTGCCAGAGCCTGAAGCCAGCGGACTTCCACCAGTACCCGGTGACGAATCAGACCAAACTCGCTGAAAATCGGTCTGAGGTCAGCTGTTTTGCTGCCATAACGTCCATCGACCGGCGAGATAGCATTAAGTGGTGTTAATTCCATTACTGCTCCTAAATAACCTCAATTTTGACCTTGGGGATAATACCTTATATTGACGCGTGAGTATTGCATAATCACTTGTCAGCCTACCTTGAATGATATCAGGGCGGAAAAAATAAAACTATTAAAAACAATAATATATGTAGTTTCTTACCTTGGTTGGCTTGCTGGGATGTAATTTGGTCCAGAAGACCATAAAGACTGACAGCTTGCTGCCGATGTTAATACGTATTATGGAAAAAATATTGAAAATGATGGGCTTATGAGCAAATTGGAAATTTCGGAACTGGCGATCACGGTTGTTGAACCTTCGTCTATGCAAAGTCGTGTTATTCGTGAGCGATTAAATGATATGGATGTAAATAACGTACATTTTTATCCTGATGGTCAGTCTGCGTTAGAGATGATAAAGCAGCATGTGCCGGACCTCGTTATCAGCAGTATGCATCTACCCGATATGACGGGAACGGACCTGGTATTAAGCCTGCGAAATGATGAGAAACTGGAAAGTGTCCCGTTTATGTTGATATCAAGTGATACCTCGTTTGCCAGCCTTGACCCAATCAGGCAGGCCGGTGTAGTGGCTATCCTGCCCAAACCGTTTGAACCGGCCGATCTGAAACGCGCGTTATATTCGACTGTCGACCTGATTGTTCCCGATGATCAGGCCCTGGCCGATATACCATTGAATGAGCTACATGTGCTGGTCGTCGACGACAGCTTCACTGCAAGAAGGCATATTTGCAGGGTGTTGAATAATCTTGGGATAGAAGATATTACGACAGCAGAAAACGGAAAGCTGGCCGCAGAAAAGCTGTCAGAGTCCTATTTTGACCTGGTTGTGACAGATTTTAATATGCCGGAAATGGATGGCGAGGCACTGACGCGTTTCATCCGTCAAAAAAGTGAACAAAGAGCGATTCCTGTGCTCATGGTGACCAGCGAAGAAAGTGACAGTCGCCTGTCGGCAGTCCAGCAAGCGGGTGTTTCCGGTATATGTGACAAGCCGTTTGAACCCAGTGCGGTCAGGCATATGATCCACAGCCTGTTGGCCGGGTAATAAACCGGCAAGCAGTACCATTGCCTGACTACCGCTATCTTGTCTTTTAGCTGCTGGCCAACTGTCGCAGCACGTATTGTAGAATGCCCCCATTTCGGTAGTACTCGACCTCCTGCGGGGTATCGATACGCACACGGGCCTCGAAAAGTGTGGTGGAGCCGTCAGCTGCCGTTGCTACAACAGAAACCTGTTTCGAGGAACCATCTCCAAGCCCTTCAATATTATAGATTTCTTCTCCTGTAAGCTTGTGTGTAGCTGCGTTTTCACCCTCTTCGAACTGCAGAGGCAGTATGCCCATACCAACCAGGTTGGAACGGTGAATACGTTCATAGCTCTCGGCGATGACGGCCTGGATACCCAGCAGGCGAGGGCCCTTGGCGGCCCAGTCGCGTGATGAACCTGAGCCATATTCCTTACCGGCAATCACAATCAGCGGGATCTTGTCATTCTGGTATTTCATCGAGGCATCAAAGATGCTCATTTGTTCGCCATCCGGCATATGACGGGTGATGCCGCCCTCGGTACCCGGTGCCAGCTGGTTGCGCAAGCGAATGTTGGCAAAGGTACCGCGCATCATGACCTCATGGTTACCCCGTCGTGAACCAAGGGAGTTAAAGTCACCCTGGGCGACGCCATTTTCCTGCAGGTAAATACCGGCCGGGCTGTCGGCCTTGATAGCACCAGCCGGGGAGATATGGTCAGTGGTGACCGAGTCGCCGAGCAGGGCAAGCACACGGGCACCGGATATATCACTGACTTCAGTCGTATCCAGACTCATGTTTTCAAAATAGGGCGGGTTCTTGATATAGGTCGAATCATTTTGCCAGTCAAATAGTTGACCCTCTGGTGAAGACAGGTTTATCCAGCGATCTTCACCCTTGTAGACATCGGCATAGGCCTGGGTAAATTCTGCACGGTTGACACTGTTTTGTACGGCTTCATTGATTTCTGACTGGCTTGGCCAGATATCATTTAAATATACTGAATTACCTTTAGAATCAGTACCTAATGGATCATTCTTCAAGTCAATATTCATGGTTCCTGCAAGCGCATATGCAACGACGAGCGGTGGTGAGGCAAGGTAATTCATGCGTACCTCGGCATGCACCCTGCCTTCAAAGTTACGGTTACCTGAAAGTACCGAGGTGACCGACAGGTCGCCTTCAGCAATGGCCTTTGATACAGCCTGTGGTAATGGGCCCGAGTTACCAATACAGGTGGCGCAGCCGTAGCCAACAACATGGAAACCAAGTGATTCAAGGTCATCCATGACATTGGCTTGATGCAGGTACTCTGTTACAACACGAGAACCGGGTGCCAGTGAGGTTTTCACCCAGGGTTTGACGCTGAGACCTTTTGCGACGGCCTTTTTCGCTACCAGCCCTGCGCCGATCATCACAGACGGGTTCGAGGTATTGGTACATGATGTAATGGATGCGATCACGACAGCACCATCATCCAGTTCGACCGGCTGTTCACCTATTTGGGTGGCGACCGGTTTGCTGGTAATGTTTCGCTCCTGTTTGAGTGCAGACAGTGCCTCGACAAACATACCCTGAGACTGGCGAAGTGGAATCCTGTCCTGAGGGCGCTTGGGACCGGAAAGACTAGGCTCGACTGTAGACATGTCGAGTTCCACTACCGAGCTGTATTCGGCTTCAGGGCTATCAGGTGTCCGGTACAGTCCTTGTTCACGAGCATAGGTTTCCACCAGGGCAACATCCTGCTCATCACGGCCGGAAAGCCTGAGGTAGTTTAGTGTTTCCTGGTCGATAGGGAACATGCCGCAGGTAGCGCCGTATTCAGGAGCCATGTTAGCTATGGTTGCGCGGTCAGCCAGTGACAGCTGATCCAGCCCCTTACCGAAGAATTCGACAAATTTACCGACCACACCATGTTTCCTGAGCATCTCGACTACGGTCAGTACCAGGTCAGTTGCCGTGGCACCTTCAGGCAGGGAGCCATTTAGACGGAAGCCCACGACCTGTGGAATGAGCATGGAAACCGGTTGGCCCAGCATGGCGGCTTCCGCCTCGATTCCACCGACTCCCCAACCGAGTACGCCGAGGCCATTAATCATCGTCGTGTGAGAATCTGTGCCTACCAGGGTATCAGGGTAGGCCTGCATAACCCCGTTGTTTTGTTTGGCAAACGTAACACGTGCCAGGTACTCGAGGTTGACTTGATGGACGATTCCGGTATCGGGTGGTACCACCTTGAAGTTGGAAAAGGCCTTCTGACCCCATTTCAGAAAACTGTATCGTTCCTGGTTGCGTTGGTATTCCAGGTCGGCATTAAATTGCATGGCATCCTGGTTGCCAAATTTGTCTATTTGCACCGAATGGTCGATAACCAGTTCGGCTGGCTGCAGTGGATTGATCTTTTCAGGGTCCCCACCAAGATTTCGCATGGCGTCACGCATGGCTGCCAGGTCAACCACGGCCGGGACACCGGTAAAATCCTGCATGAGCACACGTGCAGGTGTATAGGCAATTTCTGTATCGGGCTCAGCGTTCGGGTCCCAGTTGGCGAGTGCCTTGATATCATCGGCAGTCACATTGATACCGTCTTCATGGCGAAGCAGGTTTTCGAGTAAAATTTTCAGTGAAAATGGCAGGCGTCCTGTATTCTCTACAGCTTTCAGGCGAAAAATCTCGTATGACTGTTTATTGACCGCCAGCGTGGCGCGTGAATCGAAGCTGTTGCTCATGAAAACTCCCGTGCGTATTTAACAAATTGATTTTTTTGAATCTTTTTGACGTTGTGTCAGGCTGCAATGACCAGAACCTGGTATTATATCATATCATCGTATCGATGGCGGGCAGTTTGCCTAGCAAGGTTTTTGCCTCCCTGACAATCTGCTTGCGTTTAAATATCAGTTGCAGGCGGTTGCCCCCGCATTGTCGCCATGCCGTCGCCGATCGAACACCTGCCAGTAATAGTGCCCGTATGAGGTTTGCATTTTCATTATCCTGTAACAGGCGTTCATCGCCGGTTACCATGATTTTAGGCGTTAATGTGCTGATGGTTTTTTGGTAAAGCTCTGCCAGGCTGGCAATCACATTTTCGTGGCAATCGGAGAAATAATCAGCTTGTGCACGTGTCACGTCCAGGCCCTTTGTCAAGGTCTGGAGCATCTCGGTGTCACGGGAGAGCTTTTTTTCCAGGTACAGCAGGGTAATAGCGTAACGTGTGACTTCGATATCACGAAATTCAGGGTTGCTGTCCATCTGTTTCACCAGTGTTTCCAGGCCCAGGCGTAAGTGTATGGCGCCGTTATAGATGCTTTCGACAGAGTCAGCATCGATTTTGAACAGGCTCTGGATACAGGTTTCGACAAACACGTCAGTTTGCCTGCCCTGGTTAGCAGTTCGTTTGACAAGGCCGGCAGCCTGGAAGAGTCCGGCAAAAGCCAGCACACGGTCATTGAGAGGGTGTTGCATAATGGTTTATCTGATCAATCCTGCTGCAGGGTTGTTTAAGAATAGTAAACTTCAACAAGGCTGCTGAGCAAGTTTAGCTGGCATCAGCTGTTTTTAATTTTTCCTTAATTTTTTCAAGCAGGGAGTCTATACCATCTTTTTTGATGATTTCAGCATAACTGGAGCGGTAGTTACTGATCAGGCTGACTTCCTCGATAATGACATCGTAAATCAGCCACTGATCTCCTTTTTTCGCCAGTTTGTAGTTGATAGGGATATCTGCTGACTTGGTGACTATCTGTGTGTAAACGACGGCCCGTTTGGGATTTTTGTTTTTCTCGCGCAGGTATTCAACACGTTCGTCTGTGTAGGCTTCGATGCGACCCAGGTAGGTTTTTCCAAGTAAATCTGAAAACAAGGTAACAAATTTATTTTGCTGCTCGGTGGAAGCCTTTTTCCAGTTTCGGCCAAGCGTTCGCTGAGACATGGCGCGAAAGTAAAAGCGCTGGTTAACCAGTGTGCGAATTTTGTCACGGCGTGTTTCAACACCCAGGGTTTTGTCCCTGAGTATATCGAGAATGGCATCCACCGTCGTTCTGAGTTGCGCCGTAGGTGAGGCCGAGACAACCGAGACGGCCTTCGCCTGGATTGCAAAGGCAAGCATAAAAATAATAAGTAATATCTGGTAATAGTTATGTTTGATCACGGTATATTCGTTCTTGAAAGTGTTGTTATATATTGACAGCATCAACTGAAAATAGTGCGATTATTATCTGGAATAGAAAATTATAACACTAATTTTCGACTGCGCCAGCCCGATGCTGGATGTAGGCATTACGCAGAAACAGATAGGGGTCGATAGCATCATTTTTTATGGCCTCATAGGTATCCTTATCCAGTGACAAGGTGGTTTCTATATCGACCCATTTTGCAAATAGGTATCGTCCGGTCTCATCGTCATAGATATAATTCAGCGGATCCAGGTAGGCGCCATCGATCAGTAAACCGATACCGTCCCGTATACTGGAAGGACCCAGGAAGGGGATAACGATATAAGGACCATTACCTACCTGGTAATGTCCCATGGTTTGTCCAAAATCTTCTTTTTTGATTGTTATCTTGAAATCGTTTCTGGCCACATCAAACAAACCAGCCAGGCCCAGCGTGGAGTTGATGATCAGGCGCATGGTTTCATTGGTTGCATCCTCCCCTTTGAGCTGTAAGCCTGAGTTGACAATGCGTACGGGCGCCAGCAGATTACTGAAAAAGTTACTGACAGACAATCGGCCCCCTTCCGGCACCACCGCCCGATAGCCTTTTGCTACAGGTTTGAAAACATAGAAATAGGTTGCATCATTAAACGCGAATATTTTACGATTGACCGACTCGAAAGGGTCATTGACCTCCAGCTCATCCTCATCTTCAGTGAAGTCCTCCTCAACAGGCTCGACGGGCCTGGCCTTGGCCAGCAATACAAAACTGCCATTGACCGTGGCGAATGCATCTTCGGCCATGCAGTGGTTTTGTAACATTAAAGCACCTGCGAAGATGGCAAGACAGTTTGTTAAAGCTAAGCGTTTCATGGGTCTCTATTTCTTGTCGCTTTCGAAAATATATTTACTGATCAGCTCTTCGAGGCTGATCGCGGACTCTGTTTCTATTATCATACCCCCGGCAGGAATGAGTTCATCCGAGCCGCCGGGTTTTATATTGACAAAGCGGTCGCCGATGATGCCTGCCGTTCTGATTGATGCGATTGAGTCATCCTGTAATTCAACATTCTTATTCAGTGAGATTTCTATTTCGGCTTCATACTCGCCGTTGTCGAGTATGATTTTTTCAACTTTGCCTATTTTGACGCCGGCAATCTCTACGGCCGCCCCCTGTTTTAACCCGGAAATAGAATTGAAGCGTGCCTTGACGATATAGGATTCATCTTCAAACCAGCTAACACCACCAACAGTAATGGCCAGGTAGGAAAAGCAGGTCAGTCCAACAATGATAAAGATGCCTACAGAAAATTCCATCACGGATTTTTGCATTTTTATATTTCCTTGAAAATTATTGCAGCATTATGCTGCCAATCAAATAATCACTTGCCAGTACGATCACTGAAGAAAGTACAACGGTATCCGTCGTGACTCGGCTCACACCTTCAGCGCCATAGCTGCCGACCTTCAGTATATGAAGGAAATAGCCCTTGAAGGTTGCAATCCATACAATCAAAATACCAAAAATCAGGGATTTTACCAATCCGAGTTGAACATCTTCCCAGTCCACCGAGTCATACATGCCTTGAAAATAAGAGCCTTCACTGACTCCCATGAGTTCAACGCCAACCAGGTAACCACCGATAATACCGACGACATCAAATAAAAAAGTAAGGATAGGCAGGCAGATAAGAGCTGCAATAAATTTTGGCACCATCAGGAAACGGTAGGGATCTATACCCATGCATTCCAGTGCATCGATCTGTTCCGTGTGACGCATGATTCCGATTTCGGCGCAAATAGCGGAACCGGCGCGTCCGATAACCATCAGTGCGGTTAACACCGGCCCAAGTTCCTGTATCAAGCCGAGCCCAACAGCAGAACCGAGCAGATCCGTAGAGCCAAAATCTTTCAGGTTGTGGTAACCCTGCAAGGACAGAACCATTCCTGTGAAGGTACCCGTGAAGATAATAACAATGACTGAACGGGAGCCGATAAAATAAATCTGCTTGATGATAGCAAACAGTTTGTAGGGAGGGACAAGTATTTGCAAAAGACACTGGTATAAAAATATACCCATCATACCTGTCGTTTGAGAAAAGCCGATAAATCCCCGTCCGGTATTGGTTATGGCACGTTTAATCATAAAGACATACCGGTTAATCGTTTGAGGTAATCATCGGCATCGATAGTGTCATGTCTCGGGCGACGATTAAGCAGGTTCTGCACGCCTTCGTTCTCACAGTGCCTGACTTCATCTACCGTCCCGGTAATGAGGACCTGTCCCTGATCGATGACAGTCAGCCGGTCGGCAATACGAAATGCGCTTTCCAGTTCATGGGTTACCACGACGATGGTCATTTTCATGGCATCCTTGAGTCGCACGATCAATTCGTCAAGTTCGGCAGATACGACGGGATCCAGCCCGGCAGAAGGTTCATCGAAAAACAGTAGCTTGGGGTCCATGATGATGGCGCGGGCCAGTGCGACTCTTTTTAACATGCCGCCAGAGAGCTCTGAGGGCATCAGGTTTTCGAAGCCTGACAGATTAACCACTTCCAGTTTCAGGCGACACATGATGTCCATGGTCTTCTGGTCCAGTTTGGTGTGTTCGCACAAGGGTAGCTGTATGTTTTCCCGAACAGACATGGAGCTGAACAGTGCGCCACCCTGAAACGAGACGCCAAACTGGTGCCTTATTTTGTACAGTTCCTTGACCGACAGGTTGGTTATTTCCTGTCCCATGAGTTCAATGTTGCCGCGGGTAGGTTTTTTCAGGCCCAGCATGGTTCGCAGCAAGGTGGTTTTACCGGAACCACTGCCTCCCATGATGACCATGATCTCGCCCTGATTAATATTCAGATCAATATTATTCAGTATCTGGCGTTCGCCGTAATGTGCGACCAGGTTATTGATTTTAATTATTTCTTTATTGTTGTGGTTCATTTCCATATGTCGAACTTATTGAATTATTCCCCCGCCCAGACAAATATCATCGTCATAGAATACTACTGATTGCCCCGCGGTGATAGCTCGTTGGGGTTTTTTAAATTCTACCTTGACTATTCCTTGCGCATTGTAGTGCAATTCACATTCCTGGTCAGGCTGGCGGTAGCGGGTTTTTGCAGTGCATTGGGTCGGCATGTCAGGCGCGGTGCCTGCTATCCAGTGGCAATCCTTGGCTTGCAAGGTATTTTTAAACAACAGGGGGTGATCATGACCCTGGGCAACAATCAGGATATTATTTACCAGGTCTTTGTCTACAACGTACCACGGCTCTTCAGGAGCCTCTTTCAGGCCGCCAATGCCCAGCCCTTGTCGTTGTCCAATGGTGTAGTACATCAAGCCCTGGTGTGTACCGATATGCTGGCCTTGTGGAGTCAATATGTCGCCTGGCTGGGCTGGTAAATAGGTCTGCAGGAATTCCCTGAAATTACGTTCACCAATAAAGCAAATGCCGGTACTGTCCTTTTTGGCATGATTGCTGAAGTGGTGACGTTCGGCTATTTCCCGTACCTGTGTTTTATCGAGTTCGCCAACAGGAAACAGGCTCTTGCTTAAAGGATATTGCCCCAAGGCATACAGAAAATAGCTTTGATCCTTGTTTTGGTCGAGACCTTTCCTGAGCTGGTACAGGCCGTGTTCAACACGCACGCGTGCATAGTGGCCCGTTGCTATCGCATCGGCACCCAGGTGCACGGCATAGTCAAGAAAGGCCTTGAACTTGATTTCCTTGTTGCACATGATGTCCGGGTTGGGTGTGCGTCCTGCCTTGTATTCGGTTAAGAAATACTCAAATACACGATCCCAGTATTCTGAAGAAAAGTTAACTGTATGCAGCGGGATCTGTAATGTATTACATACAGATTGGGCATCGGCCAGGTCCTGTTCGGCGGTGCAGTGCTCATCGGTATCATCTTCCTCCCAGTTTTTCATGAACAGACCTTCAACCGTGTACCCCTGTTCCAGCAGCAGCAACGCGGCAACTGATGAGTCAACGCCACCGGACATGCCGACAATAATTTTTCCGGTTTTATTACTCATCTCAGCCACTCAGATCGGATAACAGGTCTAGTGGATAATGGCAACCCTGTAAATAATCCTGTAAGGATTGCATGACCAGCGGGCTTCTGTGAGAGTCACTGAGAGCATGAATATCATCCAGGCTCATCCAGCCGCTTGAATGTATATCCGGGTCAGGTTTGCGTGTCTTATCCGCCGGGCCACAGCTACCGGCAAACGTAAAACGCAGAAAGGCCGTCTGATCAGGGTGGGTCCATTGGTAGACGCCGACAAGGAACTCAGCCTGAAAGTCGCGGGTTGTTTCTTCCCGGGTTTCCCTGATAACGGCATCGACCAGTGACTCATTGGCCTCGAGGTGTCCTGCCGGTTGGTTGATCAGCTTTTTACCATCAATAATCTCCTCGACCATGAGGAATTGATTGTGGTCTTCGATGATGGCAGCGACGGTTACGTGTGGTTTCCAGGTCATATTGCAATTTATAAAAAATCCAGTAATTTCATACGTTAAATTAATATGCTTATCTTACATGATTGCATGAAATGATAGAAATGTTAGTCAAAAATATATCCGGGTTTACTTTATTTTACCTTTAATCGTTGCTAATCTGGTTGTAAAGGTACTTAAATAATTACCCGCAGGATGCACACTATTTTAAATGTTTGAGGTGTAAATCCTGATGTCTGTATCTAAAAAGTTGCGTAGCCCAATGAATCTGACGAGGAGCTTCCAGGGGCGCTTCCTGATTGTTGCCGCCTTGCTAGGCGTGGTATTGCTGGTGTTGGTTGTTTATACCAAGCAAAGTGTCTATGACGACTCTCGCGAAAGTGCGTCATTAATATCGAGGTATAAATCAGCCGAAAAGTCATTAAAGGATATCAATGATTTATATCTTGGGCTGAAAAGCTCCCTTTACCAGTATACGCTGTTGCTTACCCCCGAGCTAAAAGACAATACCCTGGAAATCATGGTCTCCCTGAGGAAGCGCTGCGATCTGTTCAAGCAAAGCGATATTGTTCACCAGTTTCCGGAAATCAAGAACTATTTTACTGAGCTTGAAATCGTCATTCGGCTATTAACCCGGGAAGTAAATCAGTTGCTGGAAATGCAAGAGAGCGCACAAGCGCGATACCCGGCTGTAAAGATCTTGCTAGATGAGCTGCAACCTTATAGTCGCGCATTCCAGGCTCAACTCTCAATGGCTCGTGATGAGGCTACGGAATTTCGAAGCCGGAATGGCCAGAAGATCCAGAGTAAATTGAACGAGATACGTTTTTATTGGGCCAGGAGAATTAGTGAAGTGCGTTTGTTTGTCGCCAACCGAAGTGGCACATTTGGTGATCCTGAGAAGGTCCTGCCGGAAAATATTGCGACAGAGGCAATATTCGCAGAACGCGTAAGCGATCTGCTGGATACAGTCAGGGACCTGTCTCATGATATAAAACGCTCACATATTTTACGTGAGGCCCTGGATGAAATGAGTGTGTTTAGTCGCCGATATACTGCTGCGTTTAAACAAACGTCCGAGCTGTTTATGGAGCCGGACTGGCGAGCTGATGTGTTTTATCTGGAGTCAAGGATTGAACCCCTGATTAAACGCAATCAGGATTTACTTAAGCGAATCGAACATACCTTCAGTGCGCAAATGGGGCAACTGGCGACGGATTCTATTGAAACCTCGGGAATTGTTACTTCCTACATCGGGTGGTTTGTTACGGCTGTGTATTTTTTGCTCATGCTGGCTTATTTTGCATTCGAAAAATCGATTCGCCAGCCCCTTTATGAAGTGTCCAGGGCGCTTGAAGCGCAAGGCAGGAATGAACCGTACACAATAGTTTCAAAGGGCTACCATGTGAGTGAATCTGAGGTGCTGATTAATGCCTTTGAAGACATGAAAGAACAGGTCGACAGCAGGCAGTTGCGGTTACAGACGATATTGCAAAACGTGGGTGAGGGTATTGTTATCACCGACAGGTGGGGTGTCATTGAAACGTTTAACCCGGCTGCTGAAAAACTCTTTGGGCAGAAAAAAGAGTCAGTTGTGGGGCAATCTTCCACCGTGTTACTTGATCGCGATAGTGGTATTGGCAACCAGGAGTGGCTTGACCTAATGACAGGTAAATCCCAATTGCAGAGTGATATCGGTGAGATAAAAATTGTAAGGCCAGACAGGAAAACCATATTCATCGCCATGAGTACCAGCAGTATGTTGCACATGGGTGAAACCTATTATATCTCAGTTGTTGTAGATGTTACCGAACGAAAAGCGCTGATGGATTCATTGCAAAACCTTGCGGACATGGACTCGCTGACCGGCCTGCATAACCGGCGATATTATACTGAGGAGCTGGATAGACTGGTTGATAGGTCATTACGCAGGCAGACATATTCATGTGCAGTATTATTTATTGATCTTGATAATTTCAAGTATATAAACGATTCGTATGGCCACCATGCCGGCGATCGGGTTTTGATTGAGGTGTCAACGCTGCTACAGGAAAAAGTTCGCAAGAGTGATTTACTGGCACGTCTGGGTGGTGATGAATTTGCAGTTATACTTTATGATGTGAATGTGCAGTCTGCCAGGGAAATTGCCAACAAGTACCAGAAGCAGATTACGGGTTTTACTTTCTATGAAAAAGGCAAGGTGCTTGATGTAGGTTGTACGATCGGTGTCGCGATGATGGAGCAGGATGTCAAGGGGCGAGACGATTTTCTGATGCGGGCAGATTATGCCTGCCAGATGGCCAAACAGCTTGGCAGAAACAGGGTTTACGTGTATAGCCAGGAGGACGGTAAGAGCAAGGAACAAATGCTCGGACATATTGGTGTCTCACAAAAAATCAAGGATGCCATTCGTGAAGATGGGTTTCGTCTCGACCTTCAGCCTATATGCTCAACCAGTAATAAGCATATTTACTGTTATGAAGTATTGCTACGTATGATAGCCGAAGATGGCAAAGACATTATGCCATTCGGATTCCTGCCGTCGGCAGAACGATTTGACCTGATGCTCGATATTGACCGATGGGTAGTCAGGAACGCAATTAAAATGTTGTCCGAGCTACAGCATGAATCTCCTGACATCAGGATATCAATCAACCTGTCTGCACAATCGATAGGTGATTTTGATTTTATTAATATTATCGAGGATGCCATGTCCCGATACAAGATTGCAGCTGGTTGCCTGATATTTGAAATCACTGAAAGCGTGGCGATTTCTCACATGGAAACGGCGAGCCGCTTTCTGCAACATTTGAGAGATATGGGGTGTAAAACAGCCCTCGATGATTTTGGTGCGGGTTATTCTTCCTATGCCTACCTCAAGGATTTACCGGCTGATTTTGTCAAGATTGACGGCAGCTTTGTGAAAAATATGGATGAGAATGAGCTCAGTTATGCCATGGTTAAATCCATGCACGATATTGCGCACGTCATGGGTAAAAAAACGATCGCAGAATTTGTCGAAAATGAGGCGGTACTCAGCCTGTTGCAGGAAATCGGTGTCGATTTTGCGCAGGGATTTTACCTGGGTAAACCGGCGAAGAAGCCATTAACTGATCAGCAGGCCAATGTCATCCCGATCAGGTAACAATTCTTCGAGATGTGTTTGAATTGGAAGATTATTGCGGCACATAGCTATCGTTCTTGTCTTTTGCCCAAAAGACAAGTGAATAACCTGCCGTGATTACCTTTCAATCAGAGCGGGTTATTTTCCGGGCTAGTTGGGTTGCCGGATATTGCTTGCCGTCAAGCCTTTGGGTCCTTCGGTAACGTCAAATTCTACTGACTGACCTTGCTTGAGTGTTTTATAACCTTCCATCTCAATGGCTGAAAAATGCGCAAAGATATCCTCATCGGTATCTGTAGCCAGGATAAATCCGTATCCTTTCGAATTACTGAACCATTTAACTGTTCCAAGTGCCATAGTGATCCTACCTTTCATGCGAACTGCAATAGATGTCTGTTAAAACAGGTTGGCCGCATAACTTGAAAAAGATGTGGGCCGACACCATTATTCCCGTAACAGTCTTTAATTATTATTATGCTGTTAACATATACTTTATGCGGCCTAGTAAAATAGTCAAGTATTAAATCATAAAACCATATAAATTATATAGTAAATTGCGTTTACGTAGAGTTTATGTGGATATGATGAAGGTTCAACCGATCATATTAGTCGCAAAAGCGAGTTTATGATTAAATGAACATGCTAGGAGTGACCTTATATAACCTTGTATAATTAATGGTTATAAGGATAATGCCGTGCTTTGGTGAAAATTAGTTAAATTATATTAAAATTAATGCTATGAGTGATGTAAAGAAAAATAT
>Ga0316207_10001008_pt1 | contig 38291 bp, 29 predicted proteins | sample 6weekpyrite_MG_FD_204943 | JGI IMG/M metagenome (GOLD analysis project Ga0316207, IMG submission 204943) | Microbial mat bacterial communities from mineral coupon in-situ incubated in ocean water Damariscotta River, Maine, United States -... | ecosystem: Environmental > Aquatic > Marine >... | reverse complement strand
AAGACCTGACCCTGTAGAGTGTGAGCCTGTAGAGTGGACCCTAAGTGCGACGTAATGTAACCCGTGATAAAAGCGTTTTACCAACAACTTGTGGCACAGGGTAAACATAAAAAAGTAGCGCTGACCGCGTGTATGAGAAAATTTATTACCATGCTCAATGCGAGGGTAAGAGACAGGTGTGTATGGACTTATTAATTAATTATTGTTGGGTTGACGCCACAGTCGCTTGTTATAAATTATATTGCTTTTCGTAACTTTATTCTTTGACAAACCGGATTGTAAAGAAAATGAGTAATGTGGTAGAGAGAAGTTGCACTATATTTCCATTCATTGTTTTTTACCCTGATTTCTAGCCAAATTGTTCGACGGATTCAGTAATCGTTTGTGGAGTCATGCTTGAAAGTTTCCGATAGGAAACAGTATTTTTGTCGTGCACGACTCCGCTCTTTAGCCACTGTTTGCTCCGAAGTTATCCCAGCGGGTTCAAAATTAATTTAAGGCAAGCGCACCAACTCCGGCGCAACCCAACCAGCCTGCCGATGCTCGGTAATTACTGTGGTATACACTCCGCCGCGCACATTAAACTCCGCCGTAATGCGCATAAACCGTGGATCAGTGGCAGCCACTAAATCACTTAAAATCTGGTTGGTAATGTCTTCGTGAAACGCACCCTGTTCACGAAATGACCACATATAAAGCTTGAAAGATTTCAGTTCTACGCATTGCTTGTTGGCAATATATTCTAAATTAATCGTCGCAAAATCCGGCTGACCGGTTTTGGGGCAGATGCAGGTGAACTCCGGAGTGTGAATGCGAATGGTGTAATCGCGCTCCGGGCGGGGGTTGTCGAAGGTTTCTAAAGATTTTGTTGGTTGTGTGCTCATGTTTGTCTCTGCTGTTTGTTAATTAGGGGGCAAATTTTTTGGAGACAGGGCTTTAGCCTTGTTATGAGCGAAGCTAAAGCCTCGCCTCCGATAAAAAACGGCTTAACTTAGTGCCATTGAATCCGACCCGCAAAATGGTATCTAAGATATAAATGTAAATTTTGGCCGCATTATAACGTGAAATTGATATACTAGGCGGCTTGAAATTTACAACTGAAAAATAACTGAATTATACGGGCAATAAATGCGCTTAAGCAAAATCAAACTGGCGGGCTTCAAATCCTTTGTCGACCCCTCTACCATTGAGTTTCCATCCAATTTAAACGGCATTGTCGGGCCTAACGGTTGCGGCAAATCCAACACCATCGACGCGGTGCGCTGGGTAATGGGGGAGTCATCGGCCAAGCATTTGCGCGGCGCATCGATGGATGACGTTATCTTTAGTGGCTCGTCTTCGCGCAAACCGGTAAGCCAGGCCACGGTTGAGCTGATTTTTGATAACAGCGAAGGCAAGCTTGAAGGGCCTTATGCCAGCTTCACCGAAATTGCCGCCAAACGCATGGTGACCCGCGATGGCCAGTCGAAGTATTTTTTAAATGGCAGCAAATGCCGACGTCGTGATATTGCCGATTTATTTTTAGGCACCGGCCTTGGCCCGCGCAGTTATGCGATTATTGAGCAGGGCATGATCTCGCGCTTAATCGAAGCCAAGCCTGAGGAGCTACGGGTGTTTTTAGAAGAAGCCGCAGGCATCTCTAAATATAAAGAGCGTCGCCGCGAAACCGAAACCCGCATTCGCCATACCCGTGAAAACCTAGAGCGCTTAGATGATCTGCGTGAAGAAATCGACAAACAACTCGAGCGTTTGCAACGTCAGTCGCGCACCGCTGAAAAATACAAAGAATTTAAAATAGATGAGCGCCGGTTTAAGGCCGAGCATTTAGCTCTGCGCTGGAAAGAGCTGCATGACCAAATGGAAAATCGTGAAGCTGCCATCGAAGAACAGGAAACCCGTTTGCAAGAAGTGATTGCTGAGCAGCGCGCTTTAGAATCAGAGTTAGAAACCCTGCGCGAAAGTCGGGTAGAACAAAATGAATCCTTAAATGCGGTGCAGGCTCGTTATTACAGTTTGGGCTCTGAAATTTCGCGTATTGAACAAACTATTCAGCACGAAAAAGAAATACTGGGTCGTCAGCAAAATGATCTGGCTGAACTGGAAAGCGCATTGAGTGAAATACAGCAGTCATTAGAATCGGATCGCGAACAGCTTGAAGAAATTGACATGGTGCTAAGTGAAGCCGAGCCTAAACTGGAAATGCAACGTGAATCGCAACAGGTGATTAATGAGCAGTTACACGAAGCCGAGCAGGCGATGCAGGAATGGCAAAGCTTATGGGACTCGCATAACGAGCGTGCCGCAGAACCATCGCAAACCGCACAGGTTGAGCGTAGCCGCATGGAGCAACTGGAAAAGCATGTTGTTCAACTGAAGACACGTTTGGAAAAAATTGAAGAAGAAAAACGCAAGCTGGTGGGTGACGATTTAGAAATAGAAATAGAGCAGTTGCGCGAACAAAGTGAAACCGCAGAAATGCAAAAAGCTGAGATGCAGGATAAGGTTTCGGTGGTTATTGAAAAAATTCGTAACCAGCGCGAGCAGTCTACCCAATTTACTCGTGATGAAGATGCGTTACGCCAGCAGTTAAATGAAACACGCGCAAAGCTAGCATCACTGGACGCTTTACAAAAAGCCGCGTTGGGTAAAAACGAAAATGCGGTGGGTGGCTGGTTAGAAAAACATGGTTTAGCCAACAATTCGCGCTTGGCCGAAAACATTGAAGTGGAAGCAGGCTGGGAAAAAGCGGCGGAAACCGTTTTAGGCTCGCACCTCGAAGCAGTGTGTGTGGAAGGTATGGACAGCGTCGCACAAGTATTGGGCGATTTAGAGCAGGGGTATTTAAGTTTATTTGATACCGCGAATTCAGCAGCGGCCAATAGTGCGGCAGACAGTTTATCCAGCAAAATAAAATCATCGATTTCAATTGCGGGCATTATAAACGGCGTTAAAGTGGCTGAAGATTTAACCCAGGCTTTAGCTTTGCGTAATTCGTTAAATGATAATGAATCGGTCATTACCAAAGAGGGTATTTGGTTAGGTGCATCATGGTTGAGAGTGGCGCGTGATAAAGATGAAAAGTCTGGTGTGTTGGCACGTGAACAAGAAATTAAAGATTTGCAAGTGATACTTGAAGAGCAGGACATGAGTTTAGAAGAGCTGGAAGTGCAAATTCAGGATGCCCGGGCCCAGTTGCAAAACTTTGAGCAGCAGCGCGAACAATGGCAAGCAGAATTAAATAACAACCACAGCCAATGCTCACAAATTCAAGCGCAATTAACTGCAGGGCAAACTAAGCTGGAGCATCTGTTAAGTCGTAATCAAAATTTGCAGGAAGAGTCGGTAGAGCTAACTAAAAATATTGAGCGTCAGCAAGATGAGATGGAACTGGCTCGACGTAAGCGCAATGAAGCGATGACTCTAATGGAAGAGCTTTCGCGGGAGCGCGAAGAGTTAACTGGACAACGCGAAAATTTACAAAATCAATTATTAGAGTCACGCACCCAGGCGCAAAATGAGCGTGAGTCGGTGCATGAGCTGGCAATACAAATTGAATCGCGGCGTACACTTAAGCGTAATTTAGAACAAAATATTGAACGCATGACGCGTCAGCTAAAAACTCAACAGCAACGCCGTGAGGAGTTAACCGAAAGTTTACAGGGTGTATCGACCGGCGAAGATAAATCGGAAGAACTGGAAAAATTACTCGAAGAAAGATTGCAGGTTGAAGAGCAGTTAACCGAAGCGCGTCGCTCTGTTGAAACGATTGATAATAGCCTACGCACACTAGAGCAGAAGCGAAATGAAATCGAACAAAAATCGCAAATGATTCGCTCGAGTTTAGAGCAGGCACGTTTAAGTACATCCGAAGTTAAAGTGCGCAGCCAAACCGTGCAAGAGCAGTTAGCGGAAACCGATTTTAATGCACAAGAGCTGCTGGAAGAATTAGGCAATGATGCCAATATAAATGAATGGGCGCGCAAGGTAGAAGAAATTGGCCAGCGCATTGCGCGCTTAGGTCCGATTAATCTCGCCGCCATTGAAGAGTTTGAAGAACAAAGTAAGCGCAAAGAATATTTAGATTCGCAGCACACTGATATTATTGAAGCCTTAGAAACTTTAGAAGCGGCGATTGCGAAAATAGATAAAGAAACCCGCGAAAAATTCAAGGCAACTTACGAGCATGTAAATGCGCGCATTCAAGAAATGTTCCCACGCTTGTTTGGTGGTGGGCAGGCTTATTTAGAGTTAACGGGTGATGATTTATTGGATACGGGTGTGGTGGTAATGGCGCGCCCACCGGGTAAACGCATTAGTCACATTCAGTTAATGTCCGGTGGTGAAAAAGCACTTACCGCTGTGGCATTAGTGTTTGCTATTTTCGAGTTAAATCCAGCGCCGTTTTGTATGCTGGACGAAGTTGATGCGCCATTAGATGAAGCCAATGTAGGGCGTTTCTGCTCGTTAGTAAAAGCCATGTCAAAATCCGTGCAGTTTATATTTATTACTCACCATAAAGTGACTATGGAAATGGCGGAAAAAATGAACGGTGTCACCATGCGTGAAGCGGGTGTTTCACGCCTGGTTTCGGTGGATATAGATGAAGCCACGAAAATGGTAGAAAGCGCGTAAAGGATTATCATGGAAATGAATGATTTACGTTGGATTTTATTGATTGTTGCGATTGTTGTGATTGCGGGTGTTTATTTTTTTAGCCGAGCACGCAAAAAATCACTGCCCGATTCGTTGTTAAATGCAGCGGATGAAGTGCCGTCATTTAGTGCCAGAGAAGAAGAATTGGTAGATAATGAATGGATGGATGGCGTGGGGCCAGTACGCGTAGTGGGGGAATCGAAAACTATAACTGAAGTAAAGTTTATTGATAATGTTAATATTGTTGAGCCAGTAGAAAACACACGGCAAACAATTGAGGTAGATTTAAGTAAAGAGGATGTAGTAGAGCCAGTAGTTGAGCCAGTAGTTGAGCCAGTAGAGAAAATAATTAGCGAAGAGCTTGTAACACCTAAACCGAAAGCTGAAGAAAATACTGCAGAAAAATTATTTGAAAAAGGCACGCGTGATGAGGCGGCAGTAGAAAACAGGCAGAGTGAAAAACAGCAGCCGGACGTTGTTATAGATGATGTGATCTCGGTTTACGTTCTCGCTAAAGTCGAAGAAAAAATGAAAGGCGAAAAAATACTTAGCGCCAGTTATGCGTTGCATTTAGACTACGGTGATATGAAAATATTTCATCGGCATAGCCAAACGCCGCAAAGAAAAATTGAATTTAGCATGGCCAATATTCAGCAACCGGGCTATTTTGAAATTGATAATATGAATGATATGCAAACAACCGGCGTGAGCTTTTTTATGCAGGTGAATTTAGTCGATAATCCATCGGCGGTGCTCGATGAAATGTTGATCTGCGCACATAATCTATCAACTATGTTAGGTGCGATGCTGTGTAATGGTCAGCGTAAAATTTTAAATGAAACGAACACTAATGAATTGCGTGAAAAAGTCAAACGGCTGGAAAAAATAAAAGCTCAGGCAGTTTGAGGTTTTCGTGAATATTAGTTTATTATATATGGTTTCTTATATTACTTCTCGTTAATTGCTGGTGCTCGTCATTCCCGAATATTTCTATCGGGAATCCAGTGGCTTGCAATACTTCAAGTCGCTGATTCTCTGACATAAACATTTGGAGGCGACAGTTTAAATTAAATGTTCATTCGTATTTTCCTTTATATAGAATATCTTAAAGAATAAAAATGTCAGATAAAAAACAGCTCACTATTCAAGTTAATAATCTACGTGATCAACTAAACCACCATAGTCACCAATATTATGTTTTAGACGACCCGGAAATTCCCGATGTGGAATACGATCGTTTATACCGTGAACTTCAAATGCTGGAAAAACAGTATCCAGAATTAATCACCCATGAGTCACCCACACAACGAGTTGGTGATAAACCCCTCGCTGGTTTTACACAGGTTAAACATGAAATTCCCATGTTATCTTTGGATAATGTTTTTAACGAAGAAGAACTCAACGATTTTAACAAACGTATTCAGCAACGCTTAGATAATGAAGATGAAATAAGTTTTGCCGCCGAACCAAAACTCGATGGTTTGGCGGTGAGCTTGCTTTATGAAAAAGGCTTGCTGGTGCGTGCCGGTACACGCGGTGATGGCACAACGGGTGAAAACATTACTCAAAATATTCGCACCATTCAGTCTATCCCATTAAAGCTTTTAGGAAAAAAAATTCCTGAAATTTTAGAAGTGCGCGGTGAAGTGTTTATGCCAAAAGCCGGCTTTGAAAAATTAAATAAATTGGCGCGTGAAAATAATGAAAAACAATTCGCTAATCCACGCAATGCTGCAGCGGGTTCGTTGCGACAGCTCGACCCCGGTGTCACCGCTAAACGCCCATTGGCAATGTACTGTTATGCGGTTGGTAGAGTGGATGGTGGCGCACAATTAGAAACCCATAGCGACATGTTAGACCATTTAAAACAATGGGGGTTGCCTTTATGTAATGAGCGAAAAGTTGTGCAGGGTGTTGCGGGTTGCATGAATTATTTTAGAGAAATGTCAGAGTTGCGTGATGCATTATCTTACGAAATTGATGGTATCGTTTATAAAGTAAATTCGCTTAAATTACAAAAAGAATTAGGCTTTGTCGCCAAAGCACCACGTTGGGCAATCGCCCATAAATTTCCGGCTCAGGAAGAAATGACCACGGTTAATGATATTGAATTTCAGGTGGGACGCACCGGTGCCATTACACCGGTGGCGCGTTTAGAGCCGGTATTTGTTGGCGGCGTGACGGTGAGCAATGCTACGCTGCATAATATGGATGAAGTTAATCGCAAAGATGTTCGCATCGGTGATGAAGTTATAATTCGCCGCGCCGGTGATGTTATTCCAGAAGTGGTGCGAGTGGTTTCCAATAGCCGCAAAGCCAATGCAAAAAAAGTGTTATTACCGGTGGTGTGCCCGGTTTGTGGATCTGAAATCGAGCAAGAAGAAGGCGAAGCCATTGCTCGATGCAGTGGAGGTTTATTTTGTGGCGCACAACGTAAAGAGGCGATTAAACATTTCGCATCGCGCAAAGCTATGGATGTGGATGGCTTAGGTGATAAATTAGTCGAACAGCTAGTTGATGAAAGCTGCATTGAAAACATGGCTGATTTATATTCATTAACGGTAGAAAAAATAATTCATTTAGAGCGCATGGCAGAAAAGTCTGCGATGAATTTAATAGCGTCTTTAGAAAAATCAAAATACACCAGTTTAAATCGGTTTATTTATGCCTTAGGCATTCGTGAAGTCGGTGAAGCCACGGCTCGATCATTAGCGCAATATTTTACCAGCTTAGATGCAATTAAATCTGCCGATGAAGAGGCTTTGCAGCAAGTTGATGATGTGGGGCCGATAGTGGCTGCGCATATTGTTAGATTTTTTAAACAGCCGCATAACCTTGAAGTGCTCGATAAACTTATTACGGTGGGTATTCATTGGGATGCAATTGAGGCGGTTGCTGCAGAAAAGCAAATCCTCGAAGGTAAAACATTTGTTATTACGGGTACTCTTACAGAAATGACCCGCGACGAGGCTAAAAAAGCTCTATTAGCTCGCGGTGCGAAAGTTACCGGCAGTGTGTCTAAAAAAACCAGTTATGTGGTGGTGGGTGATAATGCAGGCTCAAAAGCTACCAAGGCTGAACAACTGGGTGTTGAAATGCTGGATGAAGCGGCATTGATAAAAATTTTGCAGTTATAACGCCAGTGTCAAAGAGGGGCGAGCGAATACCATTATGAAGATTGTTTTTCATTAATGCTTCTAAATGTAAGATTAATTCTCGGAGTGAATGCTTTTTTTGTAGGTGGCAAGCTGTGAAGCCAGTGTGATTGGGTGGAGCCTTTCATTACCAGCAAACTACCATGTTGCAAATGTATCGATACGTTTTCTTTACTCTGTTTATGTTTAAGTGAAAATTTTCGTTCGGCTCCAAAACTTAGTGATGCGATAGCGCCATTGTATTTTAAGTCGGCTTCATTGTCGCTATGCCAGCCCATGCCTTCACTACCATTGAGGTATAAATTTAATAAGCATGAATTAAATGTTTCGCCGGATTCTTTTTCGACCAGTGATTTTAAAGTGAGTAACTCTTGTGTCCAGGCTAATGCGGTTTTTGTAGTGTGTGAATACGTGTATGCAAATGGTTTGTCAGCATACCAGGCAACTTTTCGTTTGGTTATAATGCGTTTACCTAAAATAACAGCTTCATCATGTCTCCATTCAATAATCTGTAATAACTGGTTTAAATAATGGTTTGCATTATGTCGTGAAATGATAGTGCCGTAATAATGCACAATACCATCGCGGTGCAGGAGGTTTGTTGGCATGTCTTTTGTTTGACTAAATAAATCCATATATCGGGCGTTTTATAATATTTTGTTTTTAAAGGGTTTAAAGGTTTATAAAATATAATCAGTAGCGAAATTACCATATTTTATTATAAATAGAGACTACTCTCCATTATTAGCAACGGCTTTAATTACATTGTTGAGCCTGACAGGTGTATAACACATAAAAAGGTTTCGGTGATATAATGTTTCATCGTACAAATTTTCTAGCAGGATAAATCGATTTATTGGAGAAAATAAAAATGAAAAATTTAAATTATTTTTCAATTGCGTTTCTATTTTTACTTCCAGTTTATATAACACAAGCAGCAGTGGTAAGTGCAAGCTATAGTGGCACGATTGATTATATTACGGTTACAGGCGGGGGGGACACTTACTCAATCGGATTAAATGATATTAGTATTGGTAGTAATTATACCATCACGATGACTTTTGATGATAATTCAGATGCTGCAAACAGCACATTTTCTAGAGATCCGACAACAATTGATTATGATTTTCTAAATAACCCCTATGGCAGTAATTTTAATGTTAATGGTAATTTAATATCATCTAATTATTCTGGTGTTACGGTAATGAATGAACTTACTGCAACACCATCATCGGGCATACCGCAGCAGTGGCTGGATTTAGGGTTTCCAGAAGCATTATCTAATCCAGCTGATGCATTCTGGCTTGCAGGATATTCGGATGGTTACCAGTACGAATGGGATGGCCTGCAATATGCAATTGATTTTATTGATTTAAGTGGCACGCTTTTATCAGACACAACGCTACCTACTTCGGCTCCATTATTAAGTGATTTTGATTTTGTATTTTTTACGTTGCAGCAATGGAATCAAGGCGTATTAGAATACGAAGCCAGCGGCGTGTTAGCGAATAATTTCTCGCCGGTGCCAGTACCAGCTGCAGTGTGGTTATTTGCCTCAGGCATACTTGTTTTGTTTGGTGTTGCTAGAAGACGGTCATAATATATTTTATTGAAACTTAATGTGGTACTAGTTTCTATGTTCAGTTTTTATGAAAGAGTTAATTAAATAAATTTAAGGAGTAGATGGTGTCCGTTGTAACAGCTCAATGGTTAACGATTTTCCAAAAATAGAATTATACTTGCATCTCGAAGGTAGCCTTGAACCTGAACCCATGTTTGAACTGGCGCAGCGCATATTAACGGTCTGCCCATTATCGAATACTAAACTTTGTGTTTTTGATGATATGTCAAAACATAAAATTCTAAAGATGTTGGATCAGGGGGTATGTGTAACGGTAAATTCTAATGATCCGGCATATTTTGGAGGTTATATGACCGAGAATTTTATTGCTTTGGCTGAGTCATTAAAATTAACATAAGACCAGGCTAAGCAGTTGGTGATGAATAGTATTGATGCGAGCTTTATTAATGATGTAGAAAAAATAAAATTCGAGTATTATTAAGCTCTGTGAAGTAATTAAAAAAGAAGATAAGCGTGTTGGAAGTTTTAAAACATATACATGTCTCATCTGTAGTTTTATCGTTTTGTGGCTTTTTTATACGTGGACTGTGGGTGTTGTCGGGCTCTGTTCAACAATATAATAAATGGGTTAAAGTGTTGCCGCATATAGTCGATAGTGTTTTATTGGCGAGTGCGTTTGCTATGTTGTATTTGCATCAATGGTCGGTGTTCGATTATCGCTGGTTGCAGATCAAAATTATTGCATTGTTAATTTATATTGCGTTGGGTATGGTGGCATTGAAATATGGGCGCACAGCTAAAATACGTTTTGCTGCCTGGTTCTCTGCATTGTTGGTGTTTGTTTTTATTGTTTCAGTTGCACTGAGTAAATCGGCTTTTGGTTTTTTTATTTATATTTGATTTTGTCTTAATTTTAGCGACTAACGCAAAAGCACTTAGCTTGTAATCTCCCACATTTGTTTGCGACACAATCCACTCATGTCACAATAGCTGCAGGCCTTGTTATCACCCCAAGAGGGCAAGGGCTGGGCCGATTTAATTTCAGAAATAGCATTTTCTAGCCGGCGTAATACATCGGTTTTTAAAGTGTTTAACGCATCGCCTTCTAATTCGCCAGAAACTTTTGTTACGCCTTTATCGAGTTTTAAATAAATTACATTACACACATCTTCCATGAGTGCGGCATAACTGGTTAGCTGAATGTTTTCTCCAATGTCTATATCTTTTTGGCTGGCGGTATTGCCGGTTTTATAATCAATAATTGAAATGCCCCGTGCTTGTTGATCGACCCGATCTAATCGTCCAATGAGTTTTGCCTGGGTGTTTAAATTATGTTCAGCCATTTCTTCGAGTTTATAAATATTCCATTCAAATTGGCGTTGAATCTGCCAGTCGATATACGATTCGGCGGTCTCCATCCAGCGTTCAAACCAGCCGCGGTGTTGAATGGAATCTTCTGTTTGGGTTTTAAATACCTGGCGCGATAAATTTTTAATATGGGCCAATGCTTGTGCTTTTTTAGCGGCGTTTAAAGTATCAGTAAACGGAGCGGGTAGGTGGGGACACTGTTGATGAAAGGCGTGTAATATTAAGTGCACTTTTTCACCGTATTCGCTTTTGAGTAATTCCAGACTGATTTGTTCAAGGGGTTTTAATTTAAGTATATCTGCGGCAAAAAATTTATATGGACAATCAATTAAACGTTGATGACGTGAAGCAGAAAAGCTTGCGGGTGTGAGTGCCTGTTTAACGATTGGTTGGGCTTGTTTTACAATGTTTATCTTTTCTATTAGGGCTTTGTTGCGTTCAGTTATTGGGCTGAGTTGGTTTAATATCGTATCTAAATTTTCATCGTGTAAAGATTGCCTAAAAGCCATCTGGCTGAAATCTTGTAATGAGCTAACCCATGGAGATACCTGCATCCATTCGCCATTTTTTTCTGCTTGCCAGGTGATGAGAATGTCATCAGCAGCCATCAGTAATTGTTGAAACTGAATGAAGCTATTGTGTTTTTGTTGTTGCCAGTTTTTAAGCTGTAATGCCTGGCGCACAGACTGATTAAAAAATGGTTGTAAACTTGCGTTGCCGGGAAATGATTTCATATTGGCGCCGGCAATAATTAAAGTATCAAATTGACAATATTGTGCCTGTTGTAAATTCATGATTTTAACGGCAGATATTTTTCCCTGCGGTTTAAACTGTTCACGCTCTAATGTGCTACCAATCCACGTCCGCAAATCTAACCAGCTTATTTGTGGGGTGGCTGCGATTTGAGCTTGCGATAATTTTTCCAGTTCTTCTTGAACACGTTGCCCGGCTATGTCGCCAGCGAGTTGCTGATAAATGCCGAGCTGTTTAATGCTATCGATAAAATATTCTATCCAGACTTGTGATGTGCAATGCTGATTGTTTTGAAAAAGAGGTTGAAGTTTTGCTGCGGCTTTTTCAAGTTTTTCTAAAATCAATATGAGTTGTTCGGCGGTGCTTGTATTGCTGACGTTTAATCTATCAGCACGATTTTTTATTGCGCTTTTATAACGTCGTAAATTATTGGCAATGTTTTCATGTAGCACAATATCTTGCTCAAACCGGTACACCAGTTTCAAGTGCTGTTGTGAATTTTCAGTGTCACAAAAAAACGGCGATTTTAATAAATCGAGTAATGGTTGATAGGCAAAATCTTGTTCAATACATTCTAACCAGCGTTCTAAAATAGTGGCTGCACTGGTCGTGGCTAACGCCCAGCCAGCGGTGTCTTGAATGTTTATATCAGCGCGCTCTAACAGTGCGCGTAAACGCCGGGCGAGTTTTCGGTTTTCGGTGATTACGGCAATATTTTTTTCACCGTTTAATAAGCTCATGCGAATTTTTAAGTCTACGGCCTGAGTTTCCTGTTCGGAACTTTGTGCATCAAATAGCTTGATGTTGTTTAAAAAATTTGGATGTTGTTTGTTTTTATATTGCTGAGTGCGCTGATGCAATGAAGCGTGTTGTGAAAAAATATCATGCAGTAAATATAGTTCGTCGTTGGTATCAGCACCCAAAACATTCTGTTGCGAAAGGTTAATGACGTTGGCTACATTTGCGAGTTGCTCGCACCATGCCTGTTCGAGCGGTGTGAGTTGCTCTATGGCAGCTATATAAAAAAATTGTCCATGACATTGCTTTGGAATATCTGTTAATAAACGTTGTTTAAGTTGGGCGGTGTCGTCTTCTAAATTAAGTGCATTAAGTTGTTGCTGCCAGGCCTGCCATAACGTTTGAATTATTTTAGCTTCTATATTCAGGTGGGAAAGTTCTTTATTTGTTTGATAAGCATTTTGTAGTTTTTCAACCCATATCGGTGTGGCTTGGTTTAGCCATTGGTGCTGGCTCAGGTTTAACTCATCAAATAAATCCAGTAAGTTGTCACAAATTTTCCAGTGATTTTCAAGGGAAAATAACTCGCTATGTTGTTTAAGTGCTTCAATTAATAATATTTGGCGGGTGGACTGATTGATGTGTTTTTTTGAAATATCGGCTGGGGTGATTTTGTTATTTAACCATTCGGATAAACTGCCAATGAAACCCCCGAGCAAAGTTTGCTCAGATAGGCCCACTAAACTGTGGCGCATTTGTTGAGCTGCTTGCGCGTTGGGTAAAATGATATTGGTGTGGCTTAAATCGGGTAATTGTTTTGTGTGTTGGGCTAGAATTTTTTTAGCTAAATTATCGCAAAAAACTTTTGTGGGGGGGATGGTGAGTGTTTGTGAAATTTGGCTGGTTGTCATAATTGTGACATTAACATATCCAGAAAAAATTGTTGTTTGTTTTGTTGTTTGTATTCAGTTTTCGATAAAATAAATTGCTTAATTGACTATTTTAATTGCAAGTATATCGCAAGGCATCTCATGTAAAACCGCATTAGCGGTTGAACCTAATAAAATATTTATGCCGTGGCGACCATGTGAACCCATTACCACCAAGTCGCATTGATGGTCTTTCACAAATTGACTGATTTCATACTTAGGCGTGCCGGGGATGGTGTGGAGCTCAACGTTTTGTAATTTTTGTTGCTGGCTTAATGATTCCAGTGAGACTTTTGCCTGAGTGAGCATTGCTTTTTCATCGACTAGCCAGTTGTTGGCTAAAACCGGCTCGTAAACTGAATCGATTGGGGGTAGATACTCAATGACATGCAGTAGACTAAGCTTAGCGTGATTGCGTTTGGCAATATCCTGAGCTTTGTTTACTACTTCAATTGAGGATTTTGAAAAATCGATGGCTACTAAAATATGTTTATAGTCACTCATGTCGGCACCCTGCGTTTATCATTGTGGTTATCATTTATAATTAAATTATATAGTTAATTTACAGTCTGCCATATTGGCTTAAATCAGGTAATATTTACAAATGCATTCAAATGAACAATTAATTCACGACTTTTACTGTGCGTTTCAAAAGCTCGATTGGCAAGCAATGCGGCAATGCTATAGCGACAATATTCATTTTTCTGATCCGGCTTTTTCGAATTTAAATGGCGTAGAGGTGGGAGCCATGTGGCATATGTTATGTAGCCAAGCCAGGGATTTTGAGTTGAACTTTAGTGATATTAAGGCTGACGATACTCACGGATCGGCTTGCTGGCGGGCTAATTACACGTTTTCAAAAACTGGCAGAAAAGTAAAAAATGTGATTTATGCGGAGTTTCAATTCGCCGATAGCAAGATTGTGCGTCACTCCGACCATTTTAGTTTTTGGCGTTGGAGTCGTATGGCACTGGGGCCGGCGGGTTGGCTGCTGGGTTGGTCGAGTTTTTTAAAGTGTAAAGTGCAGCAGCAGGCGATGAGCCGCTTAAAATTGTTTATGCGTCGGTATTATTCAAAAAAACAGCCACAATAAAGAAGTCTGAAAAATAAACCTGATAAATAACTTCACAATACAGAATTTTGTTATATAATACGGCGCCTTACGCGAGCGTGGCGAAATTGGTATACGCGCCAGATTTAGGTTCTGGTGTTGAAAGACGTGAGAGTTCGAGTCTCTCCGCTCGCACCATCTTTATGTTGTTGGTTATCAATGACTTAATGGTGTTTTATTCAATCTTCTGGCTTATTATTTGGCCGGTAGAATATAGTATCAGAGTATTTGCCTTGTTTCTGTTACTCATATTTAACATGGATTTGACACTATTATTACACTCCGGTTTTCTGTAAGAGATCCTATATCGAAGATACACTCTCCGATATAGGTATTTCATTTTATACTCGACGGTTCACCAAACGTCCGAGCCATTTTTAGTTCCCCCCTGTTTTCAATGAAAATTACCCACTATTCGGGTGATGGCCAACACTTTAATTCTCCTATCCGCACCAGCATCTGCTTGTGCTTTTCTTTGTTCCTTTAGTTTTAAATTGAGTAGCTAAAACAAAAAAAGACAAGATTACTGTTTGGTAACCCTGACGTAATGTTTGGGTGATTTTGATTTTTTAGAATGAATTTACTGAATATAAGACCGTTTACATAAGGTCTTCAGTCAGTTTTTTTTAAAATCAAAGTTACCCGTTTGCCGGGTAAAGAAGGTGAGTAGTATGAAGTTTATGATGTGTAAAAAGTGGTTTTTATTTCCAGGTGCTTTTATGTTTGTGCTGCCCACAATGGCCTTAGCCGATGCTCCTGGCGGCCATGGTCATTCGAAAGGCCATTTTAATGTTGAAACCAATATCGACATTGAATATTTTGGTATAGGTGATGCGAAATCGAAAACTGCAAACACACAAGTTGGCGCATCGGGTATGCGTATTGAGATGGAATCTGAAAACGAAAAAAGCAATATGAATTATTCATTAGCTCTTGAGCGTTGGAATTATAGTTGGACTAACCCAGAAAACCTGCCGTTTTTTTCCGGCGCAAGCGGTGTCCCCTGGAGCACTTTTAATACAATTCAATTAGGTATTGGTTACGAGCAAGAGTTCAGTGAAAAATGGGAGTTTGGCTATTATCTTGAAGCTGAGTCTTCTTATGAAAAAGAAATGAGTGGGTCTAATGAGTATGAGTTAGGCGTTGACTTTAATTATGAACATTCGGACGCCTGGTCCTACACCATTAATGTTAACCTGGAATACCTGGATGCAAGCAGCGCCGAACTTGGTTTGGATTTGGAGATAGAATGGAATCATGACAAAAAAGATGGCTGGTCGGGAGAATTTGAAATAAGCAGTGAGTTTCCTGAAACAAGTTTGACGTACCATTACACTAGAAATTTTTCTACCAGTATGTTTTATGGCGAGGGTGGCACCAACACTATCCGGCTTTCTGACAGCAACCCAGTGCCGGGCATGCAAGCTGGATATCTTGAGGATGAGTATATGACCCTGGGTGTTCGAGTTGATTATGAGTTTGCATACGATAGCTATTGGGCATTTATATTGCAGCAAAACTCTAATCGAACCCTTTCCTTTTCCAATAGTAACGGTGTAGAAGGCCCCTCGTACGCATTGGGTAACTCTACTGAAGTTGCAGTTAAATTTACCTACACATTTTAACTTGGTTGTTAAACTATTATGTCCTTGTGGCTTTTCGTAAATTGACAGGATGAAATTTTTATACGAATAAGCACACATAATAAAAAACTAAACAAACATCGTCATTTCAGAATTCGGGTATCGGATATGACGTGTTTATCTTGTGAAAGGATCTTGAATATTAATAAATATATTTATTAGGTTTAAAACTTAGCGTTAGAATGAGAAAAATAACATAATATTTATGTTAAACTCAATGGGCGAATTGCTAACAGCAAGTTGTGTTTTAGATAACATAAGATGTGGCAAAAAATGTATATTAAAATTGGAAAACTGATGTAATGAGAGTCTTACTAATTGAGGATGATCATACTATTGCAAACTTTATTGTTAAAGGTTTAAAAGAAGCCGGCTATTGCGTTGATCTTGCGGTTGATGGAATTGAAGGGTTGGATCTTGCATTAAACAATAATTATGATATTAAAATTGTCGATATTATGTTGCCCAAGCTGGATGGATTGTCGATCATTGAAAAGGTGCGTGAGCAAAAAATCGAAACACCGGTTATTATTCTTAGTGCCAAACGTTCCATTGATGATCGTGTAAAAGGTTTGCAGAGCGGTGGCGACGATTATCTTATCAAACCGTTTTCATTTAGCGAGTTATTGGCGCGCATACAAGCGCATTTAAGACGCTCCAACAATACGGTTGAAACCACTTCTTTAACGCTACATGGTTTGTCGCTTGATTTATTGGCGCGTACCGTTACGCGGGAAGAGAAAAAAATAGATTTACAGCCTAAAGAGTTTGCGCTTTTGGAGTACCTTATGCGTAATGCAGGACATATTGTTTCTAAAACTATGATTATGGAGCGTGTTTGGAATTATAATTTTGACCCGCAAACCAATGTTGTAGAGGCCCGCATTAGTAAACTTAGAGAAAAGATTGATAAAAATTTTGATACGTCTTTAATTCACACGATACGCGGCCTTGGTTATGTTTTTAAAAAAGAAAATGATTCTGTTTCCTAATACATTAATATTTCGACTGACCTTTTGGTATACGTTAGTTGTCGTTATTTTAATCTCAAGTGCCTTCGGACTATCTTATTTTTTGTTGCAACAAACCCTATACCAAAATGTAGAGGAAGATTTGTTAGAAGATGTTATTGAATATCAAGAAATATTCCACAACGAAGGGTTGAATGGAATTGAACAGGAATTAATACGTGACGCGAGAGCCACTGATGAGAAAATTAATTTCTTTCAGTTTTTCGATAAAAATGCGAATAGAATTTACAGCTCAAATTTATCAAATTGGCAATTTCTTCCGGAAAATCTGGATACGATTAAACAAGTATTTTTTAATAAAAAAGATATTTTTAAAACCTTAGATGTAAGAGGAGAAGATTATCAAGTTAAAACTATTTTTACTTTAATTGATCCCAACGTTTTATTGTATATGGGTGAATCAACAGAGGAAGTGCATGAGGTAATGGAGCTGTTGCTAAATGTGTTTATTGCGCTTTTAATAATCGTTATTCCGTTTGCATTTATTATTAGCTGGTTAATGGCTAGGCGTGCCGTGAAAGGCATTAAAGAAGTTAGTCGAATTGCCTCGGAAATTGAAAGGGGTAAACTTGATCGACGTGTTTCGGTTAGTGCACAAGGAGATGAAATCACACAATTGGTTAATACATTCAATAGCATGCTCGACAGGATATGGGTGTTGATATCCGAGATGAATGAAATGACTGATAATATTACCCATGACTTGCGCAGCCCATTGGCGCGTATAAGAGTAATATCTGAGCAGCTATTATCAAATGATGATACGCCACAAAAATACAAAACTGCTGCTTCGGACACTATAGAAGAGTGTGACCGTTTACTGCAAATGATTAATTCTATGCTGGATGTGGCGGAGGCAGAAGCTGGAATAATTCAAATTTCAAAATTAAAAGTCAACATGACTCAACTGGTGCAAGATGCCTGTGAGCTTTTTGAAGCGATTGCCGAGCAAAAAGAAATTAAGTTCAATTGTTACCTGCAAGATGATTGTTACACATATGGCAATATCCATAACCTGCAACGAATGTTAGCCAATCTTCTGGATAATGCAATAAAGTACACGCCGAATAATGGTCAAGTAGAAATTATTTTAACCTGCACCAGTCAGCATATTAAAATTGCGGTGCAGGATACGGGGATGGGTATTCCTGAAGGGGATCAGGTAAAGGTGTTCGATCGATTTTTTCGTTGTGACCAAAGTCGCACTCACGATGGTTGTGGCCTCGGGTTAAGTTTTTCCAGAGCCGTAGCGCGTACTCATCGTGGTGATATAAAGTTACTTAGTCGCTTAGAAAACGGTAGTTGTTTTACCGTTACGCTACCTGTCGTTATTTAGCTATTTTAAATTAACTTGGACGTAATAAGCCAATAGCATAATACGGTCGCTTACGGTATTCAGTAAATTTGGTAGAAAAAATTTCAGTGCTGATAAATCACATATCCTAAACCTAATCAAGCAACAAAAGTTTACAATTATCTCCTACACAATGGGTGGTGCTCTTAAGTGCCCAATCAGGCTAATTTTATGACAGCGAAAAGTCGGTTTATGCAGTGTTCGAATCAAGCAATGATCAACCGCAAAGGATTTATTTTTTCTGAATAGCATCTGATGATTAACAAAGGTGGGCGCCGTCCTGCGAACTACTTATTGCGTGTTGTCCTTGTTTCTGGCACAATGCCCACCATAGGTAGCGCTGAAAGACTCTAACCTTTTGATTTACTTGCCTTTTCAGTGAAGGCGTATAAAGTTTTTCCTTCAGGTTCTGGAGTTGAATGTAAGAGTCCATGTATCTTTCGTTACACTCTAACAGTGATCTAAGGAAGACACAGCTCTATCTATTAGCTTTGCTTGATTTCTTAAGCCCCTAGTTACGAGTAAAAAATGTGTGGGGGTGATTTAAGTTTACACACATACATTACCCATTAAATTAATTTAGCTGAAATTCAGCTAGACCCAGTCAATCTGGGCTAAACAGGTACACCGAGGTTACTAATGCAAGTTTCTGTTGAATCAGGCGAAGGTCTGGAACGTAAATTAACTATTCAGGTTCCCGCTGAAACGATTGATAAGGAAGTGGAAAGTCGCCTTAATTCAATGCGCCCACGGGTTAAAATTGACGGTTTTCGCCCTGGTAAAGTGCCTATGAGTGTGGTTAAAAAGCAGTATGGCACATCGGTTATGCAGGAAGTGATGGGCGAAGTGATGCAAAACAGCTTGCGTGATGCGGTTACCCAGGAATCTTTAAACCCTGCGGGTAATCCAACGATTGAGCCGGTTGCTATGGAGCCGGGTAAGCCTTTGGAATTTACAGCTACGTTTGAAATTTATCCTGAAGTAGAGTTAAAAGATTGTTCTGCTTTAGAAATAGAGCGCGCAACAGCAGAAGTGGTTGATGCGGATGTTGATAAAATGATCGAAACACTATTAAAGCAGCGCACTACTTATGATGTGGTTGAGCGTGCATCGAAAGACGGCGATCAAATGATAATCAACTTTGATGGCTCGGTAGATGGTGAGTCATTTGAAGGCGGGCAGGCGGATGCTGTACCGGTTGTGATTGGTTCACATAGTATGATTCCGGGTTTTGAAGAAGCCTTAACGGGTAAATCTGCCGATGAAGAATTTTCGTTTGATGTGAACTTCCCGGACGATTACCACGCTGAAAACTTAAAAGGCAAAAAAGCGACCTTTGCAACTAAAGTGATTTCAGTTGCCGAGCCTAAAGTGCCGGAAGTGGATGAAGAGTTTGCCAAATCTTTTGGTGTTGAAGATGGTTCTGTTGAAACACTACGTTCAGATATTCGCGGTAATATGGAACGTGAATTGCGTAATAAATTACAGGAAGTGCTTAAAAAAGAAGTCATGGATAAGCTGTTAGACGCTAATGACATTCAAATTCCAAAAGCCTTGATTGATCAGGAAGCTGAAACGTTACAGAAACAAATGATGGAGTCTGGAAACTTACAAGGCGGCATGTCACTACCTAAAGAGTTATTTGAAGGTGAAGCGAAACGTCGCATTGGTTTAGGTTTTGTTGTGGGTGAAGTGGTTAAGAAAGCAGAAATTAGGGCAGACGCGGATAAAGTGACTGCCAAGATTGATGATATTGCTCAGACCTATGAAGACCCAGCTGAAGTGGTTAATCACTACAACAGTAACCCTCAATTAAAGCAGGGTATTGAGGGCTTGGTGATGGAAGAAATGGTTGTGGACTGGATTGTTGAGCAAGCGAAAGTCACCGACTTGCCTAAAAACTTTTATGATTTATTAAACCCGGAAGCCAATGCACCGGCTTAAATAAATTGAGTAATAATCAGTACCCAGATATAAGTTAAGGTTTATTTGTTTAATAAATAAACATTTAAATTAAAAAGCAGGCTTAAAGCCTGCTTTTTTGTTTTGATGACTTGTATTTATTCGGTCACCACATACAATCACCATAATTGAATAATTAAGTAATTGGCAATAACTTTTGCCTTACCGTTCGCGGAGAACAATGAATGATCATTACATCAGAAAATAATAGAGGCGCTTTGGGGCTGCAAAATAATTTAGTTCCTATGGTGATTGAGCAAACGGCCCGTGGTGAGCGTTCTTATGATATTTACTCCAGGCTGTTAAAAGAGCGGGTGATATTTATTGTTGGTCAGATTGAAGATCACATGGCGAATTTAATTGTGGCTCAGTTATTGTTTTTAGAATCTGAAAACCCCGATAAAGATATTTCAATTTATATCAACTCCCCAGGTGGTGTTGTAACCGCCGGTATGGCCATTTACGACACTATGCAATTTATTAAGCCAGATGTGTCTACTTTATGTGTAGGCCAGGCGGCAAGTATGGGGGCTTTACTACTAGCCGGTGGTGCTGAGGGCAAGCGTTATGCATTGCCGCATTCTCGTGTGATGATTCATCAGCCATTGGGTGGTTTTCAAGGGCAGGCTACGGATATCGATATTCATGCTCGGGAAATTTTACTGATGCGTGAGCGTTTAAACACAGTTTTGGCAAATCACACCGGCCAACCAATGGAGAAAATTGGCGAAGACACTGAGCGCGATAACTTCATGAGTGCGGACGAAGCCGCAGAATACGGCATGATCGACTTGGTTTTACGCGAGCGTAGCGCAGAAGATAAAGACGAAAAATAAGCGACTTCAGGGTATGGTTTGGGTTATCGCCTGGACTATATTTCGCGGGCCATGTTGGGGTAAGGGCTTGAAATTAGCCCAGACATCACCACTTAATAAAAAACCGCCATATGGCGGTTTTTTATTAAAATGTAGGCTATCTTCTATTTATGCAAAAAGTAAATGAGAAACAGCTGTCTAAACATTGAACAAAAAAACCACATATTCCTTATTTATCATAAGGTTGTGGAAGATTAACAATAAATCATTTTAATTATATCCTTGCAACTTAAAGCAATAATTGGCAAGGTATAGTGTAAAGCTGTAACTTATATATAGTAATGCTTACTAATTAACATCTTATTTTCAGATTGCCGTAACAGGGCTTTGAATCAGGCGTGACATTGATTTTAAAGTTTCATTAACAGGGCACTGAAAAGATATAATGAATTATCAGCTTCGGGCTAGTATGAGGACACGTCATGAGTGACGACAAAAATAATGAAGAAGATTCGGGCAAATTGTTGTACTGCTCGTTTTGTGGCAAGAGTCAGCACGAAGTTAAAAAACTGATTGCCGGCCCATCGGTATTTGTATGCGATGAATGCGTAGAGCTTTGTAATGATATTATTAGTGAAGAGCTGCAAGAACAGGCGGCCTCATCGGTAACCAAGCTTCCCAAGCCGCAAGAAATAAAAGAAATTTTAGATGACTATGTAATCGGCCAGACGCAGGCTAAAAAAGTCTTGTCGGTGGCGGTTTATAACCACTATAAGCGCCTGGAAGTAAAACATAAGAAAGACGATGTTGAGCTGTCTAAAAGTAATATTATGCTGATTGGGCCAACCGGCTCGGGTAAAACATTGTTGGCTCAAACCTTAGCGCGTTTATTAAATGTGCCCTTCACCATTGCAGATGCTACTACTCTGACTGAAGCTGGATATGTAGGTGAGGATGTTGAAAATATTATTCAGAAGTTGCTGCAAAAATGTGACTACGATGTTGATAAGGCTCAGACTGGCATTGTTTACATCGATGAAATCGACAAAATTTCGCGTAAATCAGATAATCCATCAATAACCCGTGATGTGTCTGGCGAAGGTGTGCAGCAGGCACTGCTGAAACTTATCGAAGGTACAGTTGCATCGGTGCCTCCGCAGGGGGGGCGTAAGCATCCGCAACAAGAGTTTTTGCAAGTGGACACTTCAAATATTTTATTTATTTGTGGCGGAGCCTTTGCGGGACTAGATCAGGTGATTCGTGATCGTTCTGAGAAAAGTGGCATTGGCTTTGGTGCGGAAGTGCGTGGCAAAGAAAGCACCAAATCGACCGGTGAAATTCTTAGGGATATGGAGTCTGATGATTTAATTCGTTATGGCTTAATTCCAGAATTTGTTGGGCGTTTACCCGTTGTGGCAACGCTGGAGGAACTGGATGAAGACGCACTTATTACCATTCTCACCAAACCTAAGAATGCGCTAACTAAACAATATTCCAAAATGTTTGAAATGGAAGATTGCGAGTTGGAGTTTCGAGATGATGCCCTTTCAGCCGTTGCTAAAAAAGCCATGGATCGTAAAACCGGAGCACGTGGCTTACGCACTATTTTAGAGAATATCCTGCTGGAAACCATGTATGAATTGCCATCGTTGGATAATGTGTCAAAAGTGGTTTTGGATGAAGGCGTAATTAATGGTGATGCCAAGCCGTATATGGTGTTTGAAAATAACGATGCACCTAAAGCGGTATCCAGCGCAGATTAGTGTTGATATTAATAGCAGGTGTCGGGCTGATATATGTTTCTCGCTCGGCAAACTGCCTCACTAATAGCATGGTAGTCTACTACGATAATATCTGGTCTGGAAAACGGAATAAAATACTTCAAAACAAATCTACAACGCTCTAAAAGAAATAGAAAATAAACCATTAATTTACATATTGATTTCCCATCAATCATTAAAAATATTTATTGATCAACCTTGAAGCTTCACATATGTGCCCCCATGTGATTCTAAAGAATTAATCTACCGGTGGCTCTGCATTTTTGCCCCCCAATACTCGAGGTACACTCTAGTGTCAGATACCGAAAACGAAATTGAAACAAGCACCGATGTCTATGCGGGTAAAACGCCTGTGTTGCCATTACGCGATGTAGTAGTCTATCCACACATGGTTATTCCGCTGTTTGTTGGGCGTGAAAAATCGATTGAGGCGCTTGATGCGGCCATGTCGAAAGACAAGCAAATTTTATTAGTGGCTCAAAAAAGTGCTGAAATTGATGATCCATCGATGAAAGATATCCATGAGATTGGCACGCTTTCAACCATTTTACAGTTACTTAAATTACCGGATGGCACGATTAAAGTTTTAGTCGAAGGTGCAACCCGTGCGAAAGTAGATAAGGTTTACGACGAAGAAGTTTTCTTTACCGCAGACTACACTTTACTTGAAAATACGGGCATAGATGATGAGCGTGAATTAGAAGTGCTGTCGCGATCAATTATGGGCGTATTCGATCAATATGTAAAACTTAATAAAAAAGTTCCTCCGGAAATTTTAACCTCACTCAGTGGCATTGATGATCCTGCGCGTTTGTCAGATACCATTGCTGCACACATGTCGTTAAAAGTTGAGGAAAAGCAAAATATTTTAGGCATTGCGGATGTAAAAAAACGCATGGAATATTTACTCAGCATGATTGAGGCAGAAATCGATTTATTGCAAATTGAAAAACGCATTCGTGGCCGTGTGAAACAGCAAATGGAAAAGAGCCAGCGTGAGTATTATTTGAATGAGCAAATGAAAGCCATTCAAAAAGAATTAGGTGAGTTGGACGAAGCGCCCAATGAAATTGAAGATTTAGAAAAGAAAATCGCTAAAGCGGGTTTAAGCGCAGAAGCGAAGAAAAAAGCCAATTCAGAAATTAACAAGCTTAAAATGATGTCGCCAATGTCGGCAGAAGCTACAGTCGTGCGTAACTATATAGATGCACTGGTTGGTTGTCCGTGGAAAAAACGCAGTAAAATATCTAAAGATATAAATGAAGCGCAGAAAATTTTAGACGAAGATCATTATGGCTTAGAAAAAGTTAAAGAGCGTATTTTAGAATATCTCGCGGTGCAACAACGCGTTAAAAAACTTAAAGGACCTATTTTGTGTTTAGTTGGGCCGCCGGGCGTGGGTAAAACTTCTCTAGGCCAGTCTATAGCCCGTTCAACTAATCGAAAGTTTACTCGCATGGCCTTAGGCGGTGTGCGTGATGAAGCTGAAATTCGCGGTCATCGTAGAACTTACATAGGCTCATTGCCGGGTAAAGTGATTCAAAACTTAAGTAAAGTCGGTACACGTAATCCGTTATTTTTACTCGATGAAATCGATAAGATGGCACAGGATTTTCGTGGTGATCCGGCTTCTGCGCTATTAGAAGTATTGGACCCCGAACAAAACCATACCTTTGGTGACCATTACCTTGAAGTCGATTTTGATTTATCCGATGTTATGTTTATTGCTACATCCAATAGCATGAATATTCCCGGCCCATTACTAGATCGAATGGAAGTGATTCGCATCCCGGGTTACACCGAGGATGAGAAGATGAATATTGTTAAAAATTATTTGCTGCCCAAGCAAATGGAAAATAATGGATTGAATAACGATGAACTGGAAGTCACTGAAGAAGCTATTATGGACACAGTGCGCTACTACACCCGTGAAGCTGGTGTGCGTAGTTTAGAGCGCGAAATGTCTAAGATTTGCCGAAAGGTTGTGAAAGATGTTTTGATGAGTTCAAGTAATGAAAAAGTCATTGTGACGCCGGATAATTTAGAGAAATACCTAGGCGTAGTTCGTTTCCGTTATGGCAAAGCCGAGAACAATGATCAAGTTGGGCAGGTGACGGGCTTAGCCTGGACTGAAGTCGGTGGTGAATTGTTAAGTATTGAAGCTGCAGTTATGCCAGGCAAAGGCAAACAAACATTTACCGGTCAGTTAGGTGATGTTATGCAGGAGTCAATTTATGCGGCGATGACGGTGGTGAGAAGTCGCGCAGCATCGCTGGGGCTGGAAAATGATTTTTATGAAAATAAAGATATTCATATTCATGTTCCCGAAGGTGCTACTCCAAAAGATGGCCCGAGCGCGGGTATTGGCATGTGTACCGCCATTGTTTCAACGATGACGGGCATCCCGGTTAAATCCAGTGTTGCAATGACGGGCGAAATAACTTTGCGTGGTGAAGTGTTGCCGATTGGTGGCTTAAAAGAAAAGCTACTTGCTGCACATCGCGGTGGCATTGAAACCATTGTTATTCCCCATGAAAATGAAAAAGATTTGGCGGACATTCCTAAAACAGTGTTGGATAAGTTAGAAATAAAACCAGTGCAATGGATTGATGATGTGCTTACTATTGCGTTGCAAACCGTACCGACGCCATTGGAAAAAGCATCGGCTTCGAGTACAAAAAATAAGAAAACAAAAAAGGATGATAATTTACGTCATCACTAGAATGAGTGCTTCGTTTGGGTTAAAGCTTTGGCATTAAACTAAGAGATTTTTGTGTGAATTTTTGAGTAAAAACAGAAAGTGATTAAAATAAATGGAGTTAAAATAATGCTCTATTTTTTAATTTTAATCTTAAGTTTGAGCTTATTTTTAGTGATGAATAAAAATATATATTTATGTTCTTATGAAGTTAACTAGTCATTTTATTTATTAACTTTCAGACAAAAGTTACATTTTTACACTTGACACAAAATTAATTGTTTAATTTATAGCAATATTTACTTAAAGCCGTTGACACGGCCCTTTCGGGGCTGGTATAAAGTTTGCGCTGGTTTTATCTAGAATAAATAAAAGATTGTTGGCTTAAGGGAGTACAATAATTTTTCGTTCTAGGTATATGAAGTTTCTCCGCGGCATGACTCATTTAAAAAGTCACAAGATGGTAGATACGGGCTTTTATAAAAAATAAATTTATTTCCGAAACATCAGTTTCATATTTTAAGATAACCATAAACATTTAGGATAAATAATGAATAAATCAGAATTGATTGACGCTATTGCTGAAAACTCAGGCCTATCAAAAGCAGATTCAGGCCGCGCATTGGATGCAGTGATTTCATCTGTTTCAGGTGCTTTAAAAGATAATGATCAAGTGACGATTGTTGGTTTTGGCACATTTTTAGTTCGTCAACGTGCAGCACGTGTTGGCCGTAACCCACAAACCGGTGCAGAGATCCAGATTAAAGCGGCAAATGTTCCCGCATTTAAGCCTGGCAAAGCATTAAAAGATGCAGTAAACTAGCGCCCGCACAAAAAGGCGGGTGGTTAGCTCAGCTGGTAGAGCGTCGCCCTTACAAGGCGAATGTCGGGGGTTCGACTCCCTCACCACCCACCACTGGACCGGTAGTTCAGCTGGTTAGAATGCCGGCCTGTCACGCCGGAGGTCGCGGGTTCGAGTCCCGTCCGGTCCGCCATATAAAATAAAAAGGCCCCCGCAGCGTAAGCTGCGGGGGCCTTTTTATTTTATATGGCGACTCGAATGACCTGATGAGAACTCGTTTTTTGTTTTGACCCCGAATAGATGAGCAAAGTAATAGCGCGAAGAATAATCCCGCATTATCTTACCCAAAATCTAAATCGCAGCTAATATTAAAGCGAAAGTTATAATGGTGCCTTAGTTAAGGCAGTCAAGTTTGAAAGGTATTTGTGCAGAAGTTTGCTTTAGCTAATAATACAAAAGCCGATATGAAATGAACCGTTATAATTAAATAATTGACCAAAAATCCTGTTGTCGATTATCAGCTAACGCTAACACCTACGATACACGCTAAGTGATAAATATTTATTATTTAATAAAAATATCTCGTTTCCCAAAAAAACTCGAATATAAATCAAATATCCGCATATCCGCTTTTACATGCCGCCACACTCTAGTATCATTCACCGCTACATAATTATAGAGCAGTCAGCTGGCTGAGATTAAAGGGTTTTACAAAATATGTTGCAATCAATACACGACAAAGCGAAAGGCATACTGGGAATGATTATCGTAGCTTTTCTCGCACTGGTTTTCGGCTTATGGGGGGTTGGTGATTATTTAACCGATGCTACCGAAAAGTTTGCCGCGAAGGTTGATGATATGGAAATTAGCCAGTCACAATTTGAGCAGGGCTTGGCAAGGCAGCGCCAGCAATATGAGCAAATGTTTCAAGGCCAGTTACCCGATAGTCCCGTTTTTCAACAACGCATGAAAGAGCAGGTGCTTGAGCAGCTTATCACTCAAAAAGTTATGCAGAAAATGGTTCGCGATGAAGGCTATCGGGTTGCGGATGTTGTGCTTGCACAAAAAATTAAAAGTATCGGTGCGTTTCAGCAGGATGGTGATTTCAACGCTCAGGCATATCAAGATATGATTCAAACACAGGGCATGGGTGTTAAGGAATTTGAAAACTTATACCGCAGTGATTTAGCCGTGCAGCAGTTACAGGATGCGGTAACCCGTTCTTCTATTATTGGTCAGGCTGAATTAAATATTTTGAATCAAATTCAGCAGCAAAATAGAGACATTAATTTTTTACAGTTTAACGATATCGATTTTTTATCCGAAGTTAAAATCAGCGATGAAGATATTCAGCAATATTTTGAATTAAATCGTTCACGTTATATGCACCCTGAAAGAGTAAGTATTTCTTATGTTGAATTAACCGAAAATAATTTAGCCAAAGATATACCCGTTAATGAAGAAGCGGTGCGCCGTTTATATGATGAATACGTTGATAGCATTGCGAGGCAAGAGCAGCGCAAAGCGCAGCATATTTTAATTAATGTTGCCTCGGATGCGAATACTGAAACTCTAAAGCAAAAGAAAAAAATAGCAGATGACTTGCTGGTAAAAATTAATAATGGTGAATCCTTTGAGACGCTGGCTAAAGAAAATTCAGAAGACCCGGGTTCTGCGCCTAATGGTGGTGATTTGGGTTGGGTAGGTAAAGGCATGATGGTACCTGAGTTTGAGGCAGCTTTATTTAAACTTAAAAAGGGCCAGATTTCTGAGCCGGTTAAAACCTCTTTTGGTTATCATTTAATTCGTTTTAGTGACACTAAATCTGAAAACATTGCATCTTTTGAATCTAAAAAAAGTGAGTTAGAAAAACAATATAAAGCGCAGTTATTAGAAGATAGTTTTTACGAACGCTCTGAGTTAATGGCAACCACCGCGTATGAAAATGATCAGAGTTTGCAAGAAGTTGCTGATGCTTTGGATGTTGATATAAAAACTACAAATTCGTTTTCTCGTTTAGGCGGCAAGGGAATAGCAAGTAATCAAAAAGTACGTGATGCAGCGTTTAATCCTGAGGTTTTATCAGAAGGTCGAAATTCGGAAATTATAGAATTATCAAAAAAACATGTTGTGGTTTTAAGGATTGATACACACACGGAAGCAAAACAGAAAACGTTAGATGAAGTTAAAAATATAATTAAATCGGCTATTAGCACTGAAAAAGCCAGAAAAAAATCTATGGCAGTGGCATTGCAAGCATTGTCTAAACTGGAACAAGGTGAATCAATAGAAAGCAAAGTGCTACAGGCATCCGGTAAGTTAACAAAACTGGGTTCAATTAAACGTGATGATGCTAACGCAAATAAACAGATATTAGCGCAAGCATTTACGATGGCAAAACCTGCAGCAGATAAGCCGCGTTACAAGGTGGTTGAGCTTGCAGAAGGCACGGCTGTTATCGAACTTAAATCGGTTACAGCACCTGCCGCAGCGACAACGCAGCAATTACAGACGATGACAAAACAGTTTGACACAGAGCAAGCTAATCGTGATATGGGAGCGGTGCTCGAATATCTAAAATCACAATCTAAAATTGTGCGTGCAGCTGGACTCTAGTGTTTAAATATTACACGTCTTTACAGTTACACTGGCAAATTTTAATCGCATTGTTGTTGGCGATTTTTGCTGGTTTGTTAAGTGGTGAAGAGCGCGCTTTATTTGGCGTGACTTTTTATAGCGTGTTTGATTTTTTTGGTACGTTGTTTTTAAACGCACTTAAAATGTTAATTGTTCCATTAATCGTATCGTCAATTATTGTTGGCATTATGGGAATTGGTTCGGGTGATAACCTCAGTCGACTCGGAGGCAAAACCTTAGGCTATTATGCCATCAGTAGTTTTTTAGCCATTATAACGGGCCTTATTTTAGTTAACCTTACAATGCCCGGTATCAGTGATGGGCAGCCCCTTAAAGAGGTTATCGGTTTAGCCGATGTTCCCGCAGCAGTTACACAAAGCGTAGAAGGCAAGGGCAGTAGTGATATTGTTGCGGTATTTTTACGTATGGTGCCAGCGAATATTGTATCTGCCGCTGCGCAGGGGCAAATGCTAGGGTTAATCTTTTTTAGTTTATTGTTTGGTTTTTTTATGACCAAATTAAAAGGCGCTAAAGCCGAAGTCATGCAAAACTTTTGGCAGGCTGTGTTAGATGTGATGATGCACATGACCAACTGGGTGATGAAGTTTGCACCGATTGGGGTGTTTGCACTGGTCGCAAAAGTTGTCGCGTCATCCGGTATTGGTGTGTTTGTTCCACTGGCGGTATTTTTCTTAACGGTGATTGCAGCACTGGCTGTGCATTTTATTTTTACGATGTCTTTAGTTTTACGTTATGTAGCAAAAGTAAACCCGTTGTTACATTACAAAGCCATGTCACCGGCATTACTCACCGCATTTTCAACCAGTTCATCTTCAGCGACATTGCCATTAACGATGGAATGCGTCGAGCATAAAGCCGGTGTTTCAAATCGTGTAACCAGTTTCACTTTACCCCTGGGTGCCACCGTAAATATGGATGGTACGGCATTGTATGAGTGTGTGGGTGCAATGTTTATTGCACAGGCTTATGGTTTGGATTTAACTTTTACCACGCAATTCACCATTGTGTTAGTGGCGTTGGTTACGTCTATTGGTGTTGCCGGAATTCCATCGGCAAGCCTGGTGGCGATTAGCATTATTCTCGGTGCAATTGGTTTGCCGTTAGAAGGCATTGGTTTGATCTTGGCGGTTGATCGAGTATTAGACATGTGCCGCACGGCGGTGAATGTGTTTAGTGATTCAGTGGCGGCTATAGTGATTGGTAAGCTGGAAGGTGAGACCGGTATATTAAAAGGATAAAGTCAAAAGATTTACCGCCAATAAACGCTAATTATTTGCGTTCATTGGCGGAAAATAGCTTTTGCTTGTAAGTTAGCTGATATTACTCTGCTTCGTTAATCAGTCCCACAATATGGAAGCCACTGTCCACATAAATGACTTCACCGGTAATGCCCCGCGCCAGTGGTGAGCTTAAAAATGCACCGGTATTACCCACATCATCAATGCTTACATTGCGACGTAGCGGCGCTGAGCTTTCTACCTGATCAAAAATTTTTGTAAAGCCACCGACACCCGATGCAGCTAAGGTTTTAATTGGGCCAGCTGAAATCGCATTCACTCGAATACCTTCCGGCCCTAAGTTTTGGGCAAGATAACGAACATTGGCCTCCAAGCTGGCTTTCGCCAAACCCATTACATTGTAGCCGGGGAAGGTTCTTTCCGAACCCAAATAACTCATAGTTAAAATTGCCGCATCTTCGCGCCCCTGCATCATGTGCCGGCCGGCTTTCGCAATTGCCGCTAAACTATATGAGCTAATATCATGTGCGGTGTTGAAGCCTTCGCGGGATAGGTTATCTAAATAGTCACCTTCCAATAATTCTTTGGGTGCGTAGGCGATGGAGTGAACCAGAATATCAAATGAATCCCAGTAATCATCTAAATGTTCAAATACCGCTTCAATTGCTTCGTCGTCTTCTACATTGCAGGGAATGACAATGTCTGAGTCGAGTTGTCCGGCGAGCTTTTCAACGCGCTCATGCAAGCGCTCATTTTGAAATGTAAATGCCAGCTCGCAACCTTCGCGATGCATGGCTTGCGCAATTCCCCATGCAATTGAGCGCGTGCTGGCGACGCCAAATATTAAAGCACGTTTGCCTGATAAAAATCCCATCAAAGGACTCCTGTTTTTTATAGTTATAATTGGTATGCTATGGTTACCGAGATAAACTCGAATTAACTTAATAAATAAAAAAATTAATACGCTGATAATATGACGATAAAAACCGGATTGCACCCCCTTAAATGCATTTTTTTTATTTTAATTGCAATCTATAGCCAAATCTTCTGCATTACTGCTTATGCGAATCCTTCAGCTGCGATGGGGTACGCGCCAAAATATCCACCAAATTTTAGCCATTTTGATTATGTTGACCCGCAAGCAAAAAAAGGTGGCAAGTTAGTGTTAGCTGGCACCGGGGCTTTTGATAGCTTTAATCCGTTTATTTTAAAAGGTGTTACCGCAGAAGGTAGTAGCTTGTTATTTGATACCTTAATGGTAGCCAGCAAAGATGAGCCATTTAGTAAGTATCCATTAATTGCTAATGATATTCAGCTTGCGCAAGATAAATTATCGGTCACTTTCACAATCGATCCCCGTGCACGTTTTAATAATGGTGATAAAATAACCGCCACCGATGTGAAGTTTTCATTTGATACCCTTATATCGGAGCAAGCCCACCCGCAGTTTAAATTTATATTTGCCGATGTTAAAAATGCAGTGGTGATAGATGATCTCACTATTGTATTTAACTTTAAACGGGTAAACCCCGAGCTGCATTTAATACTGGGTGATATTTCGATCTTTTCTAAAAAATGGCTGGGTGATAAGCTATTCGATAAAATAACCGAAGTCAAGCCGATCGCCAGTGGACCTTACACGATTAAACAATATGATTTAGGCAAGCGCATCACTTATCAGCGCAATCAAAATTATTGGGCCAATGATTTACCCAGCCGCCGCGGGCAGTTTAATTTTGCAGAAATACAATATAAATATTATCAGGACTTAGTGATCTCACTGGAAGCATTTAAAGCCGGTGAGTTTGATTTTCGCTATGAATATTACTCTAAATTATGGGCGCGTGAACACAATGGGCCAAATTATACATCGGGAAAAATAATAAAAGAAAATTTAGCTCACAGTAATAATGCGGGCATGCAGGGTTTTGTTTTTAATACCCGACGAGAACTCTTTAAAGATCCGGTTGTCAGGCGCGCTATTACTTTAGCATTTGATTTTGAATGGTCAAATAAACGTTTGTTTTATAATCAATATGTGGTGAATGATAGCTACTTCAGTAACACCGAATTACAGGCCACCGGTTTACCAAAAGGCAAAGAACTGGCTTTGTTAGCACCGTTTAGAGATCAGTTGCCGGCAGCTGTGTTTGATCAGCCATGGAAAGCCGTAAGCACAAAACCGCCAGAATCGCTGCGACAGAATTTACGCGAAGCCAGAGATATTTTAAAAAAGGCTGGTTGGCAGGTAAAAGATGGCATGTTGGTTAATAAAAAAAATCAGCCATTAAAATTTGATGTGTTATTGGCTCAAAAGGGCATGGATAGAATACTCGCACCCTTTGCTCGAAATTTAGCGAAGCTGGGTATCATTATGAAATATCGTACTGTCGATCGTTCGTTGTATATTCGGCGAATGCGAGCATTTGAATACGATATGATTGTCAGTAGTTTTTCACAATCTATGTCACCGGGCAATGAATTACGCAATATGTTTCATTCGGTTTCTGTTAATAAAAATGGTTCAAGAAATTATATGGGGGTGAATAGTCCTGTAGTTGATGCATTAGTGGATAAAATTATTTCATCCGATAGCCGGGCCGATTTAATTATTGCCTGTCGAGCGTTAGATCGGGTGTTATTAAATGCAAACTATTTAGTACCCAACTGGTATATTAATACGCATCGCATTGCTTATTGGGATAAGTTTAATCGGCCTAAAACACTACCGCTTTATTATTACCCGAAAGACTGGATGATTTCGAGCTGGTGGATGAAGGAATAATTTTTTCGTTCATATAAACATAACAAATAAAATGCTGAGTGATATACGTTAAGTCGTTATTCCTGTAAAGATCGAAACCCAGAGTTTTGTCCAGAGGCTTTGTAAAGAAGAAAAAATGATTGAGATTTTAATGAAAATTGTTAGAAATAAAAGAAAATATAAAATCAATTAGATCGAAAAATAATATATAAGAATTAAATATGGCAAGTTATATCTTAAAACGTCTACTTCTAATGGTTCCGACTTTATTTGGCGTCATGCTAGTGACTTTTATCGTTACCCAGTTTGTACCCGGTGGTCCGGTTGAACAATTAATTAGTCAAATGGAAGGCGGCGCTGGAGGCGGTGAAATAAGTGCATCATCTTCATCGAGTTTATACCAAGGCAACAAAGGCCTCGATCAGGAACAAATTGATGAGCTCAATGCGCTTTACGGATTTGATAAACCTGCCTATCAGCGTTTTTTCGATATGATTATCCGCTACGTGCAATTTGATTTAGGTGATAGTTATTTTCATAATAAATCAGTTGCCGAATTAATGATTTCAAAACTACCTGTGTCGATTAGCTTAGGTGTCTGGTCATTTGTACTGGTTTATCTAACCTGTATTCCATTGGGTATAAAAAAAGCTGTGCGCGATGGTACAAAATTTGACGTGATTACCAGCACTATTATTTTAGTTGGCTATGCTATTCCCGGTTTTGTTTTAGGTATTGCATTGTTAGTATTATTTGGTGGTGGCAGTTTTTTTGATGTATTTCCATTAAAGGGGTTAGTGTCAGATAACTGGGATGAGTTGCCCTGGTATCAACAAATTACCGATTATTTATGGCACATGATATTGCCAATAATTGCATCAACCGTCGGGAGTTTTGCAGTATTAACCATGCTCACAAAAAATAGCTTTCTGGAAGAAATTAGAAAACAATATGTATTAACCGCAAGAGCTAAAGGCTTGGGTGAGTCGGCGGTTTTATATCGACATGTTTTTCGTAATGCGATGATTCCCATTATTACCGGTTTTCCCGGTGCGTTTATTGCTGCCTTTTTTACCGGCAGTTTATTAATCGAAACTATTTTTTCACTGGATGGTTTGGGTTTGCTTTCTTATGAGTCTATTTTAAAACGCGATTATCCGGTGGTACTCGGTAGTTTGTTTTTTTATACCATATTAGGTTTGTTTGCGAAGTTATTGGCGGATATTAGTTATGTGCTAATCGATCCAAGAATTCAGTTTGAATCGGTGGATAGCAAATGAGCAAACAATATCTGTCACCAGGGCAAAGATCATGGTTGCGATTTAAAGCCAATCGTCGTGGCTATTACAGTTTGTGGATATTTTCTATTGTATTCATGCTGAGCTTATTGGCCGAATTTATTAGCAACGACAAACCCTTGGTTGTGCATTATAAAAATGATTATTATTTTCCGGTTTTTAAGTTTTATAAAGAAACCGACTTTGGTGGTGATTTTGAAACCGAAGCTGATTATCAGGATAAATTCGTTAGAAATATTCTAACCAGAAATGGTAATTGGATGATTGAGCCGTTAAATCCGTTTAATCATACGTCCATTAGCTATGATTCCGATTTACCCAACCCCGCGCCGCCATCTGATTTTAATGTGCTGGGCACCGACGATCGTGGACGCGATGTGATGGCGCGTTTAATTTATGGTTTTAGATTATCCATTTTATTTGCAATTACTTTAACCATTGTCGGCACTGCCATTGGTATTTTAGCCGGAATGGTACAAGGTTACTTTGGTGGCAAAGTTGATTTATTCTTTCAGCGTTTTATCGAAGTATGGGGCTCCATGCCCGAGTTGTATTTATTGATTATCTTTGCCTCGATTTTTCAGCCAAGTGTGTGGTTGTTAATTATTTTGTTATCGATGTTTGGCTGGATGGGCTTGTCTGATTATGTGCGAGCCGAATTTTTAAAAGGCCGTAATTTAGATTATGTGAAATCCGCAAGAGCATTGGGTTTAACCGATCGGGGCATTATGTTTCGGCATTTATTACCCAATAGTTTAACGCCGGTTATTACCTTTATGCCGTTTAGAATTTCCGGTGCAATTTTGGCCTTAACCAGCTTAGATTATTTAGGCTTGGGCGTGCCATCGGATACTGCCAGTTTAGGTGAGTTACTTTCACAGGGAAAAGAGAATATTTCAGCCTGGTGGTTGTCGCTAACTACATTCGGGGTTTTGGTTGGGGCATTAATGATGTTGATATTTATTGGCGAAGCGGTGCGTGAAGCGCTGGATACTCGTCGTGTTTAATGGCCGGGCTTAATATATGAATAATAATTTAATATCGGTTAAAAATTTGAGCGTCGATTTTAAAGCGGCGAATGAAATTGTGAGCGCGGTAAAAAATGTTAGTTTTGATATTCCACTGGGAAAAAATATTGCACTGGTCGGGGAATCCGGTTCGGGAAAATCGGTAACCGCATTATCTATTTTAAATTTACACGATACCTCGCATGTTAATTACCCCTCGGGTGAAATTATTTACCAACAGAATAACTTACTGCTACAAACCGAGCGTCAATTGCAAAGTGTGCGCGGCAGTGATATTGCGATGATATTTCAAGAACCGATGACGTCGTTAAATCCGGTTTACCCGGTAGCAAAACAAATGATTGAGCCCTTAATGCAGCATCAAAAGCTTAGCAAAGAGGCAGCATTAAAACGCAGCATTGAATTATTTGAGCGAGTGGGTATTGCCGACCCATCACGTCACATAAATAGTTTTCCTCATATGATGTCCGGCGGTCAGCGTCAACGCGTGATGATTGCAATGGCCCTGGCTTGCAAACCCAAATTACTCATTGCGGATGAACCCACTACGGCTTTAGATGTCACCATTCAAAAACAAATTTTAGAATTAATTAAAGACTTGCAAGCCGATTTTAATATGTCGGTATTAATGATTACCCACGATTTAAACCTGGTAAAACATTATTCCGATTATGTGTGCGTGATGAACCAGGGTGAAATTGTTGAGCAAAATGCAGTACAAAACATATTTGAAAATCCGCAGCATGAATATACAAAACACTTATTGTCGTCACTACCTGAGCGGCATATTGAAAACGCAGTGGATGATTCAAAAAAATTGCTTCAAGGCAAAGATCTGCGAGTTTATTTCCCTGTCACTAACGGTTTTTTCAAACGAAAAGTCGATGAAGTGAAAGCCGTCGATCAAGTAGATTTACATTTGTTTAAAGGTGAAACGCTAGGTATTGTTGGCGAATCGGGTTCGGGTAAAACAACCTTGGGGATGGCTTTGTTACGCTTGCAAAACGCTACCGGCGCAATTGAATTTAATCAGCAACGTATCGATAAGTTAAAACAATCGGATATTCGAGCATTGCGAAAATCTTTTCAAGTGGTTTTTCAAGATCCATTTTCATCGCTGTCACCGCGCATGACGGTTGAACAAATAGTCGGTGAAGGCTTAACGATTCATTTCCCCCAATTAAATGCCGAGCAACGACTTCAAAAAATTAGCAAGGTTTTATGTGAAGTCGGGCTGGATGACTCAATACTGTGGCGTTATCCCCATGAATTTTCGGGCGGTCAACGTCAGCGTATTGCAATTGCGCGGGTCGTTATTTTAGAACCCGAATTAATTTTACTGGATGAACCCACTAGCGCATTAGATGTGTCGGTGCAAAAACAGGTATTAGAGTTATTAGCGCAGTTACAACAAAAGCACAATATTAGTTATTTATTTATCAGCCATGATTTAAATGTGATTCGCTCGATTTCACACAGAGTGATGGTGATGAAGCAGGGCCGCGTAGTAGAGCAGGGGGAAACGGAAGCGCTGTTTAATTCGCCGCAGCAAACCTATACAAAAGAGCTGCTGGATGCGGCTATGCTTTAATGCCAATGGTCTATACTTCAATTATGTTAAACAGCTCAATCGAGTAAAGCACTAATGACTGAAAATGAACGTCGACAATATCATCGCATTCCCTTTATCGCAGACGTCGTGTTGCGACATAACAATCAGCAATGGAGTTGTGGTTTGGAAGATATTTCATTAAAAGGTATGTTAATTGCCGCCCCTGAAAACACTCAACCGGCGATGAATGAAGCCTACGAAATCGAACTGGTGCTCGGTGAAGGGGCGACTATCAGTATGCAGGCTAATATTAGTCACACCACGGCCACGCACTGGGGCATGCAATGGGTAAATATCGATCTTGATGGTCTCACCCATTTACGCCGCTTGCTTGAACTCAACATGGATGACCCTGCCGAGATGCATCGTGAGATGGCTGAGCTGGGTTGAGTTTTTTAAAGTAAAAGCAAAAGATCACCGCAAATGAACGCTAGTAGACGCAAATAAAAGCAAAAATATTTTATTGTTTTGTATGCGCAGGCATGCAAATAAGGCATTTGCGGTAATCTCTTGATCTTCACTTCCTGCAGCATAATTTCCCGCCCCAAATAATTCTTGACTAAATTACTAGGTTAATGCAATATCCTACTAAATTACTCAGGAATTATTCGGGTGCAAATATGAGACTTTCAACTAAAGGCCGTTATGGCGTAACTGCAATGATGGATCTGGCGATACATGACAACGCCGGCCCCGTTACACTGGCGGATATATCGCAATGTCAGGGGATTTCCCTGTCTTATCTCGAGCAGCTTTTTTCAAAATTACGTAAAGCCAATCTAGTTGAAGGCGTGCGTGGCCCTGGTGGTGGTTACCGTTTATCCCGTCCAGCAGACGATATTAATATCGCTGAAATTATTAGTGCCGTGGATGAAAAAGTGGATGTCACCCGTTGTAACAAAGAAGGTAATTGTCAGGATGGCATGCGTTGCTTAACCCATGATTTATGGATGGAACTAAGTGAACGACTTTATGATTTTTTAGCAAGTATTACTCTGGCGCAATTTGTAAACCGCCCGGGTATACATGAGTTAGCGATTCAACGTGATAACATAAATGGTCGATTTATATTGGCTCGTCGTCAGGCTGAAGTGCTGCAGCAGCAACGAAAAGCGTCTTAATAAAACCATCCTGAAATATTATTCTGGAAATATCATCTTGAGAATATAATTGTGAACAATGTAGCTAATAATTTAAACCTCCCAATATACTTCGACTACGCCGCCACCACCCCGGTGGACCAGCGCGTAGCCGAGGTGATGATGAAATACCTCACGGTTAACAGCGACTACGGCAACCCCGCCTCACGCAGCCACAG
>Ga0316207_10001007_pt1 | contig 38338 bp, 36 predicted proteins | sample 6weekpyrite_MG_FD_204943 | JGI IMG/M metagenome (GOLD analysis project Ga0316207, IMG submission 204943) | Microbial mat bacterial communities from mineral coupon in-situ incubated in ocean water Damariscotta River, Maine, United States -... | ecosystem: Environmental > Aquatic > Marine >... | reverse complement strand
GTCGCATTATCGGCTTGACAAAAACAAGCCGAACATAGACAATGCGCGCTCTTTCACCAAAGCAGATTTTTGCTTCGCAAAAAGATATGGCTACATAGCTCAGTTGGTTAGAGCACATCACTCATAAGGTATGGGTCGTTGCCAGAAATGAAGAAGATCAAGGTGGTTGAGTGAGTCTTCTTCAGGGTTTCAAAGTTGGTTAAACTTTGACTACATCACTCAACAACAAAATGAAACAAAGGCAACATAGCTCAGTTGGTTAGAGCACATCACTCATAATGATGGGGTCCCAGGTTCGAATCCCGGTGTTGCCACCATATTCCCTTAAAAAACAGCCGCTTATACAAGCGGCTGTTTTGTTTCTAGCTCCTAAATATCCCCATATCACTATGGCACAGAAATGATTGGGTCGTTTCTGTATGCGTGTTTTAAGTATTTTTTTGAGAGCTTATTTTTTTAGTGATGTAGTCAATCGTTTGGAAATTGGTATCTGCAAAATATTACAAAATGCTGCAGTATTTGGTGAAGAGAAAATAGACAAAAATTTCTCTGTGCCCTGATTGTGCCCTAGCTGTGCCAAACTGTGACAACAGCAATTTTTGTGTGAGTGAAAATGGCTCTGAGAATGACCCAATCATCGGAATTTTAGAAAGTGGCTTGGCACAGAAATTACAGCTGATTTTGTTCAGGCGTGGTGGGCAAAATATGTTTATTCGAACAGTTTCTTAATGCTGACTTTCAGGGCCTTTGCCAACAAAGGCACTTCTTCATCAGAAATTCGGCGACTCTGGCATTCGATCTTTGCATCTGTAGGCACTTTAATTTTGTATCTTTACGATTGTTTTAGCCCGTACGCTTGGCGAAAGCTCACCAAAATGCAGGATCATTTTGGCCATATCATCATCTTCAGCGTAAAAGTAACATGCGGGTACCTTGAGTACCTTTGCAAATCGCTGAATAGTGCTGAAATCGGGTATATGTTTGCCCTTTTCGTACTGGTTCATTCGGGCACTAGCTGAAAACTCGTCAATGCCAGCCAATATGCCTAATTTTTTCTGACTTAATTTTGCTGCGGTTCTCAATTCTTTGAGGCGTTTACTTATAGGTGGTTGTTTAGCCATCATTCAGACTCATCTGTCTATAGTGGCTAAGATATTCTTAGTATTATTCTTGACTAGATACTAAGGAATCCTTAGTATTCCGAGAACTAAGATATCCTTAGTTCGTTTAATGTGGTGATAGAGGAATAAGTATGTTTCATATCAGGGTAGTGAGTGCGCTAGCGATTAGTGTGCTTGCAGGGTGTTCAAGTTCTAATTCAGATGGACAATTACCGGCATCTGATAATCAGATTAATGATACAGGCCAATCTCAGGCAACCGGTGCAAGCTGCGACAGCACAGACATCAGTATCTTCTGTGTTTCAATCGATGGGTCTGAAAAGACTCTCTATGTACTAACAGAAGATAGTGCCTCACCGCTGTTATATAACCCCTTCATGACGACCCGCTTTGATACTACCAGTGGTATCACATTGGCTGAGGTTCGCTTCGATATCACACCAAGCAGTTTTATCAAGGCGGCAAGTGTCATCTTTAGTGGCAATACAGCTGGCAGTTATACAATGGATGGAAGTGGAAATTTTGCAGGCTATACGCTGTCTGCCGACCAATCTTGGACGTTTATCAACGGATTTTCTTCGGGAAATATAGAAATCACACGTTATGGTGCTGTTGGTGAATTCGTGACGGGTTCTTTTACAGCCACACTATGTGATTCAAACAATGCCATCCTAAACAGTAGCGACTGTAATGACAGTACCTATCTAATCAATATATCTGGCAATTTTAATTTAGAACGCAGCGCAGATATTTAATCATCAAAAGAGGAAAGATGTATGAAAAAAATAATCATGCCTATGATGCTGGTGCTCATTAGTGCTCAGGTATATGCAGGAAAAATAATATCTAAAGAAGATGCTGAAAAAATATTAAAGGAAACTATTTCAAGTACACCTGGTTGCATCGTAATGGATGAATTTACAAAAATGCCGATTTCTATCGATCCGGATAATATGGCTACCAGGGATGCAGCTTCTGCAATGCGAGCATTAAGTGAAGCTGGTCTGCTGAAGATGGAAAAGAAACAGGTGAAGATGGAAAAGAATATGGGGTTTATGAAACAAAAAGTCACTATCAATGCGCATGTTTTTTCAATGACAGATATGGGGAAAAAGTATTTCAGAGATGATGCTGTTCAAATAAGTAAAGGGCGTAAAGAACCAAAGAAAGGTGCTGGCCTATGCTACTCAGAAAAACTTAAAGTAACTGGCATCAAAAGATTTGTAGGGCCAACAGTTATTAATTATTACCTTCAAGCTGAAGATAAAGCAGATTGGGCGAATGATGAAAAAATAATACGTGCTGGTCTTATAGTAGACAAGCATTCAATGAATATAAAAACCTTCCAACTAAAAGGTCAGCCAGCGCCTCCACCTGGTATTAAATTACAGGCTCAGTTTAGAAAACAGAAAGATGGAACATATGCATTAACGCATTACTAAATAGGGAGCATACGTGAATAAGTATTTTCAATTTGTATTGATATGCTGCAGTAGTTTCATGATGTCGTGTAGCGATCAGCTTTCTGCAATAGAACTGGAAAAGACAATTCATGCTTGTAATGCAGGAATAGAAAAAGACAGAAAAAAATGTAAAGAAGCAGAAAAAGCGCAGGCTGAAAATATAAAAAAACTGCTGGATAACTTTATTAAAAAATAATGGTGGTACTAATATGACTGAAACAACAATGGATAAAACAACAGAAGGAACTGCAAAAATAGTCTACTTTTTATACCTTGCAGGGCTCCTTTTCGGAATCACAGGAATTATAGGTGTGGTTATGGCCTATATTAATCGAGCTGACGCACCAGAATGGCTTGCGAAACATTATCAGTTTCAGATCAGAACATTCTGGATAGGCGCTTTATTTATCTTTATCGGCGCGTTATTAAGCTTGATTGTGATTGGTTACTTCATTTTACTGTTGTGGATTATATGGCTGATTGTACGATGCGTTAAAGGCATAAAAGCACTTGACTCAAATGAGCCGCCCATTAACCCAACTGGCTGGCTGTTCTAGTCATTAGTAGCATTTAATTTAGCAGGGAGTTTCAGATCTGAAACTCCCAATCCTCGACATATTCTCTAAGCGCTTCAACAATCATCAAATACAGCTGATCATTGTTTGGGTATCTCAATAAAACATCTAGCTTGTATTTTAGAGACTCGTACTCATGGCTAGCCTGAGGAGGCGGGCAAATAATTAAGCCCGTCTCCTCCACCAGTAACAGCTCTGTGCAAACGAAAGCTTTTAGCCATTCACCTTTCTCCGCAGACTCCCTGAATGTGTCATCAATACTAACCGGCATTTTTCATCCCTTTGCATGTCGCGAGTCCATCACCAAAATCCAGCTCCAATTGCACTGGCGCATTTGGGTTATAAGCCTCGTCATTTGCTGCGAATGATGTGATGATACGAGACTGAAGTACCTGGAGGCGCTCTTTTCGCTTATTTGTCCAACGACCTAATACCATGACGCCATCTCGTTCCTTGTAATTGAGAACAGGATACTCAGCGTCATCCCAGTGAAAAGCATCAATGAGTTTACCCTGTGTAACCAGGCGGAGATTCCAGTAGCTTACTCCATTGCCAGTAAAACATTGCTGGCACTGGTATACGTCAGCAGAAAAACGAACAAAAGTGTGTGGCTTGAAGATATTTAACATGATGCATCCTCCATGTTGTCTAAAAGATAGTTTTGTAAGGCTTTCGTTAATGATTCAAGTGGGGATTCCATTGAATCGATTTCGTCCCGGGTATAGTTAGATAGTATCCAGGTAATGATGGCTTCATGGTTTGAAAGCTCATTGCCTTTACCAAGCAGGCTAACAAGTGAGGTATCTGGATTAATATTGAGTTTCAACATCAACCCAGTTGCCAGGTTCATTAGCATTGAACCTATTTTGGGTATTGCTACAAACGTCTGTGATTTCGCTTTAGGAAATGGAATGACATTCTTATTCATGATCATCACCTCCTTTAATGCCAACGAGACTTTCGAAAGCAGAGCCATCACGACGAGTCAGGTTAGGAACAAAACGGCTATACACTTTAAACAGCATTTGTGTATCAACATGTCCTAACTGACGAGCGATCCATTCAGGATTTTCACCTGCTGCCATCCATAAGGTGGCTGCGGTATGGCGAGTTTCATAAAGGCGTCTACGCTTGAGCCCCAGCAAATCCAGCATGGGATACCAGACTCGGTTGCAAACATTGCGGTTATCCAGGGCTTTGCCTAGTCGATTGCAGAACACATAGTCGTGTTTTCCGGTGGCCTCGTATTGGGCAGATAAGGCTTCATAAAGAGGTGCGGTCATATCGACGACGCGATATGAACCATCATTCTTTGTATATTCAACCAGACCCTGAACAATAGTTTCTCTGACAAGGATCTGCCTGCGCTCGAAATCCACATGTTCCCATCGGAGGCCAGTGACTTCACCAGAGCGCATCCCAGAAAAAAAACGAAACTTAAAGTAGTTATGGAAATCGGGACGCACATGCTTGAGGAATAGATTAACTTCATCCAGTGATAATGGATGGATGTCAGTCTTTCTCTCTTTTAGTAATTTCACTCCAACGAAAGGATTGGTAAAATTATGGCGGTCGGCGGCTTCACACATCATCAGTCTGAAAATCTTTAAGATTTTATTCACGGTGGTGGCGCGTCTTGCTTTTCCAGTTTTGGGGCAGGCTTTGGCGAGTGTGGCCCGAAACTGTAAAATATCCGCTTTGGTGATGCTGCTGACCACTTTCTCACCAAATTCTGGCAGTACGTGGCCATTCATAATGGATTTCACACTATTTACATAGCTGGCACGCCAGGTAGGCAGCATTTCATCCATCCATTGCTTTTTAAAATCCTTAACGGTGGGTATGCCGACATTTTTCTGTAGCGCAGCAATGTGCTGGGCTCGGTGGTTAAACTTCTGCACCATAGAGCTGTTTGGGAAGAAATCAGTGTAATTAAACTGATCCAGGGTGATGGCGGCATCAATCTTCTTGGCGACAGCCTCCAGTTTGGTGCGATTTTCCTTAGTATCTTCCAGTGCGGTTTGTTCGCGGCAGCGCACTCCCTGAAACTTGAAATCGAAGAACAGCTTGCCGGTTTCTTTGCGGGTTCGAATTTTAGCCATGGCACACACCTCCACCAGCCATAGGGATGGCAAAGTCATTAGAAGTGCTAGGTAAAGCCATATCCTTTTCAATATGCTCCCAAATATATAGGGTCTTGCGACCTCCAAATGGCTTGATGTAATGACGGCCCTCAAACAGCACGCTGTCTTTCAGGCGGGTGCGGATGGTGCGAGCGTTGTATTTAATTCGCTCAGCCAGTTCCTGGGTTGTTAAGTATGTATATGACATGTACAGCCTCCTCTTTGTTGTAAACTTGTATGTACAGTGTATACAAGTAACGAGGCGTTGTCAACTTGTATGTACAGGTATACAATTGCAGTAAATATAAAGAGGAAATAGCTATGAGCGAAAACGACGTGCTGAAACCCATCAACATCCGTCTTGAGTTGGCTTTACTTGAGAAAATTGATGAGTGCCGTGCTGCGAAAAGAGAAGAGATGGGAAAAATACCAACAAGAACCGATGTTATTCGCTGGGCTTTAGATGGGTATCTGAAGGACTGTATGAATAAATAAGTGACTTGTTTACTGGTGATATCACAGAATCAACAGCTTTAAGTATGAGACTTTATTTGGCGAGCCTGGCACGATTCGAGTATGTGAGTGCCAGGTTCGTAGTGACCTGCCCCCAGTAACAAGACCAGTTTTATAGTTAGTATTTCATCATTGTAACCATTTCCCCATTATTCTTTGTCTTCTAACCCTGATTTTACCCATTTAAAAATTCTTCCCATGTACTTGTGCCCCATGATAACGAGCCAACTGGTGCAATTGGTGGTATTGGGGGAATAGGCGCAATAGGAGGGATTGGGGGTATAGGTGGAATTGGTGGTATTCTGGGAATTGGAGGAATCGGACCCCCTTCAGCTCCGTTAATGAAAGATATTGGCTGGCCTGATTTATTTCTAAAAAAACCTCGGTCTAATACGCCTAAGTGTCTTCCTTGATAAGTGAAAACATTACCGTTGTTTACAAAACCTACATATTGGTTTGATAAATTATAAATAACATCATTGTTTAACCAGCTGACCACATTGCCAGATTTATCATAGATAGCTTTCATAATGTCTCCCTTTAAAGATAATAGTTATTTAAATTACTGGCAATCCTTTTGGGGTAGTAGAATCTGCAATCAAATGGCTAGCATAACCAACGCCAAGCATCATGGCCGCAACTCTTAGGCATTTACCCAAATCAGTTTCAGGTTCCCATTTATAGGCTTTATATACACCATAACCAACCGCGCCTAGTGTTACGAGGCTATGAAAAAACTGTCGGTGATGTGGGCCAATAGAAGCAGGTTCAATTTTGTCGGGTAACGCTCCGCCAATAACACCGAGTATTGAAACAACGAACGGATCATGAGCGATACTTTGTTTTTTAGGCTCATCATTAATAGCAGCTAAAGTTGCTATACAGCTGAGAGCGCCGATAGTTTTGTGTGTTGGACCATTCATAATTATTAACTCCTAGGAAATTTTCTTTTTAACTTGTTTGATAAGCGCATCACAGCAACCAGAAACTTCTAAATTTAAAGACTCAATGTTTTTACCTTTGGCTTTAATCTTTGGATGCTCACCATGTTCTGGGCAGCGTAAGTTACCTACTGACTTTTTAATAGATTCCTTTACGGACTCGAGCATTGCTGCTTCAAGAGCATCACCAATGTTATTCGGTGATACTTTGCGACCATTTAATTCAAATGAAATATCAATCATCTTTGTCTCCTTAATGGAATGTGTAATCTTTCCAGGGAATCTGTGAAAGGTGTATGTGACTAAGGAAATTGACGATATCTTTACGTCCCCAGTAAGTAGGGGTGCCTCTCGAATCCTGAGCCATTAAAACAATCGGTAAACCGGGGAAAAGAGACTGAAATGAGGAAGCAGTCTGTTCGCATTGTGTTTGTGAAGACAATATATGGCTTTTCACAACGGTAATCGCGAAGGTTAGTCCTTGTTCTTTTACGACAGCACCTTGAATCTTAATCATTTTCAGTTCTCCGTTTTTTAAAGTTATAGCCCCCGTAAACATCAGGGGGCATCAACTACTTCTCTTTTCGAACACCTTTAAAAGGTGTCTTGCTAGAGGTTTTTACATCCATGAAGCGACCTGTTTCAGCGTCCCGTTTCACATAATGCCCAGAAGGCGTTTGTGTCTGAGAACGATCTCGAACTGCTCCATTTCTGTGTCCATCACCTTTTGGTGGGTTAGTAGCCATACTTTTGTCTCCTATATGAGGGTTAGGGTTACGGATTAGGCTAATGCTCAATCTGTATGAAAAACATACCGCCTATAAAAGAGGTTGTCAACACCTGAAAATGATTGTTACCTAAAAAAGATTCGCATAAGGTGTTTTTTTGAGGTAAAGTATTGGTGGATGATACAAAGGGGAAGTGAGTGGATCTTAAAGATATCAAGCAGACGCAACGAGAACGCCTGCTACATATTGATTTTAGAGCTAATTTTCTGGGTGATGTTGGTCGTAGTGACCTGATTAAGCGTTTTGGTATCAAGGCTGCAGCTGCTACCAGAGATATTCAAAGCTATAGTGAGTTAGCACCAGACAACCTTATTTATGATACAAAATCGAAGGCTTTTCTACGCTCTGATAATTTTAAGCCAATCTTCGAATACGAAGAATCGCAAGTTCTATCTGCACTTTCGCAAGGCTATGGAGAAGATTTTATAGGTTCGCCAAGGCCATTTGTTGCTTGTGAAATGCCGGCGAATCTTAATAAACCAAAGTTAGAAATACTTTCAGCTATTAGCCGTGCTATTCACCAGAAAAAAGCGGTAAGAGTCGAATATTGCTCTACTAGTTCTGGATTAGCTAATAGAGAGCTTGTTCCATTTGTGCTGGTAGACAATGGCTTACGTTGGCATGTCAGAACTTATGATCGTAAGAATACCCGTTTTGGTGATTTTGTAATTACTCGATTCACTCGTGCTGAACTTATCGATGGTCCACTAGAAGAACATGAAGACTTAAAACACGATCATCAGTGGAACCGCATGGTTGAGCTGGAGTTAGTTGCTCACCCCAATATGGAACATAAACAGCCCATTGAACTCGATTATGAGATGGTCGATGGAGTGTTTAAGCAAAATGTACGAGCGGCAGTTGCTGGATATGTCTTACGACGATGGAATGTAGATTGTAGTGAAGACCACAGGCTAAAAGGCTCAGCATACCAGTTATGGCTAAGAAATAGAGCGGCGTTGTATGGGGTAGATAATTTGTTTCTGGCTCCAGGGTATAAGGACAGTAACGAGGTAGGGGAATAAATGACGCTGATTAACCTAAAAGACTTAGAAGCACACCTCTGGCACGCAGCCCATATCATTACCGGCCCAATAGACGCTTCCGATTACAAAACCTATATTTTTCCAATCCTGTTCTTTAAGCGGATCTGTGATGTCTATGATGAAGAGTTCGCAGAGGCGATGGAGCAGGTAGGAGACGAAGATCTTGCCCGTGGTGATATGTTCCACCGTATCCAGATACCAGAGGAATGCCACTGGAACCATGTATTCGAAAAGACCAAGAACATCGGCCAGGCCTTGAGAGATGCTTTCCGTGGAATCGAGCAGGCAAATGAACTGCTCTACGGTATTTTTGGCGATGCCTCATGGACCAATAAAGAACGCCTTTCCGATGAGTTGCTTTCCACCTTACTGAATCACTTTAACAAGGTTAACCTGGGTGTTGCCAGTGTGCGTGATGATGACATGGGGCGTGCCTATGAATATCTCATTAAGCGCTTTGCCGATAAGGCTAATAAAAAGGCGGGCGAGTTCTATACCCCACGCACCATCGTTCGCTTAATGGTAAACATTCTCGATCCACAGGCTGGTGAGAGTGTCTATGATCCGGCATGTGGTACAGGCGGCATGCTGTTAGAAACTATCCATCACGTCAAAGAGAATGGTGGTGATCCACGCTTACTGACCATTAAGGGTCAGGAGAAAAATCTTACCACCGAAGCCATTGCTCGTATGAACCTGTTCCTGCATGGCATGGAAGATTTTGATATCGTACGCGGCGATACCTTACGTCAGCCAAAGTTTATTAAAAATGACAAGCTGGAGACCTTTGATAACGTAATTGCCAATCCACCCTTTAGTCTAAAAGAGTGGGGCTCAGATCAGTGGAGTAATGATCTTTATGGGCGTAATTACTATGGATTGCCGCCAAAGAAGAATGGTGATTTTGCTTGGTTAGAGCATATGTTTACTTCATTAAATAAAAATGGACGTATGGCTGTAGTTTTGCCACATGGTGTTTTGTTTCGTGAAGGAGCTGAAGCAAGTATCCGAACTAGGCTTCTGAAAGATAACTTTATTGAAGCTGTTATTGGATTTGCGCCAAATCTTTTCTATGGAACAGGTGTGACTGCATGTGTTTTAGTTCTTAAAAAAATACGACTAGATAGTCATAAAAAACATGTTCTTATAATTAATGCTGATGGCATTTACACTAAAGGACGTGCTCAAAATTCATTATCAGAAGCGCAAGCTGACGAAATCTACAGTATATATCAGATTCAGGAACAAGAAGGCCCAGCAAAAGCAGAAGAAATCGAAGGCGTGGCTCGCTGGGTCAGTTTGGATGAGATTGAAGAAAATAATTATGATCTATTTATAGCCCGTTATGTGCAAAAACCTCTTATCGAAGAAATTCTTACAGTACAAGAATCTCTCGATATTTTTACTCAAAAGTTTGCTGAACTAGAACGTGCTGAGCAAGAGTTGGAAGCAGTATTTATGAAAGAAGGTTTAGAAGTATGAGCGCTATGAATAAAAAGAAACTTGAAGACTTGCTGTGGGGGGCGGCTGAATTCCTTCGTGGGCAGATCGATGCGTCAGACTATAAGCAGTATATCTTTCCACTGCTTTTTTATAAGCGCCTGTCAGATGTTTACCTGGAAGAATACAACGAAGCGTTGGAAGTGAATGATGGTGATGAAGAGTATGCAGCTATGCCCATGTTTCATCGTTTCAATATTCCTCAAGAGGCTAGCTGGGAGTCTGTTCGTAACACTACTAAAAACATTGGTGAAGCCATTCAGAATGCACTTCGCATGATCGAATCAAATAATGACCGCTTACATGGTGTGTTTGGCGATGCCCAGTGGACTAACAAAGATCGTCTGCCGGATCATTTGTTGGCTGATTTGATTCAGCATTTCAGCAAAATACCGTTAGGTATTAAATCAGTAGATCAGGATGATTTGGGTGAAGCCTATGAGTATCTCATTAAGAAATTTGCAGATGATTCAGGCCATACCGCAGCTGAGTTTTATACAAACCGTACTGTGGTTCACTTAATGACACGCATCATGGGTTTGAAGCCAGATGAAACGGCTTATGATCCTACTTGTGGTACAGGTGGTATGTTGCTGAATGCCGTCATGGACCTGCGTAATCAGGGTAAAGAATGGCGTAGTGTTAAATTGTATGGGCAAGAGGTTAATCTGCTTACATCTGCAATTGCCCGTATGAATATGTTCTTGCACGATATTGAAGAATTTGAAGTGCTTCGTGGTGATACGCTGGCAGAACCAAAGTTTATTGAAAACGATCAACTCAAGCAGTTTGATGTGATTTTTGCAAACCCCCCGTACTCCATTAAAAAGTGGAATAGGGATAAATTCGGAGCTGATCCCTATGGGAGAAATCTCTATGGTGTGCCACCACAGGGTTGTGCTGATTATGCATTTTTCACGCATATTATAAAGAGTATGAACCGTAAAGTTGGCAGGGCAGCAATGCTTTGGCCACACGGGGTGCTGTTCAGGGATAGTGAAGCCAGTATACGTAAACAAGTAATAGAATCAGATATCATCGAAGCAGTAATCGGACTTGGACCAAATCTATTCTACAACTCACCAATGGAGTCTTGTGTTGTAGTGCTTAGCTATAACAAACCGACTGAGCGTAAAAATAAGATTCTTTTTATTAATGGAGTCGGACAAGTTACCCGGGAGCGTGCGCATAGTCGGTTGTCTGAAAGGGATCTTGAAGTGCTGACTCATGCATATTACGAACCAGATAATCAATCATCTCTTACTGCTTTGGTTGATATAGAAGAAGTACGTGCAAACCAACATAATCTTTCTATTCCTCTTTATGTTCAAAATAATAGTGAGTATGAGGTCTATAATATTGAGCACATTATTGAAGACTGGAAAGTAAGCAAGGTTAAAACGAAAAAACAGATAAACTCATTGTTTATGAATCTTAAGGAATTAGGTTGCAGATTATGATTGATCCTGCAGTGAACAATTCTATAGAAGAACAATTTCCGGAAGGTTGGCATATGGTCAGGTTTGGTGATATGGCAAAAAATATCTCCAAACGCGTAGAACCCAGTGAAACTAATTTAGAAATTTATGTGGGATTAGAGCACCTGGATTCTGATAACCTGAAAATTAAACGCTATGGTACTCCGCGTGATGTGGCTGGACAAAAGTTGCTAGTAAAAAAAGGCCAGGTTATTTTTGGTAAGCGACGAGCCTATCAACGTAAAGTAGCGATTGCTGAGTGGGATTGTATATGTTCGGCACATGCAATGGTCCTAGAGGAGAATCCAGAAACAGTATTGCCAATGTTTTTGCCGTTCTTTATGCAGTCAGACATATTTATGAATAGGGCGGTTAAAATATCGGAAGGGTCATTATCTCCAACAATAAAATGGAAAACACTATCAAACCAAAAATTTTGTATACCAACTATTGAAAAACAAAAAAAGCTATTAAATATTTTTAAAAAAATAAATTATTGTTCTAGCCAATATAGAAGCGTAGTTGATGCGTCTAGTGTGTTAACAGAAAGTATAATACAAGAGAAGATCTACCTTAATGCAAGAGTTAAACGCGGCAAGCTTGATAGTGTAGAAGCTGTTCCTAAAGGATGGAGAGTTTCAAGCTTTGGAGAAGAGGTAGATTTTGTAGGGGGGAGTCAGCCGCCAAGTAATACATTTGAATTCGAAAAAACAGAGAATAATGTGCGCTTGCTACAGATTAGGGATTATAAAAGCGAAGAATTTAAGACATATATACCGAAAACTTTATCTAAAAGACATTGCGAAAAAGAAGATGTAATGATCGGTCGTTATGGGCCACCGATATTCCAAATATTAAGAGGGCTGGAGGGTTCGTATAATGTGGCGCTAATAAAAGCGCAACCAAAATCCTCAGATATTCTAAAAAGCTATTTGTATTACGCGCTTAAAAGTAGATCCTTGTTCTATGTGATTGACTTGCTATCACAAAGATCTGCAGGGCAAACAGAGATTGACATGAATGCGCTAAAAAATTATCCGTTTTTTGTGCCTCCATTAAGTCAACAAAAGGAAATAGTCTCTGTTTTAGATAGTATTTCTATTCTTTCAACTAATTTACCTGAACAAGATATGAAGTTACATCAATTAATAAATAGTTTATTAAGTAACCAAGATATAGGAATATAAATGTTTTCTGAGGAAACCGTAACAGAAAATGGAATTATCGACCGCTTAAAGCAATTACGTGGTTTGAAGTGGATTTACTGTCACGGTGGAGAATTGCCTAAACAGCCTATTGATATCTTTGTTGATGAGTGGTTGAAAGATGCGCTTTGTTCGCTAAATCCTGATATCAAGAATAATCCGGACTATGCCGATGAGGTCATCTATAAGCTCCGTGGCGAGATCTTAGAGGCAAAGCATACTGGGTTAGTACAGGCAAATGAGAACTTTAGCCAATGGCTACTTGCTGAAAAAACTTTACCATTTGGACCAGATGGTGAACATGTCACGATCAATCTGCTTGATTTTAATAAGATCGAAAACAACCACTTCGTAGTATCACAACAAGTTAACTATATTGCGAGTAGTGAAGCCTTCTTCGATATTGTTCTCTATGTGAATGGTATTCCTCTCGTTGTGGGTGAAGTAAAGTCTGCTACTCGGCCAGCTGTAACCTGGCAGGATGGTGCGGCGGACTTTATGGGTGGTAAAAAGCATTATTGGAAGCATGTTGAACCCTTCTTTGTGCCTAATCTGCTTTGTTTTGCCAGTGAAGGGAGAACCTTTGCCTATGGTGCAATTAATGCCACGGCAAAAGACTGGGGACCATGGCATAAAACAGAGCAGCGTGAGGAAATACTCCCTGGACTAGCTTCTGTATTAGAGAGTGTTGAAGGCCTTTTAAATCCTGAAACATTACTCCAACTCCTTCACTCGTTTGCTCTGTTTTCGACTATTAAAACGGGTAAAAATACCCCACCCAAACGTATCAAACTATTACCACGATATCCTCAGTTTGAGGCTGCCAAACAGATTGTTGAACGTGTGAAAGCAGGTTATCCCCGTAAAGGTTTGATCTGGCACTTTCAGGGTTCAGGTAAATCATTATTAATGCTCTATGCAGCACGAATGCTGCGAGCAGATAATATGCTTAAAAATCCGACAGTATTGATTGTGGTGGATCGCCGTGATCTGGATACACAAATTAATGAAACCTTTGGTGGTGCAGACGTTAAAAACCTGGTCAAGGTTCAGTCATGTAAAAAACTGGGTGAGCATATCGAACAGGATAGTCGTGGTATTTTAATTACTACCGTATTTAAGTTTAAAGATGTTGAGATTGATGAAAATAATACCGATGGGTTAAATCCTCGTGACAATATTATTGTACTGGTGGATGAAGCTCACCGTACCCAGGAAGGTTCACTGGGTGACAAAATGCGCTGGGCGCTACCTAATGCACACTTTTATGGTTTAACCGGAACACCTATCTCTGGTCTTGAGCGTAATACCTTCAAACTCTTCGGTGCTGAAGAAGACGAAGGGCACTATATGAATCGATACAGTTATAAGCAATCGATTCGTGATGGAGCAACCAACCCGGTTAAATTTGAACCTCGCCTTGCTGAATTACGGGTAGACCAGACTGCCATTGATGAAGAGTTCCAGCGGTTAGTCGAAGAAAACAACCTGGATGATGATGAACGAGCTGCTTTATCCAAACGTGCAGGTAAGCTCGCCATACTGCTAAAAGCACCTAAGCGGATGGAGGCAATTGCCGCTGATATCGTAGAACATTTTACCAGTCATGTTCAGCCGAAAAAGATGAAAGGCATGGTGGTTGTATATGACCGCGAAGCCTGTGTGTCGATGTACTATCTACTCGCCAACCTGCTTGGACCTATAGCAATAGAGCTCGTCATGAATATTGACCAGGCACCTATTAAGGCAACAAGTGGTGAGAAGAAAGGCAAGAAAAACAAAGACTGGGTGAAATGGAAAGAAGAACTAGAATTGCCTGTTGCAAAAGAAGACTTTGAGCGCTGGCAAACAATCGATGGTGACGATCAGAAACAGAAGGATCTGATTGAATCCTATAAAGACCCAAAACATCCTCTTCAATTAATCATTGTTACTGCCAAGTTGCTAACCGGGTTCGATGCGCCAATCTGTTATTGCATGTACCTGGATAAGCCACTACGAGATCATACCTTACTTCAGGCAATGTGCCGTACCAACCGTTTATACGAAGCAGACGGTATCAAGAAAGAAATGGGCTTGATTATTGACTATCTGGGTGTATTCGAAAACTTACGAACAGCATTGGCTTATAACCCTGAAGAGATTGAAGGTGTTATTGAGGGTATAGAAGTCTTCAAAGAATTATTGCCAGATCAGCTTAAGAAATGCCTGGACTTCTTCCCTGGAGTAGATCGTACCCTGGAAGGTTTTGAAGGGGTTATGGCTGCACAGGAATGTCTACCAACAAATGAAAAACGCGATGAATTCGCCGCTGCATTTGGTGTACTCAATAAACTATGGACTGCCATTAGTCCTGACAAATTCCTTGCTCCTTATAGAAAAGACTACAAATGGTTAGCGCAGATATATGAATCAGTTCGCCCTGTAGGGCAGACAGGTGCTCTGGTTTGGGCCGCTCTAGGTCCAGATACCATAAAGATGATCCATGAGAATACGGATATTAACCGTATCCGAGATGATATAGATGAACTAGTCATGGATGAGCATGCCATTTTCACTCTGACTGAAAAAGAACAAGAACAACGTGCCCGCCGTCTGGAAATCAACTTGATGGGCCGTTTGCGTGGACATGATGACCCACGCTTTGTTGCTCTTGGTGAAAGGCTAGAGAAACTACGCCAAGATTACGAAGCTGGAGTAATAAAAGCAATCGACTGGTTAAAAGGCTTGCTGGATGCAGCCAAAGATACTGTACGTCTTGAACGGGAAACTGAAGAGAAAGTTGTTACAGAGGAAGACAATATCCAGGCGCTTACTAAACTCTTCCTGGAAACTCGACCTGACAGCACTCCACAAGTCATTCACGATATTGTTGAACAGATTGACAAGATAGTAAAAGCCACACGATTTGATGGCTGGCAGAACACGCATAGTGGTCCTAGAGAAATACAAAAAGCTCTTTTGCTTACGTTAGCTCAGTTTGGCTTAGGTAAGGATAAAGAGCTTTTTGATAAAGCATATGCGTATATTGAAGAACATTATTGATATTAAGTTTTAGAGTTTTTTAAAAAAATTATTAAAAATAAATTGAGATGAAAAGTTGAGTTGGGGTGAATGTTAAATTCAGAGCAAATACACAAAGAGCTTAATCGTATCGGATTAAGACTCGACGCTGGAAAAAAAGAACCTAGCTATGCCTATGAACATCCATTAGGAAATGGTGTTTATTTATATGTTAAACGGAAAGATGGTCGCAGTATTGATAAGGCTCCTTTGGTTTTGCCACCAGAAAGTCTGTCTATGAAAAATGAGATAGAAGGTATTGCTGGACTGAAGGTTATTTGGATCCCATATAAAAGCACTAGCCTTCGACGATTTCCAAAAGATGATAAAACGCAATATGGCTATGCAGCCGATGTAAGTACTGAAGCTGCAATTTCTCAATTAGTATCAATAATAAATAGTAAGGCTGTTGAATCTGGCGAGTTAATGGTTGAAACTTTAGAAAAAAAGGAATCAATGATGCATCCATTGAATCAGATTTTGTTCGGTCCACCAGGGACTGGAAAAACGTATGCGACTACGGAGATGGCAGTAACAATAGCCGATCCAGACTGGTATGAGAGGAGTAAGACAGAACTCAACGATGATGATCTTAGGCATGTTGTAAAGAATCGATACGACCAGCTAGTACAGAAAGAGCGAATTGTATTTACTACTTTTCATCAGAGTTTTTCATATGAAGACTTTGTTGAAGGTATACGAGCAGAAACGAATAATGAAACAAATATGATTGAATATCATATTGAAGAGGGTGTGTTTAAGCGTATTTGTGATAATGCTGATAAGAATGTCATTAAAAACGAAGGGCTGGGTGGTGAAGATATTTCCCAGCGAACTTTCTGGAAAATGTCATTAGGCAATACACAGAAAGAGGAAAGTGATGAGATATTTTCCGAGTGTATAGAGAATAACTATATATTACTTGGTTGGGGTGGTGACGTAGATTTCAGTGGCTGCGAAAATCTTACACAGATTAGAAAGGAGTACGAACAAGGATACCCAGATGAGAAGAGAGATTTCGCTTTTTCAGCTGTTAATGTGTTCAAAAATCAAATCAAAAAAGGCGATATTGTTGTTGTCTCATCAGGTAATTCCCGATATCAGGCCATTGCTGAAGTAACAGGTGATTATCAGTTTCTTGATGATGAGAGGGAATGGTTCTTTCAGTCGCGCCAGGTACGATGGCTCAAGGTTTATGAAAAACCACGTCCTGTTTCAGAAATATACGGCAGTGGCTTCACTCAAAAAACAATTTATGGCCTTAAACATAGAAAACTTAAATTTGATGCTTTATCAGGAATTCTATCGACCGATCAGTCATTAGAAGAGGCTGAGCCATATGTGCTTATTATTGACGAAATAAACCGTGGCAATATATCTCGGATCTTTGGTGAGTTAATCACGCTGCTTGAACCAGATAAACGAAAAGGTGGTTCGGATCAGAGAAGTGTGATTCTTCCTTATTCAAAAAAAGCATTTCAGGTACCAGATAATGTGTATGTTATCGGCACCATGAATACTGCAGATAAATCCCTGGCGCAACTTGATCTTGCATTGCGTAGACGATTTAGTTTTGAAGAAACACCCCCACAGCCCGAGCTGTTAAGTGGAGTTACAGTGCATGGGATTGATCTGGGTGAATTATTAAATATATTAAATCAGCGGATTGAGGTACTCCTTGATCAGGACCATTTGCTAGGACATGCCTACTTTTATCCACTTAAAAGTATGGAAAATGAGGGCGAACGTGCTCAGTTATTAGGGCAAATATTTCAAAAAAATATCATTCCGCTATTACAAGAATACTTCTTTGATGATTGGGAACGAATCAGGTGGGTTTTAAATGATCACCGTAAGACGACCAAGGGGACCCAGTTTATTAAGCTGGGAGGGCAGTCTAATTTAGAGCAATTATTTGGTAATGAAATTTATGAAAGTCTTTCAGATAGACGATTCCATGTAAACGTAAATGCATTTACTGACCCTGGAGCTTATCAGGGGATTCTTAACGGCGCTGGATCATAAAACAATGATCCAGATACGAGAGTATGGACGCATTACCTGTAATACAGATCAATCGTCGTCTCCTGATTTGGGTATAGTCACTCAGCCTACATTTGACTGGTTGCTTAATCTGAAAGCCTCCTGGCGCGGTGGTGATAACCCAATTCATTTAATGAATAAAAACAGCCTGAAGTTAGACAGTTTTGTTGGGTATTTAGAAAGCCCAACGGGTGAATCTATTGAGGTGCTACCAAAGACTTGTGTTGGAATCCCAACGCAAAATGAACTGGAATCTGGACGATTCCTCCTGCATAGAATGTTGCTGGCTTCAATGGGTATTAAGCCTCGAGAAGTTGGCCCAGCAAGCTTGCGACGTGTTGATCAGCCTTTACACGAGTGGATTATAGGTCGGTTTCTTAATGAGTTGGCAGACCTGGTTCGTAAAGGAATCCGTTCTGACTACAGAAATATTGAGGAAGAGAGTCGGTATGTACGTGGTTGTATTGATATGTCACGACAACTTAGACAACGAGCTGGGCGAGCTAATTGGTTTCACATTCGCCATGATGTATTTAGCCCAGACACGATCGAAAATCAGCTTTTAGCAACAGCTTTAAGTTATGTTCGTCGTATCGTTAAATCGCCTGATAACTGGCGTTTAACAAATGAACTGTCTTTGGTCCTGTATGAAATACCTACTCTTGCTACACCAGATAAATATCTAGATAAGTGGCGAAGTGGGAAATTAATGCGTAGCTACGATGCTATTCAACCGTGGTGCAGGCTGATTATAGAGCGGCTCAATCCGGTGTTTCAGAAGGGGCAGCACAAAGGGATAGCAATGCTTTTTCCAATGGAAAGGCTGTTCGAGACTTATGTTGCAAATATTCTTAAGTGTCCGTTAGGTAGTAAGCTGAAAACGCAGGCTTCCAGCCAGTATCTTATAAGTCATCAACCTGTTTCTGTGTCCAATTCCAACTTATGGTTTCAACTTAAGCCAGATTTATTATTTCAATCAGAATATTCAACTTATGTAATGGATACAAAATGGAAACTACTGGATGAAATGGCATCAGATAGTGAAAGTAAATACAAAATTTCTCAAAGTGATCTGTATCAGTTATTTGCGTATGGGCATAAATACCAAAATGGAAAAGGTGACATGATGTTAATTTATCCAAAACATGATGGATTTACATTGCCGCTACCAAGATTCTCTTTTTCTGATGATCTAAATTTGTGGGTAGTTCCTTTTGATATGGAAAAGGAGTCTTTAGTTGAAGGTGAATGGATCAGTTCTATGCCTGAGCTGGCAAGTAAGACGTTTGAGAGATTACAATTTCAAAATCATGGATGAAGCAAGGTATGGGTACTTATGTACATTAATAATGGCTTAATTGTTTATTCCCCCTCTGATTTGTGTCGTTTTATGACGTCTCCCTTTGCTTCATGGATGGAGCGTTATTCATTAGATAATCCTGAGAATCAATACAAGAAAAATGAAACAGAGTCTTTTCTTGGGATGCTACAAGAAAAAGGCGAGGCTCATGAAGCCTCATTACTTGATAAGTTTCAAGAGCAAGGAAAGAGTATCGCGATTATTGAAGGTGATACTATCGAGGATAAACGTTTAAATACGTTGGTGGCAATGGAAACTGGTATGGAAATCATCTTCCAGGCCTGTTTACAGAAAGCACCTTTTAGGGGTTATGCGGATTTTTTAGTCAAAGTGCCAGGTGATAGTCGGTTTGGTGATTATCACTATGAGGTTTGGGATACCAAACTTGCAAAGTCACCTAAGCCTTACTTTGTTGTTCAGTTGTGCTGTTATGCAGAAATGCTTGCTGAAGATCAGGGTTGCTACGCTAATGAAATAGTAGTGGCATTGGGTAATGGTAAACTTAGTCGTTTTTCTGTTGTTGACTATCGTTATTACTATCAGTATTTAAAAAAGCAATTTATACAATTCGAAGATGAATTTGATTCTGATGTTATGCCTGATCCTGCTGAGTCACACAGTTGGGGGGATTGGACTGATGTAGCAGAACAAATCTTATTGCAAAAAGATCATCTGAGTCAGGTGGCTACAATCACCAGGGGCCAAATTAAGGCACTTGAGAAGGTAGGTATCCATACTGCCTCTGAACTTGCTATAGCTGAACATCAGACTATTCCAAAAGTGTCACCAGCTGTATTTCAGCGTCTTAAATCTCAAGCAAGAATACAAAAACAATCAGCAAATAAAGAAATACCAGATTTTGAGGTTATCGTACCAAAATCAGGAGAGGCAAAAGGTCTCGCCTTATTACCGCCTGCATCCCCAATGGATGTTTATTTTGATATAGAAGGTTTTCCGCTGATAGAAGGAGGTTTGGAGTATCTCTGGGGAAATACCTATTTTGATGAACAAGGACATAGGCAGTTCAAAGATTTTTGGGCGCACGATGCAGTGCAGGAAAAATTGTCATTTCAGGAATTTATACAATGGGTTTATGAGCACTGGCAACGAGATCCAAGTATGCATATCTATCATTATGCAAACTATGAAATAGCAGCCTGTCGTCGTCTGATGGGACGATATGGTGTGTGTGAGCATGAGGTAGATGAGCTTCTTAGAAATGAGGTGTTTGTAGATTTATATAAAGTAGTAAGACATGGGTTGCTGGTAGGTGAGCCACGTTACTCAATAAAAAATATTGAGCACCTTTACCGCGGAAAGCGTGAGACAGAAGTGGGTACTGGTGGCGACTCAGTAGTGGTATATGAAAAATGGCGTGAAAACCCAGATGGCCTTAGCTGGCAGGATTCAAAGATCCTGAACGATATTAGAGATTACAATATTGATGACTGTAATTCGACACAGGAGTTAGTCGTTTGGTTGCGTGAACAACAATCCCACTATGATATTCAATACATTGGCAAAACAGAAGTGGAGCAAAAGGATATACCTGATGAAGTCACTGAGCGTATTCAGCTACGAGACAATCTCCTTGCGCGTGCTGAGATCGAGCGAGAAAAGGAACCTGAAAAAGCAGAAATTACTGAGTTGCTGGCTTGGCTGCTAGAGTTTCATAGACGTCAGGATAAACCAGTTTGGTGGCGTTTATTTGATCGCTTAGGTATGTCTGATGAAGAATTACTTGATGACCTAGACTGTATTGTAATGTGTGAGCGTACAGATCGTGACCCATTCAAGGCGACACAGAAAGCCAGGCAATATTGTTACGAATACAAGTTTGATACAAGTCAGGAATTTAAAGAACCAAGAATTGGCGGTTCTATGTGGGTCTTGGGGCATGATGGGCTGCGAGTAACATTAGTAGAGTTCGATTCGAATAATAGTTTGTTGTCAATTAGATCTGCAGAAGAGCCACCACAAGTAATTAGCTTAATTCCTAATGATATTGTCCATGCCAGACCTATACCTGAGTCGATAGAACAGGTCGTGAGGGCGTATTCTGAAAATAATCTAGGTAATTGCGCCATTATTGATTTTCTTCAGCGCCGAGTGCCACGGATTAAAGGGCATTCAGGTGGAGCAATTATAGATAAGAATCTTGAAGAGCCTGTATTGTCACAGATAATCAGCCAGATATTGAATCTTGATAATAGTTGCCTCTGTATTCAAGGGCCTCCTGGTGCGGGTAAAACGTATACAGGTAAGCACGTGATTGCCGAGTTGGTGAAACAAGGTAAACGAATTGGGATATGTAGTAATAGTCATAAAGCAATTAACAATCTGTTATTTGGTGTGGCGGAATATTGTAATGAGCAAGGAATAGATGCCCACTGTTGTTGCACGAAAGAGACTGATCCTGAAAAGATTGAGTCGCTTGGTATAAATTTAATTGCAAACAAGAATCTGCTAGATAATGTAGAGCCAGGCTGTGTATTAGGAACAACCGCTTGGGGCTTTGCTCGTGATGATATGGCGGGGGAGATAGATTATTTATTTGTAGATGAAGCTGGGCAAGTATCAATAGCTAATCTTGTCGCAATTAGTAGAGCTACTTCAAATATTATTCTTAAGGGCGATCAAATGCAGTTGGGACAACCTGTGCAAGGCACGCATCCTGGTGATAGTGGATTGTCAGTGCTCGAATATCTTCTAAGGGAACATGCAACAATCCCTCCTGAAATGGGTGTCTTTCTAGGCGCAACTTATCGTATGCACCCTGAAGTTAATCGTTTTATTTCTGATGCCATATATGAAGGACGTTTAGATACTGCTAAAGACAATAAGAAACAGATAGTGCGTGTCCCAGATGGATATGAAGGGATCTTAAATCTAGATGCTGGAATTATATTTAGACCTGTGAAACATGAAGGTAATTCTCAGGGGAGTGAGGAAGAAGCAGCTGTTATTAAAGCTATGGCAGATGAATTGTTAGGACGTGAATTTGTAGATCGAAATGGAGATAGGCGTCTTATCTCATGGGACGATATCTTGTTTGTGGCACCCTATAACCATCAGGTAGCTATCCTTAAACAAACGTTAGGAGAACAAGCCAAGATTGGGAGTGTTGATAAGTTTCAGGGACAGGAAGCACCAATTGTTTTTTTGAGCTTATGTGCGAGTGATATACATGAGGCACCAAGAGGTGTTTCATTTCTATTAAATAAAAATAGAGTAAATGTTGCAATATCGAGGGCGCAAAGTCTTGCTATTGTGGTTGCTAGCCCGAAATTGGCTTTGGACTTCAATGGGAATATAGAGGATATGAAGTTGGTTAATCTCTTTTCTTGGCTTATAGAGGAATACCGTGTGTAGATTGCACATTTATAACAAGACTTTTGATTAGTTTGTATTGGCTTGACTTGACTACAAAAGTATCAGGTAGAAACAGGAATAGAATATTAACCGACGTGCGATATAAATATGATGAGAACGATGTGATGAAGCATATTAGGACTAAATTATGAGCATTACTCTAAATTCTTTTCCCATTCTCCTACCGGAAATTGCCGTGATTGAAGGGCGGAAGATCCCTTTTGATGCATATACTCTTGAAAGTCTGCGGAAGGATTATTGCGAGACTCATTCATTCTATAGGCAAGGTGATGTGATCCTGGCTTTCTCATCTGATGGTACCCACCCGGTGGAAGGCGAGGTAGTATCCTTTGATTTACAGGATGATTTGCGGCTTTTGTGTTTCCTGTTTAAAAGTGGGTTGACTCAGTTTCTCAAAGGGTTGCGCCGAAATCCAATAGGCTTTCGGCCGATCGAACTAGTTAGCTCTCGCCCCGATGATAATATTCTACTTCCTGTTATCCAGGGTGATTTTCCGTTTTCGATCTTTGCCAAATATAAACTGGATACCAGAATTATTGATGGTATACCCAATCTGATTATCGATTGTTCAACGAAAACAGTTGTGAACAAGAAGTGTGCTCATTTTATATCTCAAGGGTTTGATCTTGTTAATAGGTGTATCGCGCAGGAAAGCGATGATGGATATCGAAAAATTATCGGCGTTGTCTCTTGCGTTGATGCTCAAACCATCCATTACCATACTTTAGATGGTAAACCAGCTGAAATAAGCGCTGAAGATGTCTATTTGGAGGCCAGCAGGAAAAACTTTGATGAATATATATGGTTTTCTCATCCAATCCAGGCTGATGCGATTATTGAAAAAATCAGGGTAGCTATCTCGTCTTTTAATACCGGTGCAAATAAACGAGACCGAATCAACACACTTCATGCTTTTTTAAAGTCTAAAGGCATTAATATTCTGAACAGGATCAAGGTCAATATCGATAATGCTCCGGATATTCAAAACAAATGCATGCAGCACGATAAGCCTGTCTTTGTGTTTAATGATAATGGCCAGGCCAATTGGGCGGAAAGGGGATTTACGCAATATGGACCCTATACAAAGCGCACATTTGATAAAAATGATCCGTCCATATGTGTTATTTGTCTTCAGCAATATAAAGGGCAGGTTGAGCAGTTTGTTCGTAAGTTTTTGAAAGGCATCCAGGGGCACAAATATTTTGCAAATGGCTTGGAAGGAAAATTTAGTATTGGAACCAGCCGGGTCGAGGTATTTACCGTAGGCGATGAAAGCGTTGGCTCCTACAAAAGCGTCATAGAAAAGGCGATCCAGAAAAAAGCGCAGGATGGCGGGAAGTGGGATCTGGCCATTGTTCAGGTACGCCAGTCCTTTAAAAACTTACGCGTTGAAGATAATCCATACTATATTGGCAAAAGTATCTTTTTTCTGCACCAGATTCCTGTACAGGATTTTACCCTTGAACTGCTTTCACAAAACGACATGTCTTTGGGCTATTCGCTGAATAACATGGCCTTAGCCTCTTACGCAAAAATGGGCGGTGTACCCTGGCTCCTGAAATCATCACCCACGCTTTCTCACGAGTTAGTTATCGGGATTGGCAGTGCAAATTTACAGGAAAATCGGTTTTCCGGTCACCAGCGTGTTATGGGAATCACAACAGTCTTTTCTGGAGATGGAAGCTATCTGGTTTCTAATACATCAAAAGCTGTTCCCCCAGAAGATTACTGCGATGCGTTAACAAGCGTGCTTAGTGATACCATAGAAAAGATCCAAAAACGTATGAACTGGCAACATGGTGATACTATTCGCATTGTGTTTCATGCATCGGTTAAGAAATTCAATCGAGAAGAAATTGGCGCGGTCAAAGCCACTATTGAAAAATACGCGGAGTATAATATCGAATATGCATTCTTAAAAATATCCGAGCACCATGGTCTGCATATGTTTGATACATCCAGCTCTAATGAAAGAAAAGGAAAATACGCACCGCCACGAGGGAAATACCTCAAACTCTCCGATTATGAAATGCTAGTCTATTTGATTGGACAGAATGAGCTGAAGCAGGCGAGCGATGGTCATCCACGAGGCTTGATTTTAAATGTGCACAGGGATTCGACGTTCAAGGACATCAAATATCTCAGCACCCAGCTTTTTAATTTCTCATCACACTCCTGGCGCAGCTATTTCCCAAATCCTATGCCGGTGACCATCAGTTATTCTGATCTAATCGCCCGTAATCTCGGTTGGCTTAATCAGGTGCCAGGCTGGAATGACTCAGTGATGATCGGAAAAATAGGACAGACACAATGGTTTCTATAAGCCCTGCCAATATCTATGCGCTGCGTGAGTACCTGCTAGAAAAAGCGATTGATAAAGCCGGTACTGATCCACTTAAAATCGCCTTACTGGTGTCTTTGAATATTCTTCCCGAAAAATCCTTTATCTATGATGAACAATCTATTTCTCTTTATCAAAAATGTGCAATATCCGGACTTGGAATGAAACAGGTGCAGGCAACGTCAGAAGAGTTTTCCAGATTGCTGGGACAGGCTGCAACAATCGATGGAACACCACTTCCGTGGGTTGGTGATATCTTGGGTGTGCTCGGTGTAAAATTTGCCATTGACGCGATTGGTTATGATGACCTAAAGAAAAAGTTCAGTCAGTGGGTTGCTGGCTTTTTGCCTGAGCGGATTAAAAGTGGACGTTTAGATAGTTACGAGCTGGATCTGGCGCACTACATTAATGGTGAAGAGGCGCCTGTTTTTTCTTCTGCCTGCATTGCTTTGTACCTGCATTATCAAAATGAGGCTCCGATAACAAATCATGAGACAAGACAGAAATACATAAACCAGTTTTTTGATGATTTTAAAGGCCTACATGACACTGACTTACCATCGCTGGCTTTGGCACTTTATATTCATGTGTTTGATCACATCAATCAGGATGTATCGTTGGTTCCGCCCAATAATTGGGAATTAAACGATCTACTAAACTTTCTGGATAACATACCCGCAGGTCTTAAACGTTGGACCTGGGAAGACAAGGCTAAGACTAAAGGCGGGGTTCCTAGGAAATGGCATATTGATAATGAGTATCATGTCCAAAACCTGCTTTATGTGATGTTAGCGCCGATGTTTGAGGGGTTGTCAGATGAAGAAAATCTTGAATCGGTGGGCCAGAAAAACCCCAGAGTCGATCTTTATCTGCCATCAATCCATACCATTATCGAAGTTAAATACCGCAAAAGTAGTAAGAAGACATTCCAGAGTTTGATCGGTGAGATTGCTGAAGATATAACACTCTATCGATCCGATTCTAAATATAAGGACTGCCAGTTTATTTGCTTTCTATGGGATCACACTCGCGCTACGCAAGAGCATGCAAAGTTCAGGGAAGGTATCTTGAAAATGGACGGAATTCAGGGATGTATTGTTGTTTGCTCTCCATCTGTTATGGAATGAACCGACAGTCCCTTGAACAATTAGAGATAAGTAGAGGTGTTGTATTTTAGTTTATAGGAAAACAATGATTGTTTGCTATTGGCCTATAAGAAGGCAGTGAAATATCAGACTCATACTATCAGATAATATTTATGAAAATGTTGGTAATAGCAAATTATTGAAATTGCGACTTGATTAATATGCAGTCAGTTGACGATTATAGAGGGTGCTTGGAGTTAATCTAAATCCACCGTTTACAATGATTGTCACTGACTTAGCAATCATTAGATATTATTAGTCAAATGACTATTAGAGTGATTTATGAAACTTAAAACGATTCGACTTTCAAACTTCCAAAGTTTTGGTGCAGAACCAACCACACTTTCACTTGAATCTTTAACTTATTTGATCGGTCCTAACGGATCTGGGAAAACTGCGCTACTCCAAGCATTATGTCGATTGTTCGCATTTGATCCATCATTGCGTCGAATCAAGCGATCGGACTTTCATGTTCCACATAATGAACATGAAATACCTCAGGAAAGGCAGCTCTGGATTGAAGCTGATTTTGTATTTCCAGAGTTGAGGGATGATGAGAATCATTCAACAGTGGCGCCTCATTTTAGTCACATGCGATTGGATGATCCAGAAGGAATTCCTAGGGTTAGATATCGACTCAACGCCACAATGGGTATGGATGGTGATATTGACGAGTCGTTCGTATATGTACTTGAGATAGACGAGGATGGAACTCCTACGAATCCTCAGGCCGTCCCAAGGTCTGAGAGAAATCACATACAAGTTCACTATTTGCCTGCACAGAGAGATCCATCGGATCACATAGCTTACAGTACAAATGCGCTACTAGGCCGATTACTGAGAGCAGTTAACTGGGAAAATGAGCGTGAGGAGATTAAAGGACTTACTGACCAGATCAGTGGAAGTTTGGCAGGTAACCCATCTGTTAATGCATTTAGCGCGTCTTTGAAAGAAACATGGAGTGCTCTTCATAAAGGTAGCTACTTTACAGATCCAAAAATAACATTTGTCGCCACAGAGATTGAAGCGTTACTTAGGCATCTATCAATTTCTTTTTCGCCTGGTCACGATGAATCTTTAGTTGATTTTTCTAAGCTCAGTGACGGCCAAAAATCAATGCTTTATTTATCACTAGTTCTTTCTTCTCAAGCGGTTGGTAGATCCGTGCTTTTAGGTAAAGATGATTCATTTGATCCAGAAAAATTGCGACCTCCTGTTTTTACGTTAATTGCTCTTGAAGAGCCAGAGAACAGCCTGTCACCCCATTATCTTGGAAGGATCGTAAGCGCTCTAAATATTATGGCAAGTAATGATGATGCTCAAGCTCTAATAGCCACGCATGCCCCCTCGATGTTGCGACGTGTTGACCCAGATAATATTCGTTATCTCCGCCTAACAGAAAATCGAAAATCAAAAATTACGACCATCCAATTACCTTATAAAACAGATGAAGCACATAAATTTGTGCGTGAAGCAGTACAGGCATTTCCAGAAATATATTTTTCACGTTTGGTTGTTCTTGGCGAAGGAGATAGTGAAGAAATAGTACTTCCGCGCTTGTTTAGGGCAAAGGGTGCGCCAGTTGATGAGTCTGCAGTTACGATTGCACCACTTGGAGGCAGGCACGTAAACCACTTTTGGCGCCTACTGGCGGCACTGGAAATTCCCTATTTTACTCTGCTTGATTTAGACGTATCTCGATATCAAGGTGGATGGGGTAGAATTAAATATGTGAATGATAAACTAAAAGAATTTAAGCCTGACCTAAAGTTGCCAGATGATTATGTAATCCCAGATTGGAACACAGATCAAAACTTTGTTAGAGATTATAATAACTATCTGCATCAACTAGAGCAGCGAGGTATCTATTTTTCTTATCCAATGGATTTGGACTTTTCGATGCTTCTTAAATTACCGATCGCCTACGGTGTTCAAGAAGAAGAACCCGATGAAACAACGATTAAATCTGTTTTGGGTAAAAGTCACGACAATTCATCTCAATACAGTGAAGATGAGCAAAAGATGTTTGCCACCTATCACAAGCTATTCAAGCTTGGTAGTAAACCTGCTGCACATATTGAAGCACTGTCAAAATTAAGCGATGAAGATTTACTAAAACATATGCCAGAATCATATGCAAAACTTGCAGATGCATTGATTGCTAAGCTTGCAGAGTTGCCCGAGTGAAAACTAAATATTCTTGGATACCGGCCGATGGGTTAATACTTGAGCCTAGCGCTTTGATAGCAGCAAAAGATGAAGTTCGATGTCTTGCATTGACAGCTGGTCCTGGCGCAGGAAAGACCGAAATGCTCGCACAGCGTGCGGACTTTCTTTTACGTACTGGAAATTGCCGATACCCAAAAAGAATATTAGCCATCTCTTTTAAAGTTGATGCAAGTAAGAACCTGAAGGAACGCGTCCAGCGTCGTTGCGGGTTTGAGTTAGCATCTCGCTTTGACAGTTACACATTTCATGCTTTTGCAAAGCGTATAATTGACCGATTCAGAACATTACTTTTGGGTGATGATGCACTTGATGTGGATTACCAGATCGGAGGCATGAAAATAACTCGAAGACAGATTGAGTTTGGTGATTTGGTTCCCTTGGCAATTCAGATTCTCAAAGATTCTTCGATCGCAAGAAATGCAGTCCGCCAGACTTATAGTGATGTTTTTTTAGATGAATTCCAGGACTGTACAAATCTTCAGTATGAACTTATCAAAATTGCCTTTCAGGGTACAAGTGTCCGTCTTACTGCTGTGGGTGATACAAAACAGAAAATCATGGGCTGGGCGGGTGCGCTGGATGGTATCTTCGAGACTTTCGCGGCGGATTTCAATGCATTGCCTCTAAACATGTACCGTAACTTCCGCTCAAAGCCGCGCTTGCTGCAAATGCAAAATGATATTGTTAGCGTGCTTGATCCTAATGCAGCGATGCCACCTGACCAACTTGCTGGTGAAGAAGGTGAGGTTTACGCATGGCAGTTTCCTAACAGCCGAGAAGAAGCTGTGTATTTGGCTAACTTGATTGTTAAATGGATTGAAACAGAACTTGTGCCGCTATCTGAAGTCGCAGTATTGGTCTCAAAGCAGCTTGATCTATACGCTAATTATCTAATGGAAGCGTTGGAAGAAAGAGGAATACCATACCGAAACGAGCAGCAAATGCAGGACATTACTATCGAGCCTGCTGCACGACTTATGGTTGACTATCTTTCTTGCCTTTATAGCCAACGGGAGCCGAAAGCTTGGATTCGCTTGATGAACCAAATGATTGTGTTTGTAGATGATGAGATACAGGCTAGTATCCAGCAAGACTTACATGGTTTTATTAAGAAGCAGAGAAAAAAAGTAGCTCTTGCCAAGTTAAATGAAGACCCTTTTTCTGATTGGTGGGATTTTGTCCGTACCTTTCTTAATAAAATAGGTATCGAAACCATTGTCGGGCTTTCACCTGATTATCAGTCACATGCTAGGCTTAAAGAGGTTATTGATAATACCAAAGTGCGAATAGAAGAGCTTTTAAGACTTGAGCCTGACTTACCAAAAGCACTAACTCGTTTTTCTGACGATCAGGCTGTTCGTATACTGACTATACACAAAAGTAAAGGTTTGGAGTTCGATTCAGTAATAATTATGGCAGTTGAGAATGAGATTTTCTTTGGCGATCAGGAGTCGAATCGTTGTGCATTCTTTGTTGGTGTATCGCGAGCAAAGCGACGCTTGGTCCTAACACATGCTAATGAAAGAGAGAGGCCACAAAACCATAATGGACGCTGGGACGTTATTCGAACTCCTCAGCAAGAATATTTAGGTTATGCTTTACCTTATGTATGATTGAAATATGTAGTGAATGGACTGCTTCTCTATTTACTGTGAGTCAATAATATCAGCGAAGTATTTTGTGGCGTTAATGTGCGAGAATGAATTAATATATGAAAAGATACATTTTATATTTTATGTTTTCTTAATAAAATAGCTTATTAAAATATACATTTTAAAAGACTATTCTGTGGTCTCAAAATACCAAAATTATCCGCAAGTAAGATTACCCTTGAGTGGAAGAAAGCACCCTGAAACGCGTTACAAGGTTATATGCTTGAGAGGCTGTTTTGTCTCAGAAGCCGACGTTCGCACTTCTAATATTTATAAATTTACAAATTCAAAAAACGTTACTGATTTCAAACTAACTGACTTCTCTTATCGGCCATCAGCAGACTTCAATTTAAATATACTATTACAACACTCCACTATGAGCAGACGTGCATCCTTCACTTGGCGATATATTACTTGTAATGATATTTGCATATATGTAAACTATATTACATGATCACTCAAGGCCAACCACAATGGCTGCTGTTTCTCGCCAGTTTGACCGGACGCAGCGCCAATACGCCAAGAGTGCGCTTATGGCGCACATTGAAGGAATTAGGTGTAGGCACTTTGCGCGATGGCGCCTCGCTTCTGCCATTTTCAGATGCCAATCGCTCAAGACTTAAACTCATTGCTGAGCACGTCATATCAGAAGGGGGAACTGCCTGGTTATTTGAACTACCGAAGCAAGATCGTCCCACCGAGGAAAAAATGACAATCCTGTTTGATCGATCAGAGGCGTATACCGAACTGGACACCATGATTTCTGCGACTCGCTCAGAGTTACAGCATTCCGATGAGGCGAGTATCCGGCGTAAATTAAGACAACTGGAACGTGATCTGGATGCACTGATTGAGATTGATTTTTTCCCTGATGAAAACGGTGTACGCACTCAAACGGCTTTACAGGAATTGACTGCGCTGACGAATCGGCAGTTCTCCCCCCAGGAACCCTCAATGGCAAACGGTCAGATAGAACGCCTGGATAGAAATGAGTACCAGGAGCAGCTTTGGGCAACGCGGAAGCATCTATGGGTAGACAGGGTAGCCTGCGCCTGGCTGATTCGTCGATTTATCGATAAGGGCGCACGCTTTCTCTGGCTGGAAAAACCTGGCGACTGCCCGACGGATGCTCTGGGTTTCGATTTTGATGGTGCATCGTTTACCCACATTGATGACCGTGTCACCTTTGAAGTGCTGCAAGCCAGTTTCTCGATCGATGATGATCCCGGTCTTCAAAAATTATCACAGCTGATTCATTACCTGGATGTGGGCGGCATACCCGTTGCCGAGGCCGCCGGCTTCGAAGCCGTGTTGGCCGGATTGCGCGAAAGCGCAGTCGATGACGATGCGCTGTTATCAGCCACTTCACCTGTTCTTGATGCACTGTACCAACGTTTTTCGGCTATCACAGCGTAATTAGAATTTATTGAATATTACAAGGGGTCACAAATGACAAATTCAAAGGCGGCAGTAGCCTCCGAACAGGCAACGGAAAATACACCGCCACCGGTCTCTCTCATGGAAGCCTTTATTTACTGGTTCAAACTGGGTTTTATCAGTTTTGGCGGGCCTGCGGGGCAGATATCAATGATGCATACCGAGCTGGTTGAACGTCGGCGCTGGATCAGTGAGCACCGCTTTCTACATGCCTTAAACTACACCATGGTGTTGCCGGGACCCGAGGCACAACAATTGGCGAGCTACATCGGCTGGCTGATGCATGGCACCGTTGGCGGGATCATGGCCGGCGTTCTGTTTGTATTGCCCTCGCTTGGCATTCTGATCGCCCTCACCTGGATCTACCTGGCCTTCGGTGATGTCCCCGCAGTAGCTGGCATTCTCTATGGGATTAAGCCGGCGGTGACAGCTATCGTGTTGTTTGCGGCTTATCGCATCGGTTCCAAAGCCTTACGCAACGGTGTACTCTGGTCGCTTGCGGCAGCTGCCTTTATCGCTATTTTTGGAATGAACATTCCCTTCCCGTATATCGTTCTTGCGGCAGGCATCATCGGTTACTTTGGTGGCCGTATTGCGCCAGAAAAATTCAAGATGGGTGGCGGCCACGGTGCTTCTGATAAATCCTTTGGTCCAGCACTGATCGATGACAATACACCTGCACCCGACTGGTCACGTTTTAGCTGGAAATCAACGATTGTTCACGTCGCGGCGGGGCTTGTTATCTGGGGCCTGATTGAAGGTGCACTGTATGTTACCTATGGCTGGCAAGGCCCGTTGACACAGATGGGCTGGTTTTTCACCAAGGCGGCACTGGTCACCTTTGGTGGCGCCTACGCGGTATTGCCCTATGTCTATCAGGGTGGCGTTGATCAGTACCAATGGCTGACAGGAACCCAGATGATCGATGGTCTGGCACTTGGAGAAACCACACCTGGGCCACTCATTATGGTTGTCGCTTTCGTAGGATTTGTCGGCGGCTGGACCAAAGAGATTTTTGGCCCAGAGAGTCTGGTGCTTGCAGGTGCGGCAGGTGCTACCGTGGCCACCATTTTTACCTTTTTACCTTCATTCCTGTTTATTCTGGTGGGAGCCCCCGCCGTTGAAGCAACACGGCACGACATAAAATTTACCGCACCTCTGACGGGCATTACCGCCGCAGTTGTCGGCGTAGTAATCAATCTGGCGGTGTTTTTCGCCTGGCACGTTTTATGGCCCACCGCTTCTGAAGCTGAACCGTTTTCCGGCAATTTTGAATGGTTCTCTTTGCTGATCACGCTGGGCGCTTTTGTTGCGCTATGGCGGTTCAAGATCGACATCATCAAGGTGATTGCCACCTCTGCCGCCGCTGGCCTGACTTATTCACTACTCATATAACAACTAAGGAGAAAACCCGTGCAACGTACAATTACTGCAAACGACCTTCAATCGAAAATAAAGAAACAAGATGCCATCACGCTGCTTGATGTGCGCCGAGCCGAGGACCGCGACGCTGAACCTGCGATTATCCCTGGTGCTAAACGGTGCGATCCGGCTCAAGTCGAAGACTGGTGTGCCGAACTTGAACCCTCACAGGACATCATCCTTTACTGCGTGCGTGGCGGTTCCGTGAGTAACTCGGTGCTTGATGCTTTACTGGAAAAAGGACTCAAGGCACGCTTTATCGACGGTGGCATAGAAGCCTGGAAAAATGCCGGCGGGACTATTGAATCATGACATTATCGGCATCAGAGACAGCCTGGTTCAAAAGACATATATAGGAGAATCGTATGCGCTTAATTCATTTATTCGTGTTGATATTTTGTTCTTTTATGCCTGCCGAACTGATTGCAGACATATTGCCACCACCAAAACAGGTGGCCCCTAACTGCTACGTATGGATTGGCCCATATGGTCCACCTACACAAGAAAATCAAGGATTTCGGATGAATCTTGGATTTGTCGTAGGCACAAAAGCAGTGGCTGTAATAGACAGTGGCTACAGTGATGCCATGGCAAAGGCGATGCTTGTGCAGATACGAAGCATCACGGATCGTCCAGTACGCTATGTCATTAATACGAACTCACAGCCCCATCGTATTCTGGGTAATAGTGTAATCCGTGATCAGGGTGCCCGCATTGTTGTTGCTAAAGATGCTATACCCCGTATCATCGGTGAAGGTCAGGCCATGGCCGACACGGCCACAAGGATTCTTCAGCTATCGCCGGGCAACATACAGGCGCCTTCTATACCAGATACAGGGATTAATGAGCCAACAAATATTGATCTAGGCAGTATTACACTAAAAGTGATTCCTGTCGGTACAGCACACACGGCTGGAAGCATGATAGTTAAAGTAATCGAACACAACGTCATTTATGCAGGTGATGTTCTGTATGGTGGCCGATTATTGGCAGTGCTTCCGGTAAGCCATGTAGATAAATGGATTTCCGCTATCGATAAACTGAGGATACATAAAGAAGCATTATTTATTCCCGGCCATGGAATTCAAGGGAAGTTATCCGAATTCGAGAACCCGACTTACAGTTACCTGGTCACATTAAAAGAACATATGGATAAAGCTTTGGATTCCGGCACCGACTTACAAGCTGCAATTGAAAGTCTCGATCAAACACGTTGGAAAAATTTGGCCGATTTTGATGCATTAGCGGGTCGTAATGCGCATCAAACATATATTGAGAGAGAAATGGCTGCATTTGAATAGTGCATGAATTCTTACCTGAGCCTTCCTGTTAGCTATTAGATTCCAACTAATAGCTGCTCCTTGCTCAAGAACGGAATCTCTATGAGATTTTCTGAAACATCTGCTTTGGTTCGTTAACTGACGCTATATGATATTTGCTGATAAGTCAGCTTTGGCAAATTCTGGAAGATATATTAGCAATCACTAACAGTCAGCTTTGTGGTGTTAGCAGTCCCTAAACACCCTGACTCTAATATACACACCTCAACCTGCTCAGGATGCGGAGCGACAAACATAAGGATGACTGAGTTTCAGATCTGAAACGGCCATCTTCATTGGCTGGCATCTACCAAAACCGTACCAAGTCAAGACTTGTGTGTCAGTGTCCATGCAGGTTTGATCAGGGATGGAGGTATAGAGTGAAACCCTCCGCTTCCCAGATAAATGCCTTCTCTAAAATTGCCCTTGTTAGGGCAGAAAGCACCCAGAAACATCAATAATGTCCTTCTAAGGGCAGAAGCCGCTCGTCTATTGGGTAGTCAAGATCAGGAGATTTAGGACTAAAATATGTCAGAAAAACTACTAGTATATATGTCAAATACATGAGGTTTTGTTATGAGTGTGGCATCACAGATTAAGCGAGAGATCCAGGGGATTCTACAGGGTGAGCCTTTTATCACGGCGCGTTTCCTGAAATTAGGCTCCCGGTCAGCCATTGATAAGGCATTATCTCGCTTGGTAGCGGAAGGTTACCTTGAGCGTATATCACGCGGGGTCTTTGTGCGCCCGAAAAAAAGCCGCTTTGTAGGTAAGGTGATGCCTGATTTGTCACAGGTGCTTGAGGTGATCGCGAAAGGTCATGGTGAAACAATCCAGGTGCACGGGGCTGAAGCGGCCCGACGCTTTAAAATCAGCACACAAATGCCGACTCAGCCGGTGTACTACACCAGTGGTCCATCACGGGAACTCTGGGTGGGTAAGCTCAAGGTGCGCTTGCTGCATACCACCAGTAATCGCCGATTGCAGCATGCCGGTGAAAAAACCGGTCTGGCTCTGACGGCCTTGTGGTATCTGGGAAAGGAGCAAGTTAACAACAGTATCATACAGCGAATACATGAAGGCTTGAGCCCGGAGGAATTTGAAACACTTCGAAGGATGTCCATGCCAGGTTGGATGGCTATTGCATTAGAAAAATATTGTAAGGAAGCACTCATTGCATGAGTTGTAATGGAAAAAACTCCAAATCTTATAAAAAATGCTCTTTTGAGGACAGAAAATACCGCTCTAGTGGGTTAATCTAGACCGAAACAAATACACGCTTTAGCAGGTAAGCTTGATTTTACACGCATAAGCGTGTATATTTATTTTTACACGGATTAGCGTGTATTAATGATTCGGTATAGAGAGGTAATGATGCTTATTCATACGCCCACAGATCTGGCCCAATACTATCGTGACCAGCGCAAAAAACAGCGATTAACCCAAGCAGCCGTGTCTGATGAAATATCAGTACGCCAGGATACGGTCTCCAAGTTTGAACTTAAACCAGAGAACGTGCGCCTGGATACATTGTTTCGGTTGCTTTCCGCACTGGATATGGAATTACATGTGGTACCTAAAGGCCAATCGCCGACCTCAGTAGATGATGACAAAGGATGGACTGAGCAGTGGTAAGCCGTGATCAAAATCTGGGTATATGGATGAATGGCTTCCATGTCGGCACATTAACTAAACGCAGCACGGGTGCGCTTGAGTTCGTCTACACACCTGAGTGGCTGGAAACAACAGGTTCACGGCCCATCTCTTTATCAATGCCACTTCAGCATCGGGCCTATACTGGCGAAATTGTTTATAACTACTTCGACAATTTACTGCCGGATAATAATCAGATCCGAGACAGAATCCAGGCTCGATTCAAGGCTGCTACCTCACACCCATTTGATTTATTAGCCGCAATTGGTATGGATTGTGTGGGTGCGGTACAAATTGTTGCTGAGGGAGAAGAGCCACATGATGTAAAACGCATTGAGGGTGAGCCTCTTACAGATAACCAAATTGCAAAGCTATTAAAAAACTACCAAACAGCACCACTGGGTATGGCCGAAGATGATGGTGAAGAATTTCGGATATCTATAGCCGGTGCCCAGGAAAAAACGGCATTACTTTGGAAAGATGATGCCTGGTACAGACCCGTAGGGACAACACCGACTACGCATATTATCAAATTACCGATTGGTAAAATTGAACATTCAGGCATGGACTTAAGCGATAGCTGTGAAAATGAATGGCTATGTTTGAAAATTGCAGAGGCTTTTGGCATACCGGTATGCCATGCAGAAATTGGGCTATTTGAGGATGCAAAGGCATTGATTGTTGAACGTTTTGACAGGCGTCATGCTGATGGCTGGATCATGCGGCTACCACAGGAAGATATGTGCCAGGCATTAGGTGTGTCACCGAATATAAAGTATGAAAGTGATGGAGGACCAGGGATAAGTACGATCATGCAATTCCTAAGGCAGTCAAAAGAATCGAAGCATGATCGAGAGGTGTTCTTCAAATCACAGGTATTATTCTGGTTGTTAGCTGGTATCGATGGGCATGCAAAGAATTTCAGTATATTTATCGAGACAGAAGGCCGTTATCGTATGACGCCCTTATATGACATCATGTCGGCACATCCGTTATTGGCATCTCGGCAGTTGGAAACTAAAAAAATTAAAATGGCAATGGCATTAAGTGGAAAGAATCGGCATTATCATTGGGATAAGATGCTACCTCGGCATTTTATGAGTACTGCAAAGCAAGTAGGTTTCAACGAAAAAACGGCAAAAGCGATCATGGATGAAATGATGGGAATGATCGAAGAAGTTATTACAAAGGTTGAGTCACAACTACCTCCTAACTTCCCGGAAGATATAGCGACAACAGTTATAGAAGGTATGCGAAGGCAGCATGCGAGATACTGTGGTGCCGGTTAAGTTGAAACGGCAGAGAGATACAGATAATAAGAGCGGCTCGTGTAAGCGAGTTTCACATGTGAAACTGTATAAAAGGCACAATAAGCGAATATGTGAATATATGCGGTTATTTCATGAATCGAATAGATCATTGGTTGCGAACTCATCAAGTTTGGGATCGATCTCGTAGTCACGGATAAGGTATTCACCACAGGGCACTCTTTCCCGACAGACAAACTTTTGATTGGCAACTAGTGTAAGTTTAACGGTTGTATTAAATTGTTCAGCAGACCACATATCATCAGTAATATTCTTATCGTCATCATCAATATCGAAAATACAAGTTCCTTTGAGGGGTTTACCGTTGTGTGTGGTTCCTTTGAATTTACATGTGCCTTTTGCTCGGTCATTTTTTTCTACTTTCCCAAAAACATTGAATTCATGAGGGCCGTCAATTTTGAACTTTAAGAAGTCAATTCTTGGGAAGATGAATGATTCATTATCAATTACGATATTATGAATTTCAGGTTCAAGCCATTTGTAGTAAATATTATAGGCAAGGTCCATATTGCGCTTATTAATACAAAAAATACTGTCATCCTTGTATGTGATAATAGTATTTAGAATAATACTTTTAATGTTATTTTCTAATGCATCTTTGATTTCATTAAGTATTCTGATGGATTCGGCGAACGTATCTTTAAGGGCATATAATGTCTTATTTTCGGTAAAATCAACCTGGCTTTCCGCTTTGAAGGAAACATGTACGCAGGCGCAATAGTCAATAATACCCGTCGAATTAGTATTTTGTATTGGTACTAGCTTGATACTGAAATCATCAAAGTCATTGGTCGATTTTTTGATATCTTTTAATAATGTATTGAGTATGGGTTTTACTTTGTTAAATTTCTTTGTTACTGAAGCCATTTCACGTTCATCCAAAGGACAATGAATGGGCGAATTAGAGATATCTTTTGTTAGTAATGTTATGTGAAGAACAAGAGTTGACATATTATGACCCTATAAAGTAAATAATTACCTTATTTCTATCATTTTGAGTCAGAAAAATATCAAAAAATGTCACGGGTTGAAGATGAAAAGTGAAATTAATTTTTATAACTGATGATATTAAGTGTTAATTTTGGCTTTTCATTGTAAATTCATCAAATACAAGTAGAAGAAATAATAATCTGCTTAATGTCTGATTGTGTTGGATAAGATTTTTTTTACTTCGTATGAGTGATAAACGCACTCTGTCTT
>Ga0316207_10001006_pt1 | contig 38372 bp, 42 predicted proteins | sample 6weekpyrite_MG_FD_204943 | JGI IMG/M metagenome (GOLD analysis project Ga0316207, IMG submission 204943) | Microbial mat bacterial communities from mineral coupon in-situ incubated in ocean water Damariscotta River, Maine, United States -... | ecosystem: Environmental > Aquatic > Marine >... | reverse complement strand
TTATTTCCTGCCATCAGGCCATCAACGGATCCACGCAGTCTTAAAACACGGCGTCACCATTTGCATGAGCGTGGTGTTCAAAAAAGTATTAAGAGAGCATCGACTAAAGAAAATATTATGAAAAAAGTGAGTTCACATTCATTAAGGCATTCTTTTGCCACCCATTTGCTTGAATCCGGCTCAGATATTCGTACCGTCCAGGAATTGCTAGGGCATGCGGATGTTTCAACCACGATGATTTATACCCATGTGCTAAATAAGCCGGGGGTGAGTGTCAGTAGTCCGTTTGATACATTGTTGTTTGATGGTTGAATTGCTGAGGCTTTTCGCAGATAAAACCTCACACAATGAGAGCTTTAAAAGTTTGACAAGTATGTTTTGACTTGCTTACACTGCTAACTGGTTATTTAGTAACGGGCGGTTATTAAATAATCGTTATACAAATACTGAAACCTAAAGGAGAAACATTAAAACAAAGATATTATTTATTAATCTATTAAAAGGTCGCAAGCTCAAGGTGCACGAACACCTCAAGCCCGCTAACCACCACCAACTAACCTGGAGTTGATCATGGCTGAATCTGATTTTAAGTCAAGTTACCCCTTTGCCGGTAGTTTTTTTTCGGCGAACCCCCCAACCTCGCCTGCGTTGCCTTTTCGGTTTACGCCTTATTCATCAATTGTGCTTCATCTTAACGGACAAATGGAGACCTTCTGTGCGCATGCTCATGGTGTGCTCATACGTAATAATACCGACCGTGAGAAAGCCCAGCTATTGAGTTATTACCGTGAGCTTAAAAGGTTGGTGGAGAATATGGGGCGCCTTATGTCTGCGGCTAATACGACGTAACTGTCTGATTTTTAATATGATCATCATGGTGGTGTATCGCCAGGGCCCTAACAGATTGATTTCTGTGGGCCCTGGTTTCCCTTGTTGATCCTGTCAAATTAAATCATTGCAAACATCAGCTTGTTGGTATGGCCTCATGTGAAAGTGTGCACCTGAAGGCGCATCGACGGGTATTTTAGTGTTTGTGAATTTAGAGCAAATATTAAGATGGAGAACAATCTATGGCTAACCACAGTCAGTCATCAAGCACCATAGTGCATATTCATAAGCTGTTCAATGAGCAGCAACAGGCTTCTGCCCTTACTCAGTACAACGCGGGTCTTAAGGCAATGCTGGATTTAATGCCAGAAAATTCGGAGCATTTACCCGATGAAACTATTGATGCCTATCTTTGGGTTGTGGAGGTATTACTGATGGGGGTTGACCAGTTGTTGAGTGAGCAAGCCATTACCCGAAATACGTTTGGCTAAAGGCATGGGTATGAATAAAAAAACTAAAAGCAGTAAAGCGGCATCATTGAAACAGCGTTTTTTGAGTGCGATTCTCAATGGAGAATTGGGCTCGGTTGAAGATAATGGGGTGGTCGTAACCCTGAAAGAGTTTAAGGCGTATTTTTCAGATATTAAAACACAATATATTGATTCGTTTTTACCTGCGGCGACCATAGAGACAGGGCAGAATAGTGTGAGCCATACCAAGTTCGTGTTTCGACTTCGCAAGGGTGTGTACAGGGTACATGAGGATGCGCTTGAGGCGCATCGTATTTTTATGCGCGGGGATTCAGGTGTTAAGGAGAAGCAGGGGCGGTATTTTGTTTCGATGTTTATATAAAAAAGCCGGATCAGCAAGGCTAGATCCGGCTCAAGTTTTGTTTATTTTTAAAATTATTATTCTGTGTAGTGCCTGTTTATTTGTGTGCTTAATGGCCTACTTTATAGCTTGTATAGAAGCGGATATGACATAGTCTTCTATTTTAGATCCTGGTGCCCAGTCTTTTATAAATTCACGGCTCTCGTCCCTGGGTTCAATTTTTATTTCTTTAAAACCCGCTTGCTGCATCATGAGTTGTAAGGCTTCAATACTTGATGCGCCACTGACACAGGCTGAATATAGTTGGCTGTTATTTATAATTTCTTCGGGTAGTTCTGTGCTGCTAACCACATCGGAAATAGCCAGTCTGCCACCGGTTTTTAAAATTCGGTAGGCATCGTTAAATACCTGTTGTTTATTTGGGGATAAATTGATTACACAATTAGACATAATGGCATTAACCGAATTATCGGCGACGGGCAGGTGTTCTATTTCACCCAGTCGAAATTCTACATTGCGGTAGTTGGCTTTTTCAGCATTACTGCGTGCTTTAGAAATCATTTCCGGTGTCATATCGACACCAATAACCTTTCCCGAATTGCCCACTTCGTTGGCCGCAAGAAACGCATCAAAACCACCTCCGCTGCCCAGGTCGACCACGACTTCGCCTTCCTGTAATGCGGCAATGGCTTTTGGGTTACCGCAACCCAGGCCCATGTCGGCACCTTCGGGTACGCTAATTAAATCGGCTTCGCTGTAACCCAGGCGAGTTGAAATTAACTGGTTTATTTTGTCATCGTCTGAAACGCCACAGCAGCTACTGGCGACGCCACAGCAATCGCCCTCATTATTAGCTTCTGCTACTTTGCTATATGAGTCCCTTACATTATTGCGTATTTCGTCTGCCTGCTGGTTATTCATTTGTTGCTCCTACTACCTTAAGCGGATTCTTTAATGTGAATTTGTTGATACTTGATATAGTCTTCAGGAGTGTCTATGTCCCAAAGCGTGGCAAGTATGTGCACATTATAATTTGTTGCGTTAATATTCTGAAGACTTTGTTCTAAAACTTTATCTGTGCCCCAGTTTATATTGCTAAAAACCGCGTCGCTAACCTGGGTTGCCCCTACTAAAACATAGCCCCCATCTTCAGAAGGGCCGTAGACCATTTCATGTTTATTTAGCTGGTTAAATGCCTGCTCTATATAATCCTTGTCCATAACAGGGCAATCGGTGCCAATTAAGACGGCTTTTGAATAATTTTTTAGCGAGTGTTGCAGTGCGTGGTGCATGCGTTCTCCCAGGTCGTCGCCTTTTTGTAAATTAATTTCTCTGGCATATTTTTGTTTTATTTCAGAGATGAAAGGGTGATTTAAATCGGGATAGGTGTAAATAGCAATATCAGTGTTATCAAGTGATTTTATATTGTCCAGGCATGACCTAACCAGTGACATATAAAATTCACTCGCCGCCTGTGCACTCATATAGGGTATTAGCCGAGTTTTACATTGTCCCGGTATCGGGGCTTTAATAAATACTATAAGTTGCTGATCGTTTTTTAGTTTTTTAGTTTTATGCATTGTTCTTATACGCTTTTGCTAGTTTTGTTGGAGATGCGCCTAGAAAATAACTAAGCCTTAGCCGCCACATTAATAAAATCGTTTTTATAATGCCTGATTTTTCCCAGCGTCTGCTGGATGTTATAAGAAAACTTTTTTTTATACATATAGGTCTGGATATTTTTAGTAGACGTTTGCTTAATTCAATGTCTTCCATTAATGGAATATCGGCGAAACCGTTAAGTTTTAGAAAACTATTTTTAATGACAAAAATCCCCTGGTCACCGGTTGCTACGCCACTAATAGATGAGCGTTTATTTATAAACCAGGCAATAACTTTATATGTTAAAGAATTGTTACTTAATCTGATATCAAAACGTCCCCATATTCTATCAGAATTAGACAATGTGCCTGTGATTAAGTTTGCAAAATCTGCAGGTATTATTGTATCTGCATGTAAGAAGCATAGAATATCACCGGTTGCAAGTTTTGCACCTGCATTCATTTGTTTTGCTCTGCCGGCCTCGGTGTTTAATATATGGTCAACTAAATTAATTGCAAGCTGAAGTGTGTTATCACTGCTGCCGCCATCACAAAGAATTACCTCATGGCCAACGTTACGGATTTCCTGTAGTTTTGACAGGGTGTTGGTGATGTGCTCTGCCTCATTGAGGCAGGGGATTATAATTGATAGTTTATGGGGGGGAGTTTTTTTATGCATAAAATATCAGAGGGATTGCACAGGAATAATTCCTGGGAAACTGTCCCATGAATATTAGTTGTGAAAATTAATCTGAAAAAATACATAGTCAATTTCAACTTAATGCGCCTCCACAGCTAGAGCCACTTCCTGCGGTGCAGCCATAGCAATGCTCACCTACCTGAATAGGCGTATTTTGTAAGTTGCTTAAACTTAATTCAGATATGTGTATTTTATTTTTCTGTTTAATTGTTGTGGGCATATCGAGCATCTGGTTAAAGTCGCAATCGTAAATAAAACCCTGCCAGTCAATACTAATTAAATTTCGACACATTACCGTTTGTAAATTATCATTTGAATGTGATTCTTTTAACAGGCTTATATAATTATCAAACTCTCCTTTACTTACCAGGGTGCTGCCAAAGCGCATAATTGGCATGTTGGTTAGTGTGTAAAGGTTGCTGAATTCAATATTAAAATCATTACGAAGTTTTTCCCTGTATTCCTGTTCTAGTGAAATTTGTGATGGGGGTAAAAAAGCGCCTACGGGGTTATACATCAGGTTTAAGGTTAAGCCAGTGTCTTTTTTTCCGTAACCCAGTGCATTTAATTTTTGTAAGCCAGCAATGCTGCCATCAAACACACCTTTTCCCCGTTGCGTGTCTACATTGTCTTTGCTATAGCAGGGAAGTGATGCAACGACTTCAACCTGGTTTTCTGCTAAAAACGCTGCCAGGTTCTGTTGGCCCTCTTCACTCAATATGGTTAAGTTGCAGCGGTCAATGACTGAGACATTTAGTTTGCGTGCCTGGGTAACCAGGTGGCGGAAGTGTTTATTAAGTTCAGGTGCGCCCCCGGTTAAGTCGAGTTTTTCTATATGGTTATTTTCAATAAAATTTAAAATGTCATTAATGTGTTCCAGGCTCATTGTTTCAGTGCGTTTAGGCCCGGCATTTACATGACAATGTTTGCAGCTCTGGTTGCAGGTGTAGCCCAGGTTAACTTGCAGTGTGTCGAGTTTGCAGCGGTTTAAATTTGGGAAATTAGTGTTTAATAAAAGTGTTTTAGTGTCGTGCATGTCTATTCAGTTATTATTCTATTTAATTATTTTCAAGGGGGTAGTTGTGTTTGTTCCAGTCTGTCATACCCATGCGTACAACCTGTACATTTTCAAAACCAAGGTTTGTTAGTATTTTTGCCGCCTGGCTTGAACGCTTATCAGTTCGACAAATGGTAACAATATTTCTGCTTTTATAGTCAGTTAATTCTTCTGCACGTTGTTGTAATTCTTCAAGGGGTAATAACCGGGCCTGTGCTATATGCCCCTGTTCACCATTGAAGTCAAGTTGCTTTCTTACGTCAAGTAAAAGTATATCCTTTTTTTCATCGAATTGTGATTTAAGTTCTTCAACGCTTAGCATATTCACTTTACGAAATTTGTTAACCAGGCGAGGTATAAAAATTACAATCGCCAGTAAAGCTAGTGCTAACAGGGCTTTTTTAATCAGGTCTTCACCACCGGTTGCAGCTTCTTTGCCAATATAACCAATATAGGTATAAGCCAGTGCGCCGGGTAGCATAAAAAGAAATGAAGCAATGGTGTATTGCGAAAGACTGATTTTTGTTAGCCCTAAAGCGTAATTAAGCAGGTTAAAAGGAATCAGGGGAATCAGTCGGGTAAAGGCAACAAAACGCCAGCCTTCACTTTCTACCCCTTTTATGAGTTGCTGTATTTTTCCTTCGGCTTTATTTGCTACCCAGTTTGATGCCAGGTAGCGTGAAATTAAAAATGAAATCGTCGCACCTATGGTAGCAGCGGTTAAGCTATAAAATGTGCCCCAGATTGGGCCAAAAAGCACGCCACCTAAAAGGGTGAGCAATGAGCCGGGTAAAAATAAAATCGTACTAATAATGTAAGTTAATATAAATACAGCCGGCGCTGCATTGCCCGCATTTTCTATCCAGTTTTGCAGGCTGTTCGGGTCAAGCTGGTCGCGATAGAAAAAACCAGCTGCAATCGCTATTGCGATGATTGAAAACAGGCTAATGCGTTTTAACTTTGTTTGCATAATTTACTCATAGTAGCTTTTAATTATAGTTTTGTTTTAATCTTCAGGTTGATCGTTGTTGTTCCATTCACGACGATTTATAGTGTAGCCCCTAATTTTGCCGATGAATGGTAATATTAATAAACCATGTAACCAGGTTGTTTGTTGGGGCTGAGTAAAGTCCCTGATGCCAATGTTCATACCAAGCTGTCCTTTACGTGGCTGTTCACGATAGGTGCCAAAGATTCGATCCCAGCAACTTAGGTTAAACCCGAAATTACTGTTGGTCTCATCATCCTCAATTGAGTGATGAACCCGGTGCATGTCAGGTGTGACAATAAAAACACGTAAAAATTTGTCTAATATTTCCGGTAAGCCTACATTGCCATGATTAAACATGGCCATGCCATTGAGTAAAACCTCAAAAATAATAATGGCTACAACCGGTGGCCCTAGCACCATAATGGTAGCGAGTTTAATCAGCATGGAGATGATGATTTCGACAGGGTGGAAACGGGAGCCTGTGGTGACATCGTAATCAATATCCGCATGGTGTACCCGGTGTAATCGCCATAGTACGGGCACGGCGTGTACCAGTACATGTTGCAGGTAAATAATGAAATCCATGGCTATAACGCAGATAATTATTTCAAGTAGTGGGTTAATGTCATAATAATTAAAAACGCCCCAGCCATGCTCAGAGGCAAAAAATGCCATGCCTGTTGCGGCCAGTGGAAAAATTAAACGTAAAATTAAGCTATTTAAAAAAACCAGCCCCAGGTTGTTTACCCATCGAAGTAATTTTGAAATTTTAGGTGCACGCCGGGGGGCGGCCAGCTCCCACAGGCCCATTATCAGTAGCATACCGACAAAAACACTAATGCGTATGGTGTTTTCATTATTGATAATAAATTCTTCTAAGTTCACGATGCTTCCTTTTTATGTAGCTTTACCACCTTGCTCTAGGGGGGTAAGAATGGGTATAAATCACATAATAACACTATTCAATTGAATTATTGAATAGTTTAATGGTGAGATATCTACACCTGGTCGGATTATTTGTGCCTGAATTAAAATTGGCGACTTATAAAAGGAGAGTTTAGCGAGCTTTAAACTATACCTGTTTTCATAGTTTGCCAGAACAGGTTAGGCGTTAAGCAATGGTAATCGACTGGAATTGCTCGAATATCTCGCGCAAACTGAACGTAGTGTCGATGATTTAGCTAAAGTCGCGGATTTGAGTGTCGTTAATACATTTCAGCATTTGCAGCAATTACGACAGGTTGGTTTAGTGTGTAGCACCAAGCGAGGGCTGAAGGTTTATTGCCGTATTGTCGTGGGTCGTATTGCTTTTTTTCATATAAAGCGGTGGAACAGCTGCGCCAGAATGGTTTCAGAGGTTTCAGAGGTTTCAGGGCCAGTCGTCTGGAAGATGGTTTTCCAGAATGGAAGAGTGCGGGTTTACCGGTTGAGCTTTAGTGCAATATAAGTTTAAATAATTAATATCTCTGCTGTCCCGTTAAAAGAAATTAGTTTATGTTTAAAGCGCATTGTTATGTGATTAACGAACGTTTCACTCTGATCGAGACATGAGTTGGGGATGTTTGTCTAAGACGCACCGTAAAATCATCCCTGGTGGCTCGACCCCCGCTTTCATGCGGGTGACGGTTTTAGACAGACACCCCCAACTCATGTCTCTAGTGGTTAACGGGACAGCAGTGAATTAATATTATTAATAAATTTTTGTATAGGTGAGCTATATTTTATGTCGAGTCGTTTTGTTTTTACATTATAAGGGAAGAAAAGTATGAATCTGGTTTTTGTTTATAATGCAGATAGTGGCGTGTTTAATACGTTGAGCGATATAGCGCATAAAATATTTTCACCAGAAACTTATAAGTGCAACCTTTGTAACCTGACCCATGGTTACTTTCAGGCGAGAGAGGAGTGGATGACATTTCTTGATGATCTTGATGCGGAAATTGAATTTTTACATCGTGATGAATATGTTCGTAAATTTGTGTCAGAAGGAGCTGAGGAGGAAGTGGATCTGCCGGCAATTTTTGTAAAGGATGGAGATGAGTTAAAGCTCTGGATTGATAAAGAGGTAATCAATAAAATGTCTTCTACGGATGACTTAATGGAAACAATTCGGGCGGCGCTTTTAAGAAAAAAATCAGGTGCTAAAGATGGTGATGTTTTTTTAAATTTACCTGTTTAACAAATAAAATAACACAGATCTGCAGAATTACCGGGTTTCTGATATCCAGTGCTGGGGAATGGCAGACTTTTGAAATAATGAGATAACAGTGAAAAAATATAATGAAAAACATTAGACCATTCAAAAACATAATGCCAACAATTGGTGAAAAAAGTTATATCGATGAAGCTGCATGTGTCATAGGTGATGTTGTTATAGGTAATGACAGTTCGGTCTGGCCGATGGTTGCAATACGAGGAGATGTAAATTTTATTCGCATTGGTGACAGAACAAACATTCAGGATGGTAGTGTATTGCATGTAACACACGAGGGCCCTTTAAGCCCGCAAGGTAATGCCCTGGTTATTGGTTCTGATGTTACGATTGGGCATGGAGCTGTAATACACGCGTGCACAATTGAGGATGAATGTTTAATTGGAATGGGTTCGGTGATTCTCGATGGTGCAACTATTAAGAAAGGTGCCATGGTTGGTGCGGGTAGTGTAGTGGCCCCAGGCAAAGAATTAGCAGGTGGTTATTTGTATGTTGGAACGCCAGCCAGGCAAGCGCGTGAATTAAATCAAAAAGAAAAAAATTTTTTACTTTATTCTTCACAGCACTATGTCAAATTAAAGGATGACTATCTTTAAAAAAATAAAATATATAATTAATCACTGCCGCCCTATTAAGGAATTTTAATTTGAAATAATCACATTAAATGCTGCGTTTGTTTCGATTTTTATCAAAGGAGCACCTAACAAGGTAACTAACCTTATCTTACTGGGATTGGGGGCGGCGCTTTTAAGTTTAACAGGAAGCAGTGTAATTTAATAATTCATTATATAAAGGGTGTTTATATGAAAATAGTCTCAGGTGTATTATTAGCATGTATCGTATTGTTAACTTTTTCGGTTCATTCTGCAGGTATTTCACGAAGTGTTTTTACAACAGAAATAAAAAATAAAGAGCCTGTATCGGAGTTGAAGAAAATCCCTGTTGATGTGGCGCGTATCTATTTTTTTACAGAGTTTACAGGATTAAACGGACATACTATTATTCACCGTTGGGAGTATAATGGCCAGGTTATGGCAGAACTGAATTTCCAGATTAATGGGGATCGCTGGCGTACCTGGTCGAGTAAAAATATGCTATCCAGTTGGGTTGGTAAATGGCAGGTGTCTGTACTGGATGAGGGTGGTAACGTAATAGAGCAAAGTGAGTTTGAATATATTAATTCACAGCCCGATTCTTCAACGGAAGATACAAAAACAAAATCAACAGATCAATAAATTTAATGAGAGAAATTTTTAATGAGTGAAGTAAAAACCTTAATGGATTTTGTTAAATCAGCAAAATCACAAATTACAGAAGTAGAAGTAGCAGAAGTTGTTGCATTGTTAGATGATGGGTATCAGGTACTTGATGTGCGTGAGCCAGCAGAGTTTATTTCGGGCACAATTGATGGTGCGCTTAATGTGCCACGGGGGGTGTTAGAGGCGGCAAGTGATCACCAGTACCCTGGTAAAAACGAAAACATGCAGAACCGAGATAAAAAATGGCTACTTCTGTGTGCAACATCTGGGCGCTCAGCGATGGCCGCACAGGTAATGCAGCAGATGGGTTTTAAGAATGTTAAAAATATAAATGGTGGAATGGCTGCCTGGAAAATGGCCGAGATGCATGTGGTGATTCCTGAGCATCATTGAAAACATAGTCTTAAGTCTTAGGTCAAAAAATGCTGTCATTCCCGACACAAGCATTCGGGAATGACAGTGCAGGTTATTGTTCGTAATTATTTTGTTACTCAAGTTGTCATGTCGGAAATGACTGAAATGAAATGCAGACGCAGTCTGGCCGCTTTGACTTAAGATTTATGACTTAAGATTTCTGACTTAATCATCTGAATCACCCCCCCTGTTTCCGGCCGAACTCCGCGCCAAATATAAAACGACTCAGCTGCCTGTTCAACTAACATTCCCAGCCCATCTAAAATTTTTTTTGCGCCCTGTTGTTTTGACCATTGCATAAAAACGGTGGGTTCTTTTGCATACATCATGTCATATGCACAGGCATTTTCTGAAAAGGCTTTTTCAGGAAGGGGTGGCAGTTCCCCACTTAAACTGGCGGATGTGCCATTAATTATTATATCGAACTGTTTATTTATTAAATCACTGAAATTACAGGCTGAAATTTTTCCGAACTTAGAAAAATCTTCTGCCAGTTGTTGTGCTTTAGAAACCGTGCGATTGGCAATGATAAGGCTTGCGGGTGATTCAAGTAACAGGGGTTCTAAAACACCACGAACTGCACCGCCTGCACCGACAATTAATATGTGTTTATTTTTTATACTCACATGATGGTTTTGAGTTAAGTCATTAAGCAGGCCTACACCATCTGTTGTGTCGCCATATATTTTATTATCTTTTAGCGTGAGTGTGTTTACCGCCCCCGCACGTTGTGCGCGGCCAGTTAACTCTGTGGCTAATTCAAATGCATCCTGCTTAAAGGGTACGGTTACATTTAGACCCTTACCATTATTCTCAGTAAACGATTTTACAAATGCTTTTACCTGACCGAGCTCAACCAGCTCTGTTGTGTAAAATAATTGCTGACCTGTTTGCCTGGCAAATTCAGTATGAATTAAGGGTGACTTACTATGTGCAACAGGGTTGCCGATAACGGCATAACGATCGATGTTATTGTTTGTCATAAATTTATTTAAATGGAGTATTTTATTTTTTTAACCAGGTTGCCGCATCTTTTGCAAAATAAGTTAAAATGCCATCGGCACCTGCGCGTTTAAAGCAGAGCAGTGATTCAAGTACACAGGCTTTTTCATCGAGCCAGCCATTTTGAGTAGCGGCTTTTAGCATGGCGTATTCACCACTCACCTGATAGGCATAAGTGGGAACCCCAAGTTCATTTTTTACACGGCGTACTATATCAAGATAGGGCATACCGGGTTTTACCATCACCATATCTGCACCTTCCTGTAAATCCAGGGAGACCTCACGAATCGCTTCATCTGAATTTGCCGGATCCATTTGATAGGTGTATTTATTGCCACCTTTTAAGTTACTCGCCGAACCTACCGCATCTCTAAACGGGCCATAAAAACTGGAAGCATATTTTGCAGAATAGGCCAGGATGCGAGTGTGAATGTATTTACTGGATTCAAGTGATTCACGAATTTCACCAATTCGACCATCCATCATATCCGATGGGCCAACAATATCAGCCCCTGCTTCAGCATGGGACACCGCCTGCTTGCATAATACTTCGGTGGTCTCATCATTTAAAACGTAGCCGCTGGTATCAATCAGACCGTCCTGGCCATGGGTGGTGAAGGGGTCTAGTGCAACATCGGTCATAATACCTAATTCAGGGTGTGCTGCTTTTAATGCTCGCACCGCGCGTTGTGCTAAACCTTCCGGGTTATAGGCTTCGGCTGCATCTTCAGATTTTTTTTCTGTGGGCACTACAGGAAACAGGGCAATAACAGGAATACCTAAAGCAACGCATTCTTTGGCTTCCTGTAGTAGTAAATCAATACTAAGTCGGTCAACACCGGGCATCGAAGGTACTGTCTCTCGCTGGTTCTCGCCTTCGAGTACAAACATGGGATAAATAAAATCATTGGCACTAAGCTGATTTTCGCGCATTAGACGGCGGCTGAAATCATCTCGACGCATACGACGCATGCGCAGCCAGGGGAAATTGCTGGTATTGCTCACTTTGAAAATCCTGTTAATTGTTTTTAGTGTATTCTACCTATCTCAATGGGAGAAATCATATGAATAAAAAAATCAAAACGAATTTATTGATCTTTATCGTTCTGTTTATAAGTTTAAATGCGCATGGGGCAAATTCTAATATTTATAAGCAAACGGTTAACCAACCGATGAATAAGGTGTATCCGGCGGTATATAAAGCCCTGGAAGATGCGCGATTTTATGTGGTATTTGAACCCTTTATCAGTAAAAACATAGCCCGTTTTGCTGGGAAATGGGGTGAAAATTATAACCAGAATAAGCTTGATAGTATTCGCAGTATGGTTTTCTGTAATGGCTGGTATGCAAATAAGGTCAGTAATGCAGACCCGGATATGTTGGCTCTATGCCCCTTGCGCCTGGGATTGTATGAAAAGTCAGGCAAAACAGTGCTGCTGTTTGCTCGACCCACTGTGATCGGTGAGCATAGTGTTGCGAAACCGGTATTGCTTGAGATTGAAAATGCGGTTATTGAAGCGATTAAAAAAGGGGTTAAGGCGGCTGGTTGAACAGAGGAGGTGGTGAGAAAAGTTAATATTTCGTGATATTTGTCTGTGAACTCAAAAGTTTATCTTTGTACTAAGTTATTAGCATTAAACCTAGAAAATCAGTTGACCGCACATTTATAGCGCACCAAGAGCTTACACTCTAAACGCACTTTTAACTGATCTTTCCAGGTTAAATGCTTATGTTACTGGCCAATAATGGCTAACAAGAAACCCTAATATATGGAGTAATATCATGAAAAAAATAATTTCAATTGCACTGGCTGCTTTTTTTGCAGCTTCTTTATCTCTGCCAGCACAGGCGGCTGAAAACCCATTTGGTATGTCTGATTTAGAACAGAGTGCTCAGTTTGCTATGTCATCAAAGCCAGAAGGCAAATGTGGTGATGATAAAAAGAAAGCGGGTGAAGGTAAGTGCGGTGGTGATAGAAAGAAAGAAGCTAAATGTGGTGAAGGTAAGTGCGGTGGTAACTAAACACTCAATTACTTAATGCATAAAAAGTCGGGCTTGATCCGGCTTTTTTTATGCGGCTTCATTTCGCTTTAAAATAATGAAGGGTGGAGTAAACGAAAATTCAATAACTGATACTTATTTACGATATTAAATTTAAAATTAGTATCAAGCATTTTGTTGATATAAGCTAAGCAACTCTAAAATAGTTGATTATCAATGAAAGTTTTTTTTAATATAATTTCCAGTCAGATGGCAGTGCTTACTTTCGCAGGTGCAATTTTAGCGTTTATTTATCCACCTGTATTTCTGATATTTAAAAATTATTTCTTATGGTTTTTTGCAGCCACTATGTTTTCTCTAGGGCTTGTGCTGGAAGTAGGCGACCTAAAAACAGAAATTGTGCAGCCTAAACGTGTGGCTTTAGGTGTAATGAGCCAGTTCAGTGTGATGCCTTTGCTGGTTTGGTTGGTTGCTCAATATCCTGGGTTTAGCCCAGCGATTGCGATCGGTTTTATTATTGTGGGTTGTGCCCCAGGTGCCATGGCGAGTAATGTCATCGTATTTTTAGCAGGTGGCGCCGTGGCCTTCTCTGTTACCCTGACAACCGTTGCAACCCTGTTGTCGCCGGTATTAACCCCGCTATTGGTGAAGCTGTTAGGTGGTGCTATATTGCCAGTGGAATTCTGGCCATTGACGATTACAATTTTAAAAACCGTATTGCTTCCCCTGGTATCTGGTTTAATGATTCAAAAGCGTTTGGGGTCTCATCTACAAACAGCCAGGGATATTGCACCAGGTGTTGCGGCATTGGCGATTATTATAATTTGTAGTTATGCGGTCGCCGCTAATCAGTTACGTATAGCGCAAATGGCAATACCCGTTATGTTGGGTGTGGTACTGGTTAATTTACTCGGTTACGTTATTGGTTGGTGGCTGGCAAAACTTTATGGCTTTGCACATTTATACCGAATTACCCTGATGATTGAGCTGGGTATGCAAAATGCGGGTATGGGTGTTGCGTTGGCGCTTAAACATTTTCCAGCTGAATCTGCTTTGCCGGGAGCTTTGTTTGCGGTTTGGTGTATTTTAACCGCGGCGGCTGCAAGTGGATGGCTACGTCGTCGAATTGATCAAAATAGACAATTGTCTGGTGAAACAGATTAAGTCATACTATCCTTAAGCAAAAGAAATATAATAAACAGATCATCAAATTATTTTTTATAAATATATTTTTCAGAACATCAGGTATTTCGCTTTGTTTATCACCCAAACGAGTGAGTTATATAAAAGGTTAGTCAATAATGGAAGTTGAGAGTGTAAATCAGCTTATTCTTTTGGTTGAAGAATCAGCGACATTAAGATACATCCTCGTAAAAGCATTACAGAAACAGGGCTATGAGCTGATCGCCCTCGAAAGCTTTGATGCTGCTGGTGAAGCCCTCAATGATCCGGAAAATACCTTTAAAGCTATTATTGTTGGCTGGCCTAACTATGATCAACACAAAGAGGTTGATCTGCTCATGGAGTTGTTGAAAGGCGAGAGTCACTTTGAAATACCTGTTCTAGTTATCTCACACGATGCCAATATAGAAGTGCTTAACTGGATGAGTCATCGGCGTTATACAGCATTGGTGCCATGGGAAAATTATCAGGAGTCCATTGCCACCTTGCAAAAACTGCTTGGTCCTGAAACAACTCAGGAACATAAACACCTAATTAGTTCTCATGAAAATCCCATTAGAATATTATTTGTAGATGACTCTGTCAGTATCAGGCATTACTATCAGCGATTATTAAATAGAAATGGCTATATAACCGAAACAGCAAAGTCAGTAAATGAGGCGTTTAATATTGCGCTCAGAAAGCCTTTTGATCTGGCGATAATTGATTATTTCATGCCAGACTTAAATGGTTATGTGCTGTGTCAGAAGCTACGAGATGATGAGCGCACATCAAAAATTAGAACAGCGGTTATCACTGGAACTTATCTTGATGAGGTAATAAAAGATTGTCTGCAAGCCGGTGCAGTTGAATGTATGTTTAAAAATGAGGCTGAAGAACTATTCCTCGCACGTATCGCATCAATGAGTCGCTTTATTGAAGTTCAAAATCATATTGAAGCTGAGCGTGAAAGACTGGCGGGTATATTAGAGTCCGTAGGTGAAGGTGTTTATGGTGTTGATAATAATGGCCACGTTACTTTTGTTAACCCAGCAGCGTTAAATATTATCGGTAAATTTCAGGCTTCCAGTATTTTAGGCAAAAAAGCCAAAGAAGAATTTCATTACTATAATAATGAAGATCTTAAAAACCATGATCGCTTATATCGAGCATATGGAAATAGCATAGAGTTGCGCTGCTGGGAAACGGCCTTTAAGCATGAGTCAGGGAAACCGATACCGGTTGAATGTACGGTATACCCATTAAATATCCATGGTCGACAGGAAGGTTCAGTTATCGCATTTCGTGATATTTCAGAACGCAAAATGCTCGAAGAAAAATTACACTGGCAGGCAACCCATGATCACCTTACAAGACTGTGTAATCGCAGGTATTTTGAAGAGCAGTTAGATGTTGAAGTGAGTCGTGTACAAGCGAATGAAAATATGAGTGCACTTGTGTACCTTGATCTTGATCGCTTTAAATATATAAATGATACTGCGGGTCATGATGCCGGTGATAAATTATTAGTTGAAATTTCAAAATTATTATCTGAAAAACTGCGTGTAAAAGATACCCTGGCCCGTCTGGGTGGTGATGAATTTGCCATTATTTTAAAAGATGTTGATGAAGAAACAGCAGTTATAGTGACCGAGACTTTTCGTATGGTGCTGGAGCAGTGTAGTTTTTCTTATAGTGGAGAAAGCTACAATATTAATGCAAGCTTTGGTGTGGCTTTAATGGATATACCTAATATGACATCGGGTGATGTTTTGGCAAATGCAGATATTGCCTGTCATATTGCCAAGCGAAGTGGTCGAAATCAATCGCACCTATATGAACAGAACAATGATGAAAAAAATGCCATGGGGAGCGAGTTAGGCTGGTCGCAACGCTTGCGTGATGCGATGGAAACAAATAAATTCATTTTACACTTTCAGCCTATACTTGATTTAAGTTTGGTTGACCTTAATCAGCTTCCAGCAGAAGATGGTGCGGTTTGGAGTGATTTTGCTAACAAAAAAGAAAACCATCTACATTATGAAATTTTGTTAAGAATGCAGGGGGATAATGGAATTATATATTATCCGGATGCATTTCTCCCCACAGCTGAACGATTTAATTTAATGTGTGAAGTTGATCTGTGGGTAATGAATAAGGCACTTGGTATTTTGGCTGAGGTTCATAAAGAAAGGTCAAACGTATCATTTTCGATAAACCTCTCAGGGCATACATTAAATGCAGATGACAGTTTACATAAAATCAAAGCATTGTTGGGTAAATATGGAGTTGATCCCCAGTCATTAATTTTTGAAGTAACCGAAACCTGTGCAATTGCAAATTTTGAATCTGCAAGTCAGTTTATAGATGAGATGAAATGGCTGGGTTGTCGTTTTTCTTTAGATGATTTTGGCTCAGGTTTCTGCTCTTTCTCACAGTTAAAATGTTTACCTGCGGATTATGTAAAAATTGATGGACAGTTTGTAAAAGGTATGGCCAGGGGCTCAATAGATAGAGCAATCGTTACAGCTATGAATGATGTGGCGCACACTCTGGGGCGTTACACTGTTGCTGAATATGTAGAAAGCCCCGAAATTTTAAGACTGCTTAAAATATGTGGGGTTGATCATGTGCAGGGTAATTATGTATCAATACCCCACCCCCTTTTGGGGTATGGTGGGGTTTAGTTAAGCTAATTGTTTGTATAGAATTATTCTTTAATAATTTCAACTTTTTGAATAATGATATCCGTTAAAGGGACGTCACTGGGAAACATCCCGCGGGGGCCTGTTTTTGTGTTTTCAATACTGTCTACAACCTCCATGCCCCTGGTTACTTTTCCAAATACCGCATAGCCCCAACCTCGAGAAGATTTGCTGGTGTGGTTTAGAAAATCATTGTTTACGGTGTTTATAAAAAACTGAGCCGTGGCAGAGTGGGGCATGTTAGTACGTGCCATTGCGATGGTGCCACGGTCATTTTTAAGTCCGTTAAATGCTTCATTAGGAATGGGCGGCTTAACCTGCTTGCGTTGTAAGTCTTTGTCAAAACCACCACCCTGAATCATAAAGTTTTTTATTATGCGGTGAAAAACAGTGTTATTATAGTAATCAGATTTAGCATATTGTAAAAAGTTTTTTACCGATTCAGGTGCTTTTGCCTGATTAAGTTCAATTTCTATATTACCTTTATTGGTGACAATACGAACCTGTGGAGTGTCGCTGGCGAAAGTAGTTAAAGATAAAGAAAAAAGAGCGAATGAAAGTAATATTTTTTTAAGCATTTTAAGGCCTTTTACCGGGTGATTAATTTTATGGATTAGAGTGAAACCTATAGATTCTGTGAGTGCTATAGGGTAAAGGTGGAGGTTCACCTGGTATTTATGCGACTTCAATTATTCTCATAAACAGGGTGATGACTTCATCAACCAGAATAGCCACAGGGGTTTCATGAAAGCGGTCGGTTTGTTGTAAGCATTTTTGTATTAAAACTTCACGTATAATGCCTTGATACATTAATGCGGCAGCTTTTTCATTAATCGGATTAATTTTATTTTGAGATTGTAACTCTGATAAATTGTATTCTATATAGTCAGTGAAGCTTTTCCAGCGGTTTAAAAAAAATTCCTGACTGGCGGTTGAGCCTTCAAGCTGAGAGTGCATTTCCATTTTAAGCATATCAGGATGATTCATAATGCTTGAAACGAAAACCGTGGTCATTCCTCTGAGAACCTGTTCAAAGCCATTGTCATCTGCAACAACAGCTTCTACATATGATTCTCGGGTTGCAGAAAATTCTTGTAGCACCGCAGCATAAAGCTCGTCTTTTGATTCGAAATGTCGATAAAGAATAGCCGGGCTGACACCCACTTCTTTAACAATTTCATCTATAGAAACACCGTGAAAACCGGTGTGAGCAAAAAGGCGTTTAGCAACCTTAATGATGGAGGCACGACGTTCTTCTGCTGAAAGGCGTTTAGCCAATTTTAGAGGCCTTCATGTTTAGGAAAAATGAAAAAAGCACCAGAAAGAACTGGTGCCTTTTTAAATTAAAATGCCAATTAAGACTTTTTAATCATGAATTCAAAAGCACCGTCAACTTCAGCGCTAGAAAGCAATTCGTTGCCAGTCTGGTTGCAGAATGCTTCGAAATCTTTAACTGAGCCTGGGTCAGTAGCAATAATTTTTAAAACTTGTCCTGCAGATAGAGCAGAAATAGATTTCTTTGCACGTAGGATAGGAAGTGGACAGTTAAGGCCTTTTGCGTCTAGTTCAGCGTCGAAACTCATGTTGTTTCTCCTTAGTAATGTGTATTACAGTTATGATGTATCGATCAAGTTAGTGATCGTTCACTTACAATACGGATTGAGGTGCTATTTGTCAATATAAAAGGGTAGTAAAATAATGAAATAGGTTTATTTGTAGACAAGTAGATTAAATTCAGTAGAGTCAGTGACTTATGAGTAAAACTATTAAGAATACAGGCTCAAGTTGCCCCTGTGGTAGCAAAAAAAGTGCAGTTGAGTGCTGTTTGACGCTAATTGGGGGGAGTAAATATGCGGATAATGCTGAACAGTTAATGAGGTCACGCTATACCGCATATGTTCTTGGAGAAAGCCGCTACATTCTGGATACCTGGCATAGCAGTACTCGCCCCAACAAGATTGATTTACCTAATTCAGTGAAATGGACTGGTCTTAAGGTGCTACAGGTGAGTACAGAAAAAAATAACATGGCTTATGTTGAATTTGTTGCCAGTTTTGAAGACGCGGGTGCAGCAGGCCAAATGCATGAGCGCAGCCGTTTTCTGCTGGAAAAAGCGCGTTGGTATTATGTGGATGGTGAACAGCTTGAATCAAAGACGCATTTCATGCATAAAAAACCGGGTCGAAATGAACCCTGTTATTGTGGTAGTGGCAGGAAGTTTAAAAAATGTTGTGGAAATAATTAGGTGTCCAGGCCCAACCAGCTAAGCTAGTAGCAAAATATTGCCCTTATCATCAATTTCTGTTTTGACAGGACTCAGGCCTTCTCCATTACATGGGCCACCCAGGCAATCACCATTTTCTATGTTAAACAAGGCGCCGTGTACTGAACATTGAATGTGTGATTTATCCATGTCTAGAAAGTCATCTTCCTGCCATTCAAGGTTTAACCCCGCGTGGGGGCACTGGTTCTCGTAGGCATAGATCTTTCCTTCTTTTTTTATAATAAATAAAAGTCGTTCTTTGCGACCTTGTTTAAAGCTGAAGCCCTTAGCGCCTGGGTCGTTTAGTTCATCGATATGACATAATTGTTCTAACATTGTGTCTCCTGACAGGGGGGAGTAGATCTGTAATCGTTATTCGGGAATTATAAGCTGATCAAAGCCAGTTTGCTGGCATTTATTAGCGGCGAGTTTACAGGCAAAAGAGAGAGCTTGTGAAGTGCTTTTTTGTCTAATGAGGGAAGCAATTATCCCGGCATTAAAGGTATCACCGGCACCAAGTGTTTCAATGGGTTTGGCTATTTTATAAGCGTTTTGATGGATGATTTCAGACTTACAGTAAGCCCAGGCGCCCTGATCTCCCCAGGTGCAGGTTATGGTTTTATTTTTATAGCGTTGAGAAAAATATTGCAGACAGTCAATCGCATTTTTAAAACCGCGTGACTCTGCAAAAGGTTTTGATATTAAAAGAATATCTGCAAATGGCATTATAGCGTCTATAGAATCCCTGTTTTTTTCAAGTTCGATGGATATGGGCTTATTAAATGACCGGGCATACTGTAGCATTTCTATTTGTTGCGTACAGTCCCGCGCCTCAAAGTGCAGCCAGTTAAATAGAGATAAGTCGAGCTTAGTGAAATCCGCTGCCCTTAGTTCGGCTAAGTTTCGATAATGAATAATACTGCGGGAGCCATTTTGCATATTTAGCGTAATATAGGAAGTGGGTGTTGTGCTATGTATCTGAACTGGGCACAGCGATGCGTTAATTTGGCGCTGTTCCAGTTCTGAAAAAATAAAATGTGCATTAGCATCATCGGCACGATTTGCCAGCAGATGTGCATTTAGGCCAAGTTGTTGCAACACAATGGCGCTGTTACTGGCGTTGCCACCTGTACGTATGCTTTGACTCTGTGCCCTGACCTCGCTGTCTTCAGCCGGGTAATGATCCAGCTGGTTAATTATGTCGAGAGTGGCGATACCGGTGAGAAGAATATTAGTCATTGTGGTATGTTATGTTGTATATAGTTAAGCCGCTTAAATTAGTTATATATGTCAATTAGCGGTCTATGCAGAGTGTAAGCTATTTAATTAGATAGCGTAATGAAAAAAATTTATTACATTTAATAGTTTGAGCAAAATAAAATATGGATACAAACTTGGTATATACGGGGCTTTTTATTCTACTGGCTCTGGCAATATTATTATGGTGGTTGATAAGTCAGTTAAAAATGACAAAAGCCCAGTTGCAACAGATTATTACTGAGAAAACATCAGAAGCTCAACAACAGCAGTTAGTACAATTAACTGAAATACAGAACAAATTGCTAGAGCGAACAAATGATGTCCAAACTAAACAGGAGCGACGAATTAGTGAGCTTAGTGCTGAGTTGTCTGAAAAACTGAACAATAGTAATGAGGTTTTACAAAAGGGTTTGAATAAGCATCGTGAGTCATTTGATGCGCGGCAGTTAGATGCTCTAAGGATTCAGCAGGAAAATTTAACCCAGGGTATGGGGGAGGTGAGAAAACAGGTAACGGAAGCACTGGTGCAAAATGGTAATGAGCTGGGTAAAAAGGTAGATGCTTTAACCAGATCAACCGATGAACGGTTAAAAGAAATATCTGGGCAAGTTGATAAACGTTTAAATGAAGGCTTTGAAAAAACCACGGCCACCTTTGCAGACGTGGTGAAACGACTGGCACTGATAGATGAAGCACAGAAGAAAATCACGGAACTATCAGGCAATGTTATGAGTCTACAGGAAGTTCTGGCTGATAAGCGATCCAGGGGGGCATTTGGTGAAGTTCAATTAAACTCACTGGTGCGAAATGTGATGCCCGAAAGTAGTTTTTCATTTCAGCATACACTGAGTAATAATACCCGTGTTGATTGTATGTTATTTTTGCCAGAGCCGAGTGGAAGTATCGGTATAGATTCCAAATTTCCTCTGGAATCATATCGAAAAATGACTGATATAGAATGTGCTGAAGTAGATAGACTGGTTGCTGAGAAGCAATTTAAAAAAGATATTAAAAAACACATTAGTGATATTTCAGAAAAATACATTATTAGTGGCGAAACTTCAGATGGTGCGGTTATGTTTATTCCTGCGGAAGCGATTTTTGCAGAAATACATGCCCATCACTATGATCTCGTGGAAGACGCCCAGCGTGCTAGAGTGTGGCTGGTGTCCCCCACTACACTGATGGCGGTGTTAACCACTGCAAGAGCAGTATTAAAAGACTCTGCAACACGAAAGCAGGTGCACTTAATACAGGAGCACCTGGTGGCTTTGGCGAAAGATTTTTCTCGTTTTCAGGTGCGTATGGATAATTTGTCGAAACATATCGACCAGGCAAGTAAAGATGTAAATGATGTGAATACTTCGGCGCGAAAAATAAGTTCGCGTTTTGAAAAAATAGAAAAAGTTGAGTTGCTGGATGAACAAACTGAACAGTTGTTATCCCATAAGCCTGAATAACAGTAGAAAAAAGTAAATAAATAAAATATAAATGATAGAGAAAATAAAATCTCCACAAGGTGTAACTGACAGATCTGGCACACCTTCAAAAAAACAATGGTCAATAGTTGTTGTTATTTTACTGCTGGCTATTAGCATTGCGGTTTTGCTTAACATCTTCAAGCCAGAAGCAGAAAAAAAAGTCACTAAAGATGAGCCTCCCGTAGCTGAATTTGTTACAGCAAATATAAAATCGACAGCTGTTCCTGTTTCATCTCAGGGTAGTGTAAAAGCGAAAACATATATTAAACTGGTAGCAGAAGTAAACGGTCGTGTAACACATGTGGCCAAGTTAAAATTTAATGGTGGTTTCTTTAAAAAGGGTGAATTGTTATTAAGTATTGATGATACGGATTATCGGCTGGCAATGAGCCGTGCCAAAGCGCAGGTGGCCGCAGCAAAACAGCAGTTAATTAGAGTAGAAACAGAAGCGGGTCAAGCAAAGTACGATTTAAAACAAATTGGCAGAGATCCCTCAAAATCAACCTCCTTCGCTTTACGTGAGCCTCAACTAGCGGAGGCAAAAGCAAATTTACAGGCAGCTCAGGCAGAATTAAAAATCGCCGAGTTACAGATGCAGCGCACGCGTGTTATCGCACCCTTTGATGGCAGAGTGGTAAATAAACAGGTAGACATAGGCCAGTATGTAAGTGTGGGAACACTGCTAGCTGACATTTATTCAACTGAAAGCGTTACCGTGATGCTTCCACTTAGTTTGCAACAAACCGAGTTGTTGGGTATTAAATTAGGTAGTAATCAGCCGTTAATTGATAGTATGAAAATAAAACTTATTTCGGAGTCTGCTTTCAGGCAATATCAATGGAGTGCAAAGTTAAGTCATACCGAAGGCGAGATAGATGTTCGTAACCGATTGATATCCCTGGTGGCTGAAGTTAAATCGCCCTATGCAAAAAATCAACAGTTTGTCGACAGGCCGCCACTGACGCCAGGCATGTTTGTTAAAGCTGAGTTAATCGGTATAGAACAAAATGTTATTAAATTACCACGTAAAGTTTTACGCTATGGGGGTAATGTGTGGTTGATTGATGAAAACAATCTATTGCAGATCAGAACGGTTGAAATTCTTAGCAAAGACAGGGATTTTGTTTATATTAAATCCGGTATCAGTCAGGGCGATAAAGTGATTATAAATTCTATTAATTTTCCATTAAATGGAATGCAGTTGTCACCTCTGTTATCAAGTTTTGTTTCACCAATAAAAACAAAAGTTAATAATGAATAGGTTAATAGCCTGGTTCGCAGAAAATCAGGTGGCAGCAAATTTAATTATGTTGTTGATTGTGGTCGCGGGTTTATTGTCACTTCAATCGACTCGAAAAGAACTTATTCCAAATATTTCATTAGACAGAATTCATGTTAGTGTTGTCTTGCCAGGCGCATCACCTAAAGAAGTTGAAAAAACAGTTTGTATACGAATTGAAGAAAATATTTTTGATATTGAAGGTATACGTAAATTAACCACTAAAGCATCCGAAGGTGTTTGTGATGTGATTGCTAACATTGAGTCGAATTATAATGCGCGTGAAATTCTGGATGAAGTCACTTCACGAATTAATACGATTTCAACTTTTCCTGAACATGCAGAAAGACCACAAATTCGCGAAATAAGTATTAAGAGTAGTGTAGCAAGTGTAGTTGTTTCTGGAGATGTTGATGAGCGAACCTTGAAAAACGTTGCCGAAACTGTGCGTGATGAACTAACTGAAATAAAAGCAATTACCCAGGTTGAGCTTGTTAATGCAAGAAATTATGAGCTTTCAATAGAATTATCTGAAACGAGTCTACATGAATATGATTTAAATTTTGATGAGGTGGCCCAGGCGGTACGGTCAACTTCCCTGGATTTGCCAGCGGGTCACTTAAAAACCAGAAGCGGCGATGTGTTACTACGTACACAGGCCCAGGCTTATACAGGGGATGACTTTGAACAGTTAACACTGCGGGCAAATCAGGATGGTAGTTCAATTAAGCTCGCGGATGTGGCAACTATTATTGATGGATTTGAAGATGTTGAATTTAAGGGGGAATTTAATGGTAAGCCGGGTTTGTTAATTACGGTTTATCGAGTCGGTGAGCAAAGTGTTCTGGAAATATCCAAGGGAATGAAAGAATATATCAAAATGAAATCACCCCAGCTACCAGAAGGAATTGAAATTAATCTCTGGCAGGATAAATCCAGTTTCTTTAAAAGCCGTATGTATTTGTTAACACGTAATGCAATGACGGGGCTGTTATTGGTATTTTTAATACTGGTTTTATTTTTACGCCTACGGCTTGCATTCTGGGTTAGTCTGGGTATTCCAATTTCATTTATGGGTGCCTTCTGGTTGTTACCCCATGTCGATGGCTCGATAAATATGATATCGATGTTTGGTTTTATTCTGGTGCTAGGAATAGTGGTGGATGATGCAATTGTGGTGGGTGAAAATATTCATAAGCATCACCTTAAAGGCAAGCTTGGTTTGAAAGGTGCGATTGAAGGTGCGCAGGATGTTTCAAAACCGGTAATATTTGCGGTGTTAACCAGTGTGGTTGCGTTTATGCCCATATTGTTTTTGCCGGGGGCTGAAGGTCGTTTATGGATGGTGATTCCACAGGTTGTCATCTTAACATTACTGTTTTCTTTGGCAGAGTGTTTGTTTGTTTTACCTGCGCACCTGGCAACGATAAAAACCCATGAGAGAAATGAAAATCGTTTTACTCGATTTCAGATGCGCTTTTCAGATTGGTTAGAAAATTTTATAGAAACAGTTTATAAACCTTTTTTACTAAAAGTACTTAACTGGCGTTATGTTACATTATCAACTTTTATTGGCGTCTTTATTATATTTGTAGCGGTGCTCTCTGCTGGCTGGATTCATATGGTGTTTTTTCCGAAAGTTGAAGGTGATATTGCGATCGCAAGTGTTAGCTTTGCTCAGGGAACACCGGTAGAAGAAACGGAGCAAGCAGTTGATAAAATTGAGGAGGCGGCACTTAAACTCAGAAAACAATTAAAGCTGCGTACTGGTGAAGAGCAAATTGAAAATATTATTTCAACAGTCGGCATTCAGTCAATGAGTCGAAGCGGAAATAAAGGCGATCATGTTGGTGAGGTTTCTTTATCATTACGTGCTTCTGAAGAAAGGGAGATTGATAGCGCAGAAATTATGAAATTATGGCGTGAAGCTGTGGGCGAAATACCGGCTGCCACGCAACTCTCGTTTCAATCTAATTTAAGGGATTCGGGGCCCGCCATTAGTATAGATCTTACCGGGAGAAATACACGGGAGTTATTAATTGCTGCGAAGGCATTAAAAAAACAATTGCAACAATACACGGGTGTCTATGATATTCAGGACAGTTTTGATACGGGTAAAAAAGAAATAAAACTTCACTTAAAACCCGATGCCGAATTTTTAGGCGTAAATGCGAAATTACTCGCACATCAGGTCAGGCAGGCATTTTATGGGGAAGAGGTGCAGCGCATACAAAGGGGGAGAGATGATGTCAGGGTATTCGTGCGATATCCAAAAGGCCAGCGTCAGTCAGTCTATTTTCTTGAAACAATGTTTATACACCTTAATAATGGTGTCGATGTGCCATTAAGTGAAGTGGCAGATATTGAATATTCATCAAGCCCGTCTAAAATTTTACGCATTGATAGAAAACGTGTCATCACCGTGAGTGCGCGTATTGATGAAAGCCGAGCAGTGGCTGCACAGGTTAAAGAAAGTTTGAAAGCTGATTTTTTTGATACGATGGATAGAAAATTTCCAGCGGTGAAATGGAACAAGTCGGGTAGCCAGAAAGATCAGGATGACTTAATAAATGCCATGTATCGTGGCTTTATTCTTGCCCTAATTGGTATTTATGCATTAATGGCGATTCCGTTTAAATCTTATTCCCAGCCGCTAATGGTAATGAGTGCCATTCCCTTTGGGCTAATAGGTGCTATTCTGGGGCATTTACTGCTAGGTCTGGATATCAGCCTGTTATCACTCAGTGGCATGATAGCAGTTGCCGGAGTGGTCGTTAATGATAACCTGGTGCTCGTTGACTACATCAACCGGAAACGTGAAGCAGGTATTGAGCTTAGCCTGGCGATTCGGGAGGCGGGAGCAGCCCGCTTCAGGCCGATAGTTTTAACCTCACTTACAACATTTGCAGGCCTGACACCATTAATGCTTGAGCGTAGTGTTCAGGCACAATTTCTTATCCCAATGGCGGTGTCTCTGGCGTTTGGTGTAATGTTTGCCACCGTAGTCAGTCTGTTGCTGGTACCCGCCAGTTACTATATTCTGGAAGATCTAAAGCGTAAATTAGGTTTTTATCGCGGTTAAAAATGCGGGTGTCGGTAAACTAAACGGGTATATTCGCATACTGAAGTGAATGATTTTGAGTTGATGGGGGCTTGCCTGGCTGCCCATTGTGGCTGAGTTTAGACGAAACCAAATATCTCAGGCAAAGTTGCATTTCACCTCCTATACTCATAAATTCAAAGCCTGTTAAAGACGGGGTAAATTTATAATAACAGAGCCTATCATCATGGGTTTTGGGAGCTATTATGAGGTACAGTATGGAAAATCAAGTTGAAGATCGTAGAGATGCTACGCGATACGAGTTAAAGGAGGTGCTCGATATGAAAATTGTCTTCTCTTCTGAAAATCCAAATTTGCTGGGTAAAAAAATAGCGGGTTCAACAGTTGATGTATCAGCCTCCGGATTACGTATTGAGCTAACACAACAGATTAAAATTGATAGTGTCCTGGATGTTTGGGTTACACTGAAGGATAGCAATAAGAAATATTTTCTTACCGGTAATGTGCGTTGGTGTGAGGAGATGGAGATCGAAGGGCATTTCCAGATTGGGGTGGTTCTACGTGAACGCTCTGATACGGTAACAGATCTGGATAACTGGAAAAGTGTGTTTAAGGGGGGCTAATGTCAACAAGCTGCAGGTTTTGTAAAACGGTTTCCAGTCCACAATTTATACTTGTGGCATTGGTTTTGTTTGTGGTTTATTTTGGTGTCTGGGGCAGTTAGCTTGAACATTCTAATCGGAAAAATTTTGCTTAAAGGCATATTTGTAACCGATTTTGAGTCCTGTTATTACTAAGTCATTAATAACATCATATCCCCTGCTTATTCAAAGCTATATTATGCTCTTGGGTTTTTTATAAATCAGCTTGTGGCTCTAAAATTGCCTTTTATTTGGGGCGTATTAAAATTCTAAAAAAAATGATAAGGTATTCTGGTAAGTGGAGCAGAATAAATGTCAAAACAACACCCAATAATTGCTGTTACCGGGGCTAGTGGTGCAGGTACTACTGCAGTTCAACAAGCGTTTAAAGAAATATTTTTTAGACAGAAAATAAATGCCGCTTTTATTCATGGTGACGGTTATTTGCGCTATAGCGAGACTGAAAGTGAAAAACATATTTCACAAAATCTGGCTAATGGACAGCATATTAGCTGTTATGGCCCTGACTTAAACGACTTCACAAAATTACAAAACTGTTTTAGGCGTTACTCAGAAACGGGATATTGTTGTATGCGCGCTAAAGTTACGGAAGAAAATCAGCATCTTCATGATGTACCCGTTGGTGAATTTACAGCATGGCAGGATGGCCCTGCCGACTCAGATTGTTTATTTTATGAGGGTATGCATGGAGGTGTGGTTGCCAAATCCTGGACAAGACGCAAATCGGATAACTCGGATGAGTATTTAGACGATCGGCGTTGTGGTAATGCCCAAAGTGTTAATGTAGCACAATATGTTGATTTATTAATTGGTGTGGTTCCTGCAATTAATCTTGAGTGGATACAGCGCATTCAGCACGATAAGTTAAAAAACAAACACTCTGCTGAGCAGGTAACCATAAATATACTGGAGCAACTTCAGGATTATATTTATTTTATCGTGCCACAATTTTCTATTACAGATATTAACTTTCAACGTATGCCGGTGGTTGATACATCTAATCCATTTGAGCATCAGATTGTTCCAACTGAAAAAGAAAGTGTGATTGTGATTAGTTTTAAAGAACCTGCCAAGTATGATTTAGAAGACTATCTGAATAGAATCGATGGTTCATTTCTTTCCAGGCGACGCAGTCTGGTGATACCAGGGGGGCAGATGCAGCATGCCTTAGATATAATTTGTGCGCCATTAATTGAAAAATTAATTCAGAGTTGAGTCGCTAAGTGATGATTTAGTTTCGATAGCATTGACGCAGAGCCACATAGGAACATCGGCAAATCTAAAAGTGTTTCCCAGTGCCTTCGTGGCTTTACGTCAAGATTTTCTGGATTTTAAAAAAACATCAGGCTGTGTGAAGTTAAATTTATTCTTCGCTATTTTTTTTACCTATACGAACTTCATCATAACGTCCAGAGGAACCCATGAGTGAAACATCATCATTTCCCTCTGCATTACGTCGTTTAGAGTCGGTGGAAAAAAACTGATCGATCATCGATTTGTTTCTATTCGGTTTTACCATTTCCTGTTTTTCATAGGAGCCCATGCTGTCTACCGCAGAGCGATTGCTGACATAAACTATACCCAGCGCTGTTATTGCGGCGAAGATAATTACTTTTATAAATATAGATACTGATTTATTCATACGTATTTTATTAACCTGTGTAAAGCGTTTTACTGCCCAGGTAAATTGGGATGAACGTGCGCCCAAAATGCCTGTGAGTAATAAGGTTAATGCTATTTATGCATTGTATGCAAGCTGTTTTGTAGCGGATTTTTCGAGTTTGTGGTTTAAAAAGCGGTATGTGCCACCGGAATTAAATTTGATTACGCTAAATCCATATGCACTTACCTGGTCTACAGTCACTTCCTGACCAGTACTTTTAATACGAACGCGGTCGCCAATATTTAATGTATTTTCGTTATTCATTTATATTCTCCAAAATTACAAAAGAAAATGTAGTTTCAATAAGCTACAGCCTAAACTTAAACCACTTAATGAGGTAATGCAAGTAACTTCATGTTATTTATATAAAAAAATGAAATCAAATAAGCTTAAGTGACTTGTTTATGTAATTTAGATTGTATATTAGTACTAATCATTCTTTTTTACTATAAAAAACCTAGACTAAATTCTTAGATAGTTAGGGTATCTCTTTGTATTATATGAAAAAAACATTTATGTCGGCCCCTTGGGTAGAGTTTGGGCTGTCTCGGGTGCTTTAACGGGTAAATTACTGGCCTCAGTTATTGCAGCATCAGGGGAGGCGGCGCCTTTTTTGGCTGGAATGAGGGGCATTCGATGGCTCAGGCGGGTAACCTGCCTATCCATGCGATGTTCATAAATGGCCATGTAAGCCAGGACGTTGCTGACGTATTCTCGAGTCTCAGTAAAGGGGATGGTTTCTATCCACCGAATAGCTTCCATTTTATGGTGTTCGGGAAGCCACTTTTCTACACGGTGTGGCCCTGCATTATAGGCGGCGGTAGCGAGCACCTGTTGGCTATCAAGTTTGTCTAGCATACGTTCAAGATAGCCGGTGCCCAGGCTGATATTAATATTGCTGGTGAGCAGGCTATTGCGGCCCCGGTAACGAACTTTTAATTGTCGAGCTACTTGTCTTGCGGTATTGGGCATCAGTTGCATTAATCCCATTGCACCAACTGATGAGCGTGCATCAGGCATAAATGCACTTTCACGACGAATAATGGCATATGTCCAGGCCGGGTCTATTTGACGCTGACTTGACCAGGGAAGTACCTTACTGTCTAAATGAAGCGGAAAACGTAGCTCAATGTCATCACGGTATCGGGTTTTACCCATGGTAATAATGGCTCTGTCGTGCCAGTTCCAGGCCTGGGCAATTTTTGATGCGGCTAACCTTTGTTCATTATCTATATGACTAATCAGTTTGTGCCATTCTCGTCTGGCGCTAAGTATCTGGCCCATAAAATAGAATTCACGTGCTCGCAACGCTTCAGGTTGTTTAAATACCTTATTCATTGTTTCGCTAGTGGGATCTACTGGTTTCTCTTCAAAGGCATATTGAAGTTTCAAATGATCAGCTGCGAGGAAACCATAGTAACTTCGTTTATTAGCCAGGTATTGGTAGATGCCCAGTGCATCATCCGTGTTTCCAAGTTGCTCATTGGCATAGGCCCACCAGTATTGCCAACGGTAGTCAGCCTGTTTCTCAATTGTAAGTTTGCTAATGCTGTTGACTACAAGGCTCCAGTCTCCCTGCCGAATTGCGGTGCGAATGGTCCATTCCTTAACATCTATGTTGGTATGGCTGTCTGGAATGCGTGCTAGCCATAAAGCTGCGTCCGGCATGTGCTCGCGAGCAAGCCTTAAACCAAAATGTCGTGTTAGTTCGGCTGTTTGGTTAGGCGTGAATGGCAATTGTGCAAGTTGATGATATGCACCTATGGACTGAGTGATATCTTTATAACTAAGACGCTTCAGGCCGTGTTGTAAGATAGTATTTTTATCAGGATGCTGAATTTGAAGCATTTCATCTGTGGTTACGAGTTGTGGCTTTTTATGAATTTTTAACCACTTTTTAGCAATAGCTGCATCTCTTGCAGGCATTGACTTAACCAGGTACCGAGCTAGATGAGAGTTATTAACCGACATGGCTAATTTAAAGCGCTGCCAGATAATTTGAGGGGTTTTGTAACCCATAGACTGCCATTTCTTAAAAATGGAATCACAACTTTTAGGGAGAGAACTGGCAGATAGCCAGAGATGTTCAATTTTAGGATAAGCAATGGTTTGCTGATTTGTGTGCAAGAGTGCGTTTAAATAGTGGCATTGTGCGCTAACCCCAAAACCGGGCTGATAAATATCAATCAATCTCTGCCAATTATGGGACCGGGCTGCATGTTTGATGAGATCACTACGGAAACGATTGCCTATAACCGTATCTTCGTTTGCCTGTAAAAAATGATGAATTTGCCTACTGCTAAGGGCAGAGGGTTTGAACATCAGGGCCTTATATTGGAGATAGGGCTGTAAAGGGTAGTCCTTCAACTGGGCAGATATTTTTCTAAAGCGAAAATATTGGCGGTTTTTATAGGCTTTTTGAGCCTGTTTATAAAGGCTTCGTTGCAGTGCCAGCTTTGAAATTTGTTGTGCTGACTGGCTTGTTGTCAGGTTGAGTAAGTCGTTATTTGCAGATGCGTAGTTTGTAGTAAACAGGCCCGGTAGCACCAGCAAAGGTAGCCACAGACTTTTGCGAATCACAGACAATACAGCAAGTGCTTGTAGTCGTTGTTCTTGCATCCAACCCGTTTCATTAACGATAAGATTAATTAAGATTTATCAGTAGTTTAGTTAATTCAACTATAATATGCGTGAATAAGCTCACAAAAAAAAGGCTAAACCGATAAAAGGTAGTGATTAGTTAAGTGAGAATGTATTACAGGGCGTTGTAAAAGCTTAAGGGTCACTACCCGGAAAGCGGATATAGGTAGGCTAGTGCACCGGGCGAATAAAATATTTTCGTTTGTATTCTGTTGCTAAACTCACTGCTAATTTTTTGTCTTCAGTGGTCAATTTTTTATATAAGCTATTTTTTGTTTTATGTGCATTGTTAACATTGGTGGCGGCGGCAACATAAAACCAGGCATAAGCAATTGCCGAATTAGGTGCGACACCTCGACCTGTGTAATAAGCGACGCCCAGATCCATTTGTGCTTTACCATGGCCTTTTTCAGCGGCTTTGTGAAAGTGTCTAACGCCTTTGTTAACGTTTTTTGCAAGCCCATAACCATGTACATATGCCCTGCCCATATTGTAATGTGCTTGCGCATAATCCTGTTTTGCTGCTCTGCTATACCAGGTTGTTGCTTTTTTCATATCTTTTTTGATTCCAATGCCTTTTTCAAGCATCTCTCCCAACTGGTTTTGTGCTTCAGCGCTGCCTAGATTAGCGGCCTTTTTGTACCATTTAAATGCCTCGAGGTTATCTTTTTTTACAATATCGCTGTTAAGGTAAAGTTTTGCTAAATTAATTTGTGCATGGATGTTTCCAGATAAAGCGGCTTTTTCAAACCATTTTTTTGCCTGTTTGGGCTTTTTCTTAATACCATCACCGTTTAAATACATCAGTGCTAGTTTATTCTGGGATTCGGTATGATTTTGACTGGCTGCTTTTTTATACCAGTAAGCGGCTTTACCAGATGATTTGGTTACACCATCGCCATAATAATAAAGTTTGCCCAGTATGTATTGTGCCTGTTTATCTTTTTGACGTGCTGCTTTTATTAACCAGTCCGCCGCTGTTTTAAAGTTGCGTTTAACTCCCGCGCCTTTTATATACATCTGACCAATCAGCGTTTGTGCTTCAATATGATTTTGATTGGCGGCTTTTATTATCCATTCTGAGGCCTCGCTGGGGTCTTTGCGTTGCCCTTTCTGATCGAGATACATTTGACCTAGCCTAAATTGGGCTGCCGCATCACCTTTTTCAGCGAGAGGAAACCATAGCATTAAGGCAGTGGCAAAATCTTCTTTCTTATAAGCCGTAATTCCTTTCTCAAAATCAGTAGGGGGTTTTGGTTTTTCAGTCTTATTAGCAGCAGCTGATATAGATGTGAAACTAAAAATTATGAGCAAACAAAAGAGTTGTGAAAGAGTTGATTTCATAGTCAGAATAAATGTAGTTATGTTAGATTTGTTTATGGGTACTCTATAGAGTATAGAAACAAACAGGAAAAATTTCAGCCAGCTACATAATGTGCATTTAAATACAGTGTTTTGTTAGAGTCGCTCATCAATAAAGGAACGTATAAAACTAAGTGGTTTTGCACCACTGAAACGACCGGATTCCTCTCCATTTATAAAAAGAATTAATGTGGGAAAACCACGGACCTGGTAGCGTCCTGCCAGTTTCATGTTTTCATCTTCATCAACTTCTACTTTGGCAATAGCTAAAGTATCTCTGTATTCAACAGCAATTTTTTCTAATATAGGCGCAATAACTCGGCAGGGAGAGCACCACTCAGCCCATAAATCAACCAATATGGCTTTATGGTGAGAGGCTTCAATTACAAGTGACTGGAAGTTATCGAGATCGGAAATAAAGATGTTGTCTGATGTGTGCATTTAAAATCTATGTTAAGTAATCAAGTTGCGCAATTATACCACTATAGTTAGTGCTGGTGCTGTCTTCAGTTGTACCATTTTCAGGTGGTGGATATAGTACACCGCGTAAAACTAATTATTAAACTCTGCAGATTAATGCCTGTATTTATGAAAAAAATAGATAGCTGTTGATATGTTTAATTGAATCGCCACAGAGACACGGAGAATGCAGAGCTTGTTTGTTTAAGCTTTGCTGTATTAACAATTTCTATGTTTATCTCTGTGCCTCTGTAGCAATTTAATAGTTCTGTGGCTGAATCTCTAGCGGCCAATGTGTTTCTTCAACCTCAAGTTTCGACTTTAAATTATATAAAGCGGCCTGTAGTGCTTCTTCAATGACCGGGTGATAAAAAGGCATGCGTAGCATTTGATGTACTGTTAATTGCATTTCTATGCACCAGCATATGAGGTGCCCAAGGTTTTCTCCCTTAACGCAGGCCATTGATGCGCCAAGTAATTTACCCGTTTCAATATCTGCGTAAAGGCGAATCAAACCACGATTTTTGCCCATTATTAATGCGCGACCTACCGGTGCCATTTTAACTTCACCAATTGCTGTTTTCTGTGGATCAAGTTCGGATAATTTTGCGCCAACCGTTACAATATTAGGCTCACAAAAAGAGATTGCCAGGGGCGTTTTAGTTTTAAACGCCACGGGTTTTTCCTGCATTATATTATAGCCCGCTACGCGACCTTCAAAAGCCGCTTCATGTAATATAGGTTTGTCGGCATTGCAGTCACCGGCAATATAGATTGAGCTATTACCTAACTGCATGGTATTTGGGTTAAATACAGGAACTCCATTAGGTGATAGTTCAAGGCCAGTTGATTCAAGATGAAGTTTATCTATATTAGGTCTTCGTCCCATGCAGGCAAATATTTTTTCAACTTCTATATTTTTTTCGCCTGCACTAACCAGTAAATTTCCATTTTCCAGGCAAGTAATTTCAGCGGGTTCACCAAGCCACAGTGGGAATTCTCTGTTAATGATATCAATAGCTGTTTTATTAACGTCATCGTCATCAAGGCCACATATGGTGTTTAGCTGGTCAATACCGGTGACCTTAACGCCTAAGCGATGAAGTGACTGGCCTAATTCAAGGCCTATTACACCCAGCCCAATTACAGCCATGGATTCAGGTAATGTTTCAAGCTCAAAAACTTCGTCGGTAGTCAGGATTTTATCTGAAAATTCTTTCCATGCAGTGGGAATAATCGGTCGTGAACCGGTTGCAATAATTATTTTTTTTGCTTTTATTTGCTCTCCATCCTGTGCCTGTAACGTATTGGCATCAATGAAACGGACATAGGTTTCAATTAGCTTGTCTTCAGGTAATAAATCGATTGAGTTGGAGAGCGTACGGTCAACAAAGGCGTCACGTAAATCCTGAACATGCTCCAGTGCATCTTCTTCATTAAGGCTTAGGTGTTCTTCACCCTCAATGCCTTCGCGGTCAAAAATAGTCCGTCGGTGAAAATCTTCGGCAATTTGAATCATTACCTTTGAAGGCATGCAGCCAACTCGCGCACATGTAGTGCCGAGTTCACCACCGTCAATTAAAACGAAATTATCTGTAAAGCGTTTTACCTGACTCATGCAATACAGGCCTGCACTGCCAGCACCAATAATGGCAACTTCAACTTCTTTCATGTGGATTGTCCTGTTAATGAATATTTTAAGTTTATAAATATTTTTGTTTAATAAAAAATTATTCTGAATAAATATGTGTGATTAAATCCTGGTTTTCATCGCGGCGCATTTCACCATTGTAAACCTGAAATTCGCCCTCACGTTTGTCATTAAAAAAAAGACGCAGGGTTTCACTAATAACAGGAAATGCCAGTTTATCCCAGGGGATATTATTTTCAGTGTATAGATCAGTTTCAAGGCTTTCGGTGCCTGGTTTCGAAAAGCCATTAACCAACTCGCCTCGGTACATGATGTAGACCTGGGAAATATGCGGGATGCTGATGGTGCAAAAAAGCTGGCTGTTACTAATATCAGCTGTTGCCTCTTCAAAGGTTTCTCTTTTTGCTGCTTCCAGTGTCGTTTCCTGGTTTTCCATAAATCCTGCGGGCAGGGTCCAGAGTCCATGACGGGGTTCTATGGCCCTTTTACAAAGTAGAATTTTATTTTCATACTCTGCAATGCAACCAGCAATAATTCGTGGATTTTGATAGTGAATAAGGTCACAGGCTGTACAGACATAACGGGGGCGGTTATCTCCCTGCGGAATTTTATGTTCGACCTGTTCACCGCAGTGGCTACAAAATTTCATGTTTAATGGCCCTTTTAAAGTCCCTGGGGATATTGCCGAAGTGTTAGCGTGTTGCCGCGCTGACTAAATTCAAGGTGTTTAAGGAAGCTCATGCCGAGTAATATTTCATCGCTTTTATAGCCAGGATTAATCGTCGCACGAATATTGCTAAGGCTAATTTCACCAAGTGATATTTGATCGAGTTTAGTCAGTTGTACATCTACTGGGCCATTTGCTGTCTGGTATGTGGCAGTAGGGCCGGGTATTAAGTTAAGGTGCTGGGCAATATCTTTAGGAATGGAAACATCGGTAGCACCCGTATCGAGCATAAATGTAACCGCCTGTGAATTGATGCTGCCATTAGCTACATAATGTCCCATACGGTTTCTTTTCAAAACTAATTCTTTAATATTCCCGGATAGTGATATCGTGTTAACAGACTGATTAGGGTTGTTTTGTTTATCTAGCACATTGGAAAAAAATAGACCGAGAACGATAAATATGCCAAGCCACATCAGGCCGAGCATAACTGCGCCTATCTTTTTTTGATCTTGTTCAGGTGTTTGTTGCATTTTAAGCTTTACATTAATCTTGATAAATTAAGACAATACTATCTGATTATCGTTGCGAAATCAGTAAATTGATATATCAGGATACCGACCCTAAGAGTGAGCTTAAAGTGAATTCGATCAAGATACCATTGTAAATATATGGGTAAAATTCGAAAAACCTGAATGATTGTCTTTATGAATTAAGACATAATTAACCGATGAAATTAAGAAGCAATTCATAAATATGTAATAAAACCTATGATATTCTGCATAAGTAAAGTAACTTTAAATTAATGATATTTTTTGAGGAAATAGACTTGTCTGAGAAAGAGGCAATAGCACAGGATAATGAACTGGAGGAGCTGGTTTTACGTGAAAGTATAGTCAGTGCCACGGGTTTAAATGAAGGTAGTCTACAAATAGGTATTAAGGGTGATCCTTCGTTGCGTGAAACCACGTTAGAGCGTAAGCGTTATGAAAGCCCGGTTGATAAAGTTATAGAGCCTCTCATGGATAACCTGGAAGAACTGATGCTTAACCGCAGTTGTTACCGTATTTTTATAGGCTTTAATAGTGGTGAAATACGCACAAATTCTATTTTTGACCCATTGCGCCAGGAAATTCATGCATCAGAAAAGCTGGCGGATAAAGCGTATATGGATCGTCATTTTCCAAAAATCAGTTATGAAGATAAAATTCAGGCGATGCGCGATATTTATGGATTAATAAAGGAAAGCAAATTATTTGCGGCCATACCGGGTTACTGGAAAAATATATTTATCAAGCGACATCAGACCTGGGACCCTATGACCAAGGATGAAATTCATGCGATTATGTCATCAATAAAAATCATGCGTGATTTACCTGATTTTTATTTACGAAATATTACAATCTGTATTGTTCAGGATCTGGTGCGTATGCAGTTTAACTGTGATGGTACACAAATCATCAGTGCTGAGAACTACCAGACATTTATTGAAGATAATATGCCGTAAGGTTTTATCTGGATCAAAATTTGTTTGGGGAAAGAAAAAACATTTTGAGGGTAAGTGCAGAAAGTGCTTAACAGCTACTTTTATTTTAGCGTTGCACCAGCTAGTAGATCATCAAACGGCGAGGTTTGAATAGGGCCAATTTCAATGACGATGGTTTCATCTAGTGGAATTTCATCCGACTCCAAATGGGGCAACAGTTCCTGTGAAATTTGCATAATTGTAATCATGCCCTGCTGATTATTTGCGTCGGTTTCAGTTTCAATGTTTTTCTGTAACTCTTGCAGGTAGCTATTTACAGTTGCTAATCGGCTTTGTAAGCTCTGTTGTTGGAATGCAGGTTTGAAACCCATGTGTAACTCGCGTAAACCAGTTTCATTATTGTCGTTAACTGCTATTGTAAATGGGCCTTGTATTTCCATTATTTCACCAGGGTATTTTGTGTGTTATTAATGTGTGTTATTCAATTGGTAAATTAATTTTAACAAAATTGAGCTAAATGGGGGCTTATTATTTGCGGCTTTTTTTTATCTGCTCATAGGCAGCTTTAATTTCAGCTGTTTTCTGGTTAGCAAGTTTAACCATTTCCTCAGGCAGGCCTTTTGCCACCAGCTTATCCGGGTGATGTTGACTCATTAATCGACGATAGGTTTTTTTCAGGGAGCTGTCAGAAATTTCATTATCTACACCTAATACGGCATATGCCTGGCTTAAACTGGATTGGGGCGATGTCTGTGCTGAGCGATGGGAATATTGTTGCTGGGCGCCAACCATCTTTATAAGGTGTTCTAGTTGACGGGCTGAAAAACCAATCTGCTGGGCAATTTCCTGCAGTGCAGAATGCTCTGCCTTATCCAGTGTGTTATCTGCATAGGCCGTCGCAATCAGAATTTCCAGAAACATCTGTAGTAGGTTAGTGCGACGATGGCACTCGGTTTTGAACTGGTGCAAAATATCATTCAGGGGAAAGTCAGCCTGTTTGCCCTGGTTAAATAGATCAATGGCTGTTTTGCGTTGACTGGCATCCAGATTCATTTGTGCCATGATGTTTTCGGCCATTTGAATCTCGCTGCGTGACACAGTGCCGTCAGCTTTGGCGAGATATCCCATTACTGAAAAAACAGCGGTAAAGAAGGCCAGCTGTACCCGTTCAGTATTACCCGGCTCTAAATCAACCGCAAGTAACCCCTTATCAAGCTGGTGACCTGCAGCCATACCGATAAGTGCGCCTAAAGGGCCTCCCAGCATAAATCCAAAACCACCGCCAATTAATTTTCCCCACCAATTCATAATTATTTCCAGTAATTGAATATATAAATTAAGATTTTAAGATTATGTCGGCTTGAAATCTTTTCCAAGTTGAGAGCCCGTACGTACGACTGTTGTTGCGTGTAAAGATTCATCATCAGGAAACATTCTTTTTAAATCTTCCATAGTCAGGGATTCGCCCTTATGGTCATATTCAGTCCAGATGGCTTCCCACCTGTCGTCGTCAAAATAAAAACCAGCCGGCAGCATGGCAACCGGCTTGTTATTGAAATCGGTTATCACTTTAGGTTCAATGAGTTTGCCGGCCACTTTATTTCCACCATAATGTTAATACAGGTATATAGGATATCATAAGAAGCCAGCTAAGCATGATAGCTAAAAAAGGCAGG
>Ga0316207_10001005_pt1 | contig 38379 bp, 32 predicted proteins | sample 6weekpyrite_MG_FD_204943 | JGI IMG/M metagenome (GOLD analysis project Ga0316207, IMG submission 204943) | Microbial mat bacterial communities from mineral coupon in-situ incubated in ocean water Damariscotta River, Maine, United States -... | ecosystem: Environmental > Aquatic > Marine >... | reverse complement strand
TAAACCTGCTATCAATTGGGCCCAGAGCTAATCTAAGCATACTTCCGATTGCCTTAACAGGAGCAGGAAGATCATAATATTTCTGGAAATAGTAGTCTTTGGCATATCTTTCGTTGCCGCCAAAAATTTCGTCTCCGCCATCTCCAGCAATCATAATATTACGATTGCTGCTATTAGCTAATTTTGCACAAAAGAAAGTAGGAATCGCAGATGAGTTACCGAAAGGCTCATCAAATGAGTTAACAAGATCATCGATAATTGAAATTGAATCCTCTGAGCTTATCCTTAAAGTATGATGATCTATAGCAAATGCTTTTGCGGCTATTTCTGCATATTCAAGTTCATCAAATTGCTCCTCGTTGAAGCCAATCGAGTACGCATTTAGATTATTTTCACCGGCGGCTTTTGCAAGTATACCTGTGATTGCTGAGCTATCTGTGCCACCGCTTAAAAAACAGCCATAGTCATTACTTCCAATATTGTTATATTGTGATACTGTGTTTACTATTTCGTTTTCCAGGTCACTTATCAGCTGGTCTTCATTCATGTTAGACAGCTCTTCCCTGTATTCAGGCATCCAGTACCGCTTAACTTCTTTAGAAGTTAAATCGAGTTTTGTACCAGGTGCAAGTTTCCATATGCTTTTATAAATGGTGTAAGGCGTCGGGATGTATGAAAAATTAAGATGATGATAGATCGATTCCTGGTTAATTTCAGCACTAACGTAAGGTAAATTAGTTAATAAACGCAGGTCCGTAGCAACAGCTTGTATTTCATTGGTCGATAGCCAGTAAAGAGGAATCTGTCGAGTTGCATCTGTGAAAGCAAAAATATTCTCATCAGGATCTATCTGTACACGTACGAATTTACCGATAAAGCCTTTAGCGTTATTGTTGATAAAGTCATCAATACTTGTTTCACTCACAATTAATGAAAGTTCGATTATATCTGTCGACCCAGCTTTACTTACAACAGTATCTCCGCACCATGCAACATGTGTATTATCTGACAATGAGCGTGATTCGACATCATTGATATTTGAACATGGCCAAATCAGTGATTTAACTATATCTGACCACTGTCCAGAAGGTTTAATATTCTTAACGACTATAAAATCGCCTAAACCGGTATGCATTCTTTAATGTCCTCTATTTATGTATCACAGATGAGTAAAGTTGATCAAAGTTCGAGCTCATTATTTGTATCGAATACAGTGATTCACAATCGTGTTGGGCTGATGTTGCGAGTTCAGCTGAAATATGTGTATTGTTATACAAATACATGATCTTATCAGCAAGTTCCTTTTCATTATCTGAGGCAAAAAGGAGGCCATTTGACCCATCCTTGATGATTTCAGGACTGCCACCAACATTAGATGCTATTACAGGAGTGCCATTACACATAGATTCAAGTATTGTGTTTGACATACCTTCTCTAAATGAGGGCAAAACAACGGCATCAGCATGTCGATAGATTATCGTTGTATCACTTCTCTCACCTAAAAACTTTACATTATTTAACTGAAAATCCTCAGCTGTCTTTTCTAGTGATTGTCGGTCTGGGCCATCACCGATGATTAACACTCCAATTTGCTCAGCTAATGTCTTGTTAACAATTTTTATTGCGCGAAGTAAGCAGGGTACATTTTTATGATCTACTAATCGACCAATAAACACAAGATTCCATGTGTACATGGATATTTTGCTAAAATCCATATCCGCAACTGGCTCAATACTAGTCAGGTTTATACCATTATGAATTATTTTCAGTCGTGTTGTGTCAAGATTCATTTTTCGAAATGCAAATTGACCTGCACTAGTAGAATTCGAAACAACATATTCGGAGTATAAGGCAACAAGTTTTTTTAGTAACCACTGAGGCTTACTATACCATTCATAAGTCCCACGAACTGAGGATAAATACTTCCCAGAGCTCAATGAGATGCTGTGTGCAAATGCTCCCCATAGTTCACCTGTAAACGAAAAAGCATGTATAAGGTCGTATTTTTCTGCTCTGAATAATTTAATCAGTTTTACTAAAAAGAAAATATCGAACTTATTGTGTTTATCAATTTTTGTAACCTTAATACCCGCCTTTTTAAGCTCTTCTACAAGTACAGAAGGAGTTCTAAAATAAAGGAGATTTAAGTCGTATTTAGTATTGTCTAGATTTGTAAGGATATTAAAAATTTGGCGTTGACTACCACCTATTTCCATTTCATCACTAATAATAAGTAATTTTATTTTTCTCATTTATATTCACTTACGCTTATTGATGAATTATTAAATAGTGAATATAGTTTATCTACTTCCTTATCTATTGAGAAGTCACTTTCAATTGAGTGACGAGCTGCACTGCTAAACTTTTGTCGAAGGTCCACATTATTAAGAAGCTCAGAAATGGCTGCTGCTAGTTGATGCGGGTTATTTGGCTCGACGATTAACCCATTTATATTATTGTTGATTAGCTCAGGTATGCCTGAAACATTTGTACTAATAACAGGCGCACCGGCTGCCATTGCTTCCATTAGAGCAACAGGTATCCCATCCATATCGCCTTTTTGTGTAACGACGGATGGCAAGACAAATAATGTAGCATTTAGTAGATATTCTTTTATTTTCTCCTGAGGCATTACACCCACAAGCCGTATGTGATCAGAGAGTTTATAGTCGTTTATTTGTTTCTGAAGCTGTTCTTTTAGCGGACCATTACCAATTATTATACATTCAAATTCTCCACCCATATTTTTATACTCATTACAGGCATCTATTAATACAGAGAATCCTTTGATATGGTCAAGTCGACCTACAGCTAGAATTGTATTTGAAGATCTATTTGATGTAGAGAAAACATGTCTATTTACATCAATAGCACAATGAACTACATTCATTTTACTATCTAAATCAATGCTTAGCTGACTTGATAATCTATTCTTATTGTAATCAGATATAGTTACAGAAAACTTTGACTCTGTTATTTTTTCTTTAAGCAAATGGTCTTCAAGAAAAATATCATGTGCATGAGAAGTAAAGCTAAAAGGCCTGTCTGTATTTTTCGAGAGAATTAATGCTGATGTTGATGGATATGTAGCCCAATGCGCGTGAATATGGTCAATATTTAATTTATTAACATCACTCGTCATGCCTAACGTTATCCACCAGGTTGCAATGCTTTTTAGCAGTGAACCAGGGCGGCTGCGCAATGATGTGATAATCGATAATAGAATTTTTGTATTGGTAAACGGTCTTTTGAGAAATGTTACTAGTGCTTTTAGTGAAAGCAATACTTTAGGTGATGGATATATAACAGAGCTACTTAGTTCTTGTGTGTCTGTCTGTATAATTTCTTCTGCTGTGTTTTTAAGCGAAAGGATAGCAACATCAACACCTTTTTTCTTAAGCGCATAAATCTCTCTGACGATGAAGGTTTCAGACCAGCAGGGAAACAATGATACTATATATAATATTTTCATTAAATTATAAGCCACACTACCAGAGATGTGTCTTTTTTCCTTTTATAAATTCTATTAAAGCTAAAAATGAATACCAGTTGAGAGTAATAAATGTGTTGATGATTCTAACTGGAAAAGACTTTGAACCTGGATAAGAAACATTAAAATGATTAACGATTGAAATCAGGTATATTGAAACCTGTGACACAAGAAGAACTTCGTATATAACATGTACATTTAATAAAAAAACATTCGATATGAAAGCCATGATCATAAAAAATGGACCAAGCAACCTCAAAAGTTTATGCGAAACAAATTGTAGAAATACACGATTCTTTAACGGGTTAATTAATGAAGGGCATAGAGAAACAAGCTGGTAGTTCCCTGCTAATGTTCGAATTTTTCGACGTTTTTCATTAGCCTTATCACTAGATGGCACATCATATGCAATGGCTTCAGGGTTAAATGCTACCCGGTAACCAGAAAGTATAACTTTCATTGGCACAAGTACATCATCAAGCACAACACCGCTAGGTAGCTCAGTAAACAGCCCTTTTTTCAATGAGTATACAGCACCAGTCACGCCAATAACGGATGATATACTGGCTTCACTGTTTCTGATTAATTTTTCATAGCGCCAGTATGCATCAATGCCCTTCGAGAAGCTGTTATGATCATCATCTATAAATACTAATTCACCACTAACCGCCCCTATCGATGGGTCTGATAATGGTAATACAAGTTGCTTTAAGGTTTGAGGGGCGAAGTCCTGACGAACATCTGCAAAAACGATATAGTCAGATGAGGCTTGATTAACAGCATCATTTAAGCAGGCTGCCTTCCCTCTTCGCACATCAAATGAAAGGCAGATAACTTCTTTGTTATATTTATTAATTAGATCAAGTGTCTGATCATCTGAGCCATCATTAACGATGATAATTTCCATTTTTTCACAGGGATAAGCAGATGAAAGTATATTTGTAATCTTTTTTTCTATAAACTTTTCGGCATTATATGCAATTATTACAACACTTATATTTGGTTCAAAACTATTGTCATATTTAATTTTTTTATTAAGAAACATTGATAGTATAAAGACTACAATTGGGTAACCAAGATACGTATAGAAAATAAAAAATATTGAGATTATGAATACATACAACATATCAATTAATTATCCAGCACTCTAGCTCTTAGTTTGTCATACAATGTGTTACCTAGAAGTGTTTTACCTATTTTCGTAATGTGGTATTTGGCTCTAACTCTGTTTATTTTTGATAGATCACCACTTGCCCATGCGTACATAAGCTCAGCTGTAGTAGACTGAAGTACTGGCATTCTAGGTATATCGTTTAAGTTAGTGCTATGTCTCCAGATACCTGGCCGGGATGTTGATATTGATGTATATCCGATTTCTAATGCGATATTTTTTACCTGAGGCGTGATTCTTCCGCCTGGCGGAGCAAATATTGTAACCTCTGATCCAAGATGTTCTTCGATTAAGGTTTTAGATTGCCGTAACTCATATTCGATGGAAGACTCATCTAGTTCATCGAAATAATAGTGATGATGTCCGTGAGATTGAATAGACATCCCGCTACTATGCATTTCAGCTAGTTGACTCCAGTTCATATAACCTTCAGTGCCAACATATGCCGTGTTAATAAAAAAATCTGCTGATGATCCATATTCACAAAGTACGGGGAATGCATGAGTATAATTGCTTATGTGCCCATCATCGAATGTGAAGACGCAATAACGATCATCATCGCTTAAAACTTTGTCTAAGGCCGCTAATGAAGAAACAGTAATATTATCACTCGTTAACGAATGCAGTATTTCCTTAAAGCTGGATTTGCAAATTGCATAATGCGAGTCAGCTTTAATTAGCTCATCATTACTCGATATCGCATGAAACATAAGCACAGTAATTAAGTTCATCTTTTAGTTACCTTTCGCAATTGTTTCATTAAGTTTATGATATAAAATCTGATGGGTTTGAGAACATAATAAAATTCAGGTGTAACCGCTACAATATTTTTAGTAAATCCAAGTTTGAAATAGTTAATAGGGTCGTCACCCCCCTTATCAAACCAGTAGCCACCCATATCATAATGCTTAAAGCCGTTGATCTTCGACCATTGTATGGCTTCCCAGTGCATTTTATGAGCTAACGGGTACGTTCTGTATTTTTCGTCCTGCGTGGTCATGCCCCATTCATAAATTACACGATCATTCTGTTTAACTAAGACCACACCTGAAATCATGTCATCGGAAATATAAGCAATGAGAATCTGTATCTGGCCAGATTTATGGGCTTTTAAAATGTACGATCTGATCGATCCTGTAATAACTTCAATGCCACGTTGGCGTGCCATAATATTATGCTGTTGAATAAAATTATCAATTTCATCAACACCTGGATTGAACTCAATACGTATACCGAGCTTCTCTGATTTATTCAACTGCGTTTTTAATGAGCGTCTAAACGTGGACTTGATTTCACTCATCTCAGGTAATAAATCTACGACAAGGGTATGTTTATAGAGAGATAATGTCTCACTGATTTCAGTCCACCCTGTTTGCAGCAATAACTTTCTTACTGAGTTTACATCAGCATCACCATACTGCAGTGGTGATATTTGCACATATACAATGCCTTTTTTAGACAGGAAGTTGATTACATCATTGTTATGCTTAGCTAGAGCCTCGGAATTTATGGCTGAAGGACCTCTATCTATGTTACATATATGGCCTAATTTATAGGGAAGCTGTTTTATTCTTAATGCTGATTTAGCGACTACGGCTTCATTATTGTAGCTAACGGCATAATAGCAATCGTGATTAGACATGCACCAGTCACTAGACTGAAGATAATGTTCAGTTTGATCATCTAAGTAAGCGACATCTAGCTCATCTGAATATATAATTTTGAATGTCTGTCTATCCATAAATAAATTCTATGCAATATATTGGCATCGATGCTATTAGCACAGATTATTTCTTATTTTCCATATAGTCAGCTATGCGTTTAAGTTGCATTGATATTTCGACAAGTGCTCTGGATGAAATCGTACTATATGATCCCAGTAGCATCTCTTTTAGTTCATTGACATCAATGCTGTTAGAGTCCTCAAGTGATGAATCCCTCTGATATAAATTATCTTCATCATCAGCACGTATTTCAGATTTGTAGGTGTCATTCGAATCTTTATATGGCCGCCACTGAAGCTCATTCAGTGCATTTTCGAAATCATCCAGACCAAGAAAATCATTATTATCAGCGTAACCGCATGTGAGAATTTTGTCACATAATGTATTAATCAATCGAGGGATGCCGCCAGTATATTCAATGATTTTTGGATATAAAGAATCATCTAGAAGTTCTCTTTCCAGACCCGCGATCTTCAAACGGTGAAGTACATATTCCTTTACTTCATTATCGGCTAGCGCACGAACATGATATCTTAAGCTGATTCTCTGAAGAAGCTGCTCCATATCGGAGGCTTCTAATTTATGATTAAGTTCAGGCTGGCCGACAAGGATCACATGTAAAATCTTTTCCTTCTGTGTTTCTACGCCAGAAAGCATTGTAATCTCTTCAAGAACACGCTTATTCAGATTCTGCGCATCATCAATAATCAGAAGTACTTGTTTATCCTGATTATAACTATCAATCAAAAACTGATTGATCATATTAAGTAATTCAACTTTTTTTGCTGTGAATGGGTTGAGACCAAACTCAACTAATATAGCCTGTAGTAACTCAACTTCGTCAAGTTGAGTTTGAAATATTTTAGCGACAACAATATTCTCATTTAGGTCACCAAGTAACTTTTTAACCAGCGTCGTTTTACCTGAGCCTATTTCACCTGTGACTACAACAAAGCCTTCTCGATTAAATATCGCATATTCCATATAAGCTAAAGCTCTGGAGTGAGCTGCAGACATATATAGGTAATCAGTATCTGGCGTTAATCTGAATGGAAAGTCATCTAAGCCATAGTGTTGTAAATACATTAAATATTCCTGTTATTAGTCGAATATATAATTGAAAACAATATTATCTTATCTTCGAATGATTCATTTTCGGTATTGCTGTCTCTATTTAATTTGGTCAAACTAATCCTGTAGTTAATATTTTTATTTGTTTGATATTGATATGCAACAGTCGCATCGATATCATCATCTAATCTGTCATTTAGTGTGTCAGTGTATGTTGTTTTTCTTGCTGCGTAGGAAAATAAAAATGATGAATTGCTGGTGTTAATCCATCTGGAACTTAAACGTGCATAATCTATATCTCGGTCAAGATCATTTTGATTAAAATAATCTTCTTCATTTCTTGATACATTCAAGATCAAATCAATACTTTTAAGCTTCTTATTATAGATCAATGATAAAGCTTTGTTGTTGAATAGGTCGTTACTTGTAGTAAGAATATCAACATCATCAATGGTAACAGTTGATACAGAGCGACTAGTGTCAGTGACGGTTTTACTGGCTTCTAGCTCAATATTTGATGTTGAGGTGCGTTGATGATTAATCGATATATTATATTGGCTGTTATTTTGGGTTTCAAAACTATTCGACTCAAGCCGGCTAATACCTATCGAACTTTCGAATATGTTTTTATTTTTGATATAAGAAAAATTTGCATTTATATCTACTTGATTATAGTCAGTATCTGTTATGGCCGATGAGGTATATTTGGTGCTTTCAACTCTGTTATCAAGTCCTAAGCTGATGCTTTTTGATGGCGTATGCACCCATTCTATAACATTGTTGAGCCTGCGATTACTTAATACGCTTTCTTCAAATTTGTAGTCTTCAAATCTGGGGCTAATGAGGATTTTATCTATCGCTCCAAATCGCCAAATAAGATTAGGGCCTGTAGAAAATGAATTAACGTACTGTCTATTGGAAGGAGTATTAGTTAAGGTTGAATCAATTGCAGTATGTGTATATATGTTACTTAATTGCCATTCATAGTGATTGGGGCTAATGATCCAGATAAAATCAGCAGTTAAATCTGCCTGATTAGTATCATCTACAAAATTTTCTTTATAGTTAGTAAATTCTGTCTGAATATTGACTGAGCCAGTCAAATCAACTGTATTTTCATTCCAGCTCAAAAAACCTAGCAGGCTTTCAGAAACCTCTTTACCAGGTGATACTTCAATGCGCTCTATGTTTTCATACGAGCCGAGTTGCAAACCAATGCCATAGTCAATCTCTGCAGCATGTATCGAACCAGCTGTATAGATACAGCAAAATGCTATAAATAGCGATATTCGTAGTCGCATTATTCTTACTGGCGTGAGCCTGGTAACTTAATGTTAGGTAAGCTTGGTATATGGCTGAATACGATTCCTAATAACTTATCCTTGCCTATCGCATTGGCAGCTTCCTTTATACGTTTTGTTGTTACTCTCCCATATGGAACATCAAGAACAACATAATCACACACGTCGACAAGAATTTTTGTATCGGCAGAATCTGTAATGGGTGCTGTATTTAGAAATACATATCTATCTGTATATCTATCGAGTAATTCACGCATGAGTGTGCGCATCTTCATTGATGTGAAAATCTCTGATGCGGACTCTTTTTTAACACCAGCAGGAATTAGTCTTAATCTTTTAATTCCGCTGTTGTACATGATGTTATCAGTTGTAATATCATCATTCTCAAAATAGTCTGTCATTCCAAGCGGAAAATCGAGTTTAATAGTCTTACTGAAAGATGGTCTTGTTAAATTACAGTCAATTGCCAGTGATGTTTTACTTTCGTCAAATGAAAATGCAGAAGCCAGGTTTATTGTGCTTAGACCAGTATCGAAATCTGCAAGACAGCTTGTAACCATAACAACGAAGTTTTCACCATTACTTTTATGGATTAATTGTGTTCTTAATTCACGGTAGCGATTTATGGTTTTTGTATTGGATGACTCAGGATAAATAATATTAAGATCATCTAGTTCTTTGTGTGTAAATAATGCACCTTCTTCCATAAGTGCAATTTGCTTGGAAGAAGAGGTCTTATTTTTCAGGTTAATATCAGTTGCCTGCCTGGTTACCAGGCCTTTTTCTTCTTCATCGTATCTCTTTCTACCTGTAATAACCTGTAGTTGATTGCCATCACCTGAACTTCGTTTTACTTTGTTCAGAGCATCTTCAATTTTGCTCATTTAAAGTGCTCCTAAATATTTGACAATACCGACGTATATATAAATGGCAGCGCCCATAAATAACAAAACACTCAGTAGTATTAGATTATTTTTTTCGGCTGCAGATGCTGCAGGTGTTTTAAGTTCTTCCAGCTCTATAAGGACGGGTAGTTTTAATTCATTAATAATCTCTTTGGTAGATCTAACTCGTGGGTCAAATTGAACTATGAGATAAACCAGGCTTATTGATAAACCTAATCCAATAAGTGGCCCAAGAATTGCAAAATGTAAAAAGCGCACACCCGATGGCAATATAGGTACCTTTGCAGGTTCCTGTATTTTGAATGTTAAACCCTGATGTTCCTGATCGAGGCTTTTTGATACCCGTGCATTTTCACGTCGCTTAAGAAGATCCTGATAGATGTCCTGATTAACCTGATAATCACGAGTTAGATCAGATAAGGTTGCCTCGGCTTTATGTATTTGTGCTGCGCGTGAATATTCGTTTTCAAGCATCTTATTGAGTTCACTTCGACGGGTTTTAAGCGTGGCTAGACGAGTTTCGGTGTTCGATACATTGCTGCGCAACTCCTGATATAGTGGGCTTATTTTTATATTTTCGTCGATAAATAGCTCACCATTTTTCTTTGAGGAGCTTATAACGATTTTTCTGCGCTCAATTTCATCATTAAGTTCTTGCTTCAGCTCATTAATCTGGCTATTTAATCTCTGGATATCAGGATAGGTATCCTTATAGTCTAGTCTAAGTGTTTCAACTTCGTTTTGTAATTCAGCGATTTTACTTAAATACTGACCTTCCTTTGTCTGACTAATAGCAATAACAGCCTCACCAGAAAGCTGTTTCTTTATTGAATCATGCTTAATGCTTTCTTCGCGAATTTCAAGATCAGTTTCTTCAATCTGAGATTTAAGCTTGCTGATCTTATTAGATACTTCAGTAATCAGGCCAGGTCTTACATCCGGGTTCTCTGAACGAAAGTTTTTAATGCCGTCTTCAACTGTTATAAGCTTTTGTAGATAGTCTGCAACTTGCTTATTGATAAAGTCAAAAGCAGCCTGACTTTCGTCAATTTTTGCCTGTTCTCCCTTTTCTATGAAGAGACTGACCATCATATTCACGGTTTCATAAGCACGGATAGCGTCACTATCTGCGAATTCTATTCTGATCAGATTCTTGCCTAATCTATTGACTGAAACCTTTTCCTTAATCTTTTCTTTAATTCGCTCAGCTTCTTTTTCACCAGAAAATTCATCTACCCAGACATCTTGAGCTAATATCTGCCCCATAATCTCATCGCCGAAGATTATTTCACGGGCATTGGCAACATGGTCTATGGGCTTAGTTGTTTCTGCCCTGCCTTGCATAAGGGGTTCAAGAATATTCGTCGAATCGATTTCAATTAAAACTGATGCGGTATATTTTTTAGGCCAGACACTACCAACAGCCAGAACCGCGAGACTTATAATCAAAAAGATGGCCACCACAGCATTTCTTCTTGCATAAGCCTCCTTTGTAACTAACGAAATTATTTCATCAACTTCTGAGTTCATTCTATCTAATCCTTAGAAAATACGTTCGGGTACAGCGATGATATCTCGTGGACGTAGTTCTATGTTTGTCTTTAACAGACCTTTATTAAGAATGTCATTCAGGTGAATATATATGATATGGGTCTTACCATCGATGACTCTGTATAGCTTCGTTTTATCTGCTGATGCATAATCATTCAATCCGCCAGCAGCTAACACAGCATCGAGTGCAGTCATCCCCTGGCGATAATTCAATGATAATGGATTATTTACAGCACCAGTGACTCTAACCAGGGTTAGATATTCATGGCTTTTTAATTCTTTAATAATGACAGTGACGTTCGGATCGCGTATATAATTCTTCAAACGAGCCTTAATAGACGTAGACACATCTTCAGGTGTTAGCCCCGCTGCTGTTAAATCGCCTATTAATGGCATAGAAATTTTTCCATCGGGCCTGACGGGTACTGAAATAGACAGTTCAGGGTTGCGCCAGACATTTATTTCTACGACATCATCAATTCCTACTCTGTATTCTTTTACTATGCGCTCAGCATTTTGACTTTGTAGAAAATCTGAATCGGCGGGAATCACATTATTTTCTGAGCATGCAGTGAGAAAAAGAAATGCAGCTAGAAATGGCGTGAGATGGTTAGGCATTTTATTCAATCATATTCTCCTAAATGACATTATCGCTATCTGGTATATTAGATATTCCTAATATGTGGTGCAGCGCTTAAATTAGCGTCATCCCATGTAAATTTAAGTTAAAGAATTATCACATAAATAGTAACGTTAAATCTACATTTTATTTGATTAATCAGTAACTTCTAGCCATTATTTCGAATAAAACATCATTCATTCGGGTGAGTGCTTAGACGAATGTCATAATACGTTAACAAAATCTCAAATAAGCCGGCTCACGGAAATAAGCTTTGTTATATATCTGTTATATATATTAACATTACATACACTAACCACTGACAAACTGATCGTTTAGCTCACTATCTGTATAATAATAAAATGTACACATACAAAGAATGTTATAAAATATTGCAGATTAATCAGGGTATTAGCTGGATCGATTTTAGAAAAGCTTATAAAAAACAGATACAGAAATGGCATCCGGACAGATTTACTGACAAAGTAAAAAAAGCCTCAGCTGAAGATAAAATAAAAGAATTAAATATAGCTTTTGAGCAACTCTCGCAATACTACAAAAAAAATGCCGCATTTCCTGACCTGGCCCCCCCGGCGCCTAAATCATCGATACCTGTAAAGACTGATCGCGACAATACAACCAGTGAATCAGGCTCAAATCAATCTGTCACAATAGATCCGATACCAGAGAACCGAAAAGATCGTTATGAAAAATCTATAAAACATAAAGCACCTGCTCGAATAATATCTTTATTCATGCTAGCAGGAGTCATGGTTTACATTTTGCTTAATAATGATGCCGATGAACCAAAGCCGACTCAGGATGACGCCAAAAACTCTCACCTCAGCACGGAAACACCAGCTAAGAAAGAGTTGATTAAGAAGAACAATCAGGGGCAGCCGAGCCCACCTGTAGAGGTTACACCTGATGCACAGGAAAAGCCCATGCCGAGGTACTTCACTTATGGCTCAACTATTGGTGAGGTGCTTAGTATCCAGGGCAAGCCTGACTATATTGAAGATAATGTCTGGTTTTATGGCAAATCATTTATTGAGTTTGAAGATGGCGTAGTGAAAAACTGGAAGCGAACGCCCGATAACCCATTAAATGCCAATATAGATATTTAATATCCAGCTAGCGAGCGCCTTTACCAAATAATACGACCTGCACTGTTTGAAAGAGTATGGTCATATCGAGAAACAGGCTATAGTTTTTTATGTAATAAAGATCATACTGGAGCTTGTTTCTGGTATCTTCCTCAGTCTCACCGTAGGGGTAACAGATTTGTGCCCATCCTGTGATACCCGGCTTGACGGTATGCCTTAGCGAATAATGTGGTATAGACTGCTCAAAACCTAAAACAAACTGGGGGCGCTCTGGTCTGGGGCCAATAAAACTCATATCCCCTTTTAGAACATTAATGAGTTGCGGCAGCTCATCTATCCGTGTCTTGCGAATAAACTTACCGATCAGGGTCACTCTTGCATCATTCTTCTGAGCAAACTGGGCGCCTTCTTTTTCGGCATCAGTTTTCATACTACGAAACTTAAGTACATTAAAGGGTGCATCACATAGCCCTAATCGTACCTGTCTGTAAAATATAGGATCACGTCCCATACTACTTAGCCATATTAACGAGGCTGTAGTAATGATAATGGGGCTTGCAATAATCAGGATGAGCGCACTAACAATGACATCAAAGGCGCGTTTTGCATAGCTGATTGATACAGCATTGGTAAAACCATCTGAGAAAATAACCGAACTTGGATGAAGTGCCTCAAGCTCAATATGGCCTGTTATTCTTTCCAGTGAATCAAGTGCGTCTCTTACGACAATGCCTTTCATTTTACATTCAAGCAGACTCGATAGAGGGAAACCTTTGCGACGATCATCCATCGCCAGAACAATCTCATCAATATGATGATCCAGGCACAAATCATAAAGTGTGGATTCTATTTTGAGTATATTGTCTTTATTAACCTTGAAATTATCTTCATCAATTGCAACAAATCCCACCACTTCATAGCCTTGTGTACGTGCAAATGATCGCTTGTCTTCAATCAGCTTACCAATTGAACCGGCACCTATCACGAGTAGCTTACGTTTAAATATACTGTGCTTATCTAAATTCTGATGCACTGTACGGGTAAATAAAATACCCAGAAAGGAGACAATGAATGTTATTGCTACAACACCTCTACCTAGAAAAAGCTGGGGATAAATGTAGAAAATAATGGTGATAATAAAGAAACCGATACCGAAACTTAGAAATATTCGGATCATCATACTGGAAAAATTATCAACGATATTACGCGTATGCAGGCCCATGGCTGTCATTGCTGAAATCATCAGAAATGAATAAACCATCGCCTTATAATTTAACGGCTCCAGTAATGCGATTGATGCATCTCTGGTTGGGGAGTCGATATAGCGTAATTCTGCAGCCATAAAGACTGATGCATAAAGTACGAGTGCTTCTACTATGATTAAAATTACCAGTGAGCCTGGTATGTAGTGACTAAAAACGCGTAACATTTATTCTGTTATTCCTTAAAACCGTAATTGGTACAATAGCGATTAGCCGTCCGAAAGATCATCAACATACCAGTCCATGGATAACTTAAGACCTTCATCTATTTTATATTGTGGCTCGAAACCAAGCAGCTCTTTTGCTTTGCTTATATCAGCACGTGAATGACGCACATCACCTGCTCTGAAGTCTCTATAAACCGGATCAGGAATTTCTAGCTCTGGCTTGCGAACAAGCAGTTCCTTGCGTATCGCATTAAATAATTCATTAAGTGATGTCTGGTCATTTAATGCAACATTATAAACCTGGTCTCTAGCATCAGGATGATCAGCCATAGCAGATAATATATTCGCCTGTACTGTATTATCTATAAAACAGAAATCACGACTGGTTTCGCCATCACCATTAATGTATACCGTTTCATTATGAAGCATGGCAGAAACCCACTTGGGAATGACTGCGGCATACGCACCATTCGGATCCTGTCGATAACCAAAAATATTAAAGTAACGCAGGCCAATCGTTTTGAAGCCATAAGTGCGTGCAAACACCCTGGCATATAACTCGTTAACAAGCTTGGTTACAGCATAGGGAGACAGTGGATTACCGATCTTGTCTTCCTGCTTGGGAAGATCTGGATGATCGCCGTAAGTTGAACTGGATGCTGCATATACAAAACCTTTGACTTCTGCATCTCTGGCGGCAACCAGCATGTTCAGAAAGCCATCTGTATTTGTCTGGTTCGTAGAAATTGGATCTTCGATTGATCTTGGAACTGAACCAAGCGCGGCCTGATGTAACACATAGTCCACACCGCTACAGGCTTTTTTACAGTCTTCGAGAACGCGTATGTCGCCATTAATAAAACTGAATCCCTGCCACTGATCTGCACTCACCAGAGCCTGAACTTTATCCAGGTTATATTGGTGCCCTGTGGCAAAGTTATCCAGGCCTATTACTTTCTGATTGTGTTTTAGCAGGGTTTCCAGCAGGTTAGAGCCGATAAATCCTGCAACACCTGTCACTAACCATGTATGTGAGTTACTTTTTAAATCAGTTAAAATTTGTTCGTATTTTGTCACGTTTATACCCTATAGTCGTCCATCGACTTCGTCAGCTTTTAGAATGTACTTAATGTCATACAGTACGTGATTTTCCTTACCGAGCTGATGTATTGCAGCAGCACCCATGTTAACAAACTCAGTATGTGATACCGCTAGCACAATGGCATCATAGCCACCATTAACGGGCGCTTCTATTGGATTTATCTGGTATTCATGAAAGGCTTCCTGCTTGTCCACCCATGGATCATAAACATCAATATTCGCACCATAATCCGCGAACTCTTCGATCATATCGATAACACGAGTGTTACGTAAATCTGGGCAATTTTCCTTAAAGGTGAGCCCCATGATGAGAATATTGGCATTGTTAATATGTATGCGCTTACGCAGCATTAGTTTGATGATTTCAGAGACCACATAACTACCCATATGATCATTGAGCCTTCGACCGGCAAGAATCATTTCAGGGTTATAGCCAATTTCCTGTGCTTTATGAGTGAGATAGTATGGGTCAACACCAATACAGTGCCCCCCGACTAACCCAGGACGAAACGGTAAAAAGTTCCATTTGGTACCTGCAGCTATAAGCACTTCTTCAGTATCGATATTCAGTCGGTTAAAGATAAGTGATAATTCGTTAATTAGTGCAATGTTGACATCACGCTGAGTGTTCTCAATGACCTTGGCGGCTTCTGCAACCTTAATTGATGATGCTTTATGTGTGCCGGCAACAATAATTTCGCGATAAAGCGCATCAACATAGTCAGCCACTTCTGCTGTAGAGCCTGATGTTACTTTTTTAATCGTCGTTACGCGATGCTCTTTATCACCGGGATTAATTCTCTCTGGGCTATAGCCAGCAAAGAAGTCAGTATTAAATGTTAGGCCCGAGATTTCTTCAATAATGGGAATACAGTCTTCTTCAGTTGCACCAGGATAGACCGTCGACTCATAGATAACGACATCGCCCTTTCTGATAACCTTACCCAGCATACGACTGGCACTGATCAGTGGTGAGAGATCAGGCCGTTTGTTTTTATCGATGGGTGTTGGAACAGTTACAATGTAGACATTCGAGCTGATCAGGTCATCCACCTGATTGCTGTATTTCAGTTTGGATGCTTCTGCGAGTTCTGATTCACTGACTTCCAGTGTGCCATCTTTACCACTCTTTAGTTCTTCTACACGTTGCTGGTTAATATCAAAACCCAGCACATCCATTTTTTTACCAAACTCTACGGCCAATGGCAGACCAACGTAACCTAAACCGACAATAGCAAGCTTTGTATCAGCAATCTGAATCACATTTAGTTCCTTTATATATTTGTAAGTATTTTTATTCGGCGGATTTTACACTATCGTATGCGGACATGTAATGACCCATTTATAGGAGCACTCGGCTATAGCCGTATAATAATAGTAGATATTTATTAATATTTCATAATATCTTAATTAGACTGAAATTATTATTGACCTTAGAACTGTTTTTCCCCATAATTCACGCCCTCAAAGTTAGCGCCTGTAGCTCAGCTGGATAGAGTACCTGGCTACGAACCAGGCGGTCGGAGGTTCGAATCCTTCCAGGCGCGCCATATATAAAAAGCCCTGCTGTTATCAGCGGGGCTTTTTTATTTGTTCACTATACAAAGCCTATACACATCAGAATAATTATCACCTGAGAGAATATCAGTGCATGAGGGAGCTTCTCATTACCCCTCATACTGTTATACAAAATAGCTGTTATAGATTATAGATCACTGTATGTAGGCACAGAGAAATAAAAAAGCCCGTATTGACTTGTATCAATACGGGCTTTTTATGTATGGCGGAGAAAGAGGGATTCGAACCCTCGATACGGTTTCCCATATACACCCTTAGCAGGGGTGCGCCTTCAGCCACTCGGCCATTTCTCCGGGTCTTGAATACCAGCAAATAATACTGAATCCAATGGGTGCGCCTTAGTCTGCACTTCCTGTGCTCTACCCCTTCGGGGTCATGAGGATAAAGGGCCATCGTCATGCTCTAAATTGATTCAGACAATTTAGTCAGCCATTCGGCCATTTCGTAAAACTTCAATCAAAACCGCCGCTTATAGGCGGCGGTTTTTTGAGCGGGCTAAGAATACCTTCGATCGCTTCTTAGGTAAAGTCCATTATCATGCTAATTCGCAATTATTAGCCTTCGTTCTGTTCCGTGCCCTGTGTTTCCTGTTCTTTCTGAATACGCTCGTAAATTTCTTCACGATGCACAGACACTTCTTTCGGCGCATTGATGCCAATACGTACCTGGTTACCTTTCACACCCAGAACAGTGACAGAGACTTCGTCTCCAATCATCAGTGTTTCACCAACACGGCGAGTTAAAATCAACATTACTTGTTACTCCTTAAATCAATCACCAGTGGCCACAAGTTTATGTCCTCTTATGACCGCGGAGCATTCTATCACAAGTTTGTAATATCTGACTATGACTAGCTTGCCTGATCCAGACCGAACGCACTGTGCAGGGTGCGCACACCCAGTTCCAGGTACTTTTCATCCACAACAACCGATATTTTAATTTCAGAGGTCGATATCATTAAAATATTGATACCTTCTCTGGCCAACGCTGAGAACATGCTGGATGCAATCCCCGCATGAGAGCGCATGCCAACGCCCACGATCGATAACTTCACGATGGAGTCATTGCCTTTAACCTTGCGGGCACCGAGCTTCTTACCCGTTTGCTCAACAAGTTGCAGAGCCTTATCATAGTCATTTCGATGAACCGTAAAGGTAAAATCTGTCGTACCATCTTCACCTACATTCTGTACGATCATGTCGATTTCGATATTGGCTTCTGTGACCGGGCCTAAAATATCAGATGCAACACCCGGTGTGTCGGGCACACCAGAAATGGTTAACTGGGCTTCATCTCGATTAAATGCGATACCGGAGATAATTGCCTGCTCCATCTTTTCTTCCTCAGTTGTTATTAATGTACCCGTTCCCTCTCCTTCTTCGAATGAAGAAAGCACGCGTAAAGGAACGTTGTATTTACCCGCAAATTCTACAGAGCGGATCTGTAATACCTTTGAGCCGAGGCTTGCCATCTCCAGCATTTCTTCAAAGGTAATACGATCTAGTTTTCGTGCCTTAGGCTCAACGCGTGGGTCAGTTGTATATACACCATCTACATCTGTGTAAATCTGGCACTCATCAGCTTTTAAAGCGGCGGCCATGGCAACGGCCGTGGTATCAGAGCCACCTCGACCAAGCGTTGTTATATTGCCTTTCTCGTCAACGCCCTGAAACCCTGCAACAACAATGATATAGCCATCGTTAAGATCTGCCTGCAGGTTATCACACTGAATATCGAGTATACGTGCTTTGCTATGCGCATCATCGGTAAGGATTTTAATCTGCGCGCCGGTATAGGATTTAGCCTTGGCGCCTTTAGCCTGTAACGCTATACTTAGCAGCGCAATGGTGACCTGTTCGCCGGTTGAAACCAGTACATCCATCTCTCGTTTAGACGCCTGCTTATCAATGTTCTGCGCCAGGCCAATCAGGCGATTGGTTTCGCCACTCATGGCAGAAACCGCCACCACGACCTGGTGACCTTTGTCTCGTGTAGCAATTACCCGATCTGCAACGGCCTGTATACGCTCAATCGTACCAACAGATGTGCCGCCATATTTTTGAACTATTAATGCCATGTATGATGAAATCTATAGTTGAGTTATAAGTTATTTCGTATCAAAGCACGCCCGCATAAGCCAGTCAGCTTTAATCGACGCGCGATTATGTCACAAGACATTATCTTTGGCGACTCACAGTATGTGACTGATGGCGCCTATGCCAGCTGCTGGGCAACCCAGTCTTTAACAGAGCTAAGTGCAGCCTGCAGATTTTCCGGCTGGCTACCTCCAGCCATCGCCATATCAGGTCGCCCCCCTCCTTTACCACCGACCTGTGAAGCCACCATATTGACTAAATCACCCGACTTAATACGTGATATCTGGTCTTTGGTTACGCCAGCACACAGGCTGACTTTAGAGTCTTCTGCCGTCGCCAGAACAATGGCCGCCGAACCCAGTTTGTTTTTAAGCTGATCCATTGTGTCACGCAGTGACTTGCTATCAACGCCGTCCAGTTTTACCGCCAGTACTTTTACGCCATTCACATCTACAGCTTCTGCAGTTAAATCACGACCGGTTTGCGTAGCCATTCTGGATTTAAGTTGAGCAATCTCTTTTTCCTGAGATTTCATCCGTGACAACAGTTGTGCAAGTTTATCTTCAACTTCATCAGAACTTGCTTTAAGTAATGATGATATATTGTTGATTTTATTAGATTCATTGGACGAATAGTCAACAGCAGATGCGCCGGTTACTGCCTCTATTCTGCGCACACCAGACGCAATGCCGGTTTCCCCGGTAATTTTAAAGAAACCAATATCTCCCGTATGAGAAACATGCACACCGCCGCATAATTCGATCGAGAAATCACCCATCGAGATAACACGCACTTCATCACCATATTTTTCGCCAAACAAGGCCATAGCCCCTTTGGCTTTCGCATCAGCAATCGCCATAACCTCAGCCTGAGTCGCCAGATTGCAACGAATTTCCTGATTGACCATTCGCTCAATTTCATCTAACTGCTCAGATGTAACTGCCTGATTATGCGAAAAGTCGAAACGCAGTTTTTCACTATCGACTAATGAGCCTTTTTGCTGCACATGTTCACCCAGCACTTTGCGCAAGGCGGCATGCATTAAATGCGTAGCCGAGTGATTTCTTATGGTTGCATCGCGTCTTGCAGCATCGATTTCTGCGGTTAAGCGATCACCGACAGATAGCTTTCCATCCGCCAGTGAGCCAATATGGATAAAAGCCTTACCCTGCTTTTGCGTATCCATCACTTCAAAACGACAGTCACCATTACGCAACAGGCCTGTATCCCCTACCTGACCACCCGATTCAGCATAGAATGGCGTTCTTTCAAGTATGACGACTGCTTCATCTCCGGCGCTGATTGCTTCAACAGGCTCACCCTCTTTATAAATGGCTGCAACTTCTGAATCATCCTGCAGGTGCTCATAACCGGTAAATTCAGTGATCGCATCTGTATTGATTGCCTCATTGTAATCAACACCGAATTTACTCGCTGAACGCGCCTGTTCTCGCTGCCCCTGCATGGCCGCTTCATAACCATCCATATCCAGGTTTAAACCCCGTTCGCGTGCGATATCGGCTGTTAGATCAACCGGAAAACCATAGGTGTCATACAGTTTGAATACCATCTCGCCGGGAATCTGTTTATCCGAGATTGTCGCAAGCCCCTCATCCAGAATTTTCATGCCTTTATCAAGGGTTTCCGCAAAACGCTGTTCTTCCAGTTTAAGTGCGTTTTCAACGTCACTCTGCGCCTCTCTGAGCTCCGGATAGGCTTCACCCATTTGTGCTACAAGCACTTTAACCAGCTTATAAAAGAACAGATCATTCTGCCCCAGCTTATGTCCATGGCGTAATGCACGGCGAATAATGCGCCGTAAAACATAACCACGTCCTTCATTGGAAGGCAGCACACCATCCACAATTAAAAACGCGCAGGAGCGTATGTGATCGGCAATAACCTTAAGTGAGCTATGACTTAAATCACTGGTGCTGGTTTCCTTTGCTGCGGCAGCAATAAGTGCCTGGAACAGGTCAATATCATAATTGCTATGGCCGTTCTGTAGAATGGCTGCTAATCGTTCCAGCCCCATACCGGTGTCAACCGAAGGCTTGGGCAACGGATTCATATTGCCGTCTTTATCACGATTAAACTGCATAAAGACGAGATTCCAGATTTCGATATAGCGATCGCCGTCTTCCTCGGGTGTACCCGGAGGGCCGCCCGCAATATGCTCTCCGTGATCATAAAAGATTTCAGTACATGGGCCACAGGGGCCGGTATCACCCATTGACCAGAAATTATCACTTTCGTATTTTTTTTCAGGTGATTTGTCACCAATCCGCGAAAAGCGCTGTGGATCAACACCCATTTGATTTATCCAGATTTCAGCCGCTTCCGTATCTTCCTCGTATACGGTGACCCAGAGCTTTTCTTTTGGCAGTCCTAACTCCTGAGTCAAAAACTCCCACGCATAGGCTATCGCATCGTGCTTGAAGTAATCACCAAAACTGAAGTTACCCAGCATTTCAAAAAAGGTGTGGTGGCGCGCCGTATAACCTACATTTTCCAGATCGTTATGTTTTCCACCGGCACGTACACAGCGCTGGCTTGAGGTAGCTTTTCTGTAGTCACGTTTATCCTGACCGAGAAAAACATCCTTGAACTGCACCATACCTGCATTGGTAAACAGCAGTGTGGGGTCGTTACCCGGAACCAGAGAACTGGAGGGCACTACTGCATGGCCTTTTGACTGGAAGTAGTCGAGAAATTTCTGTCGAATTTGGGCTGTCGTCATCATCTTAAATTACATTAACACTATATTTTAAATAATTGTTTTATATGAACTTAATAATCAAGCTCATCCATAGAATCCAGTTTAAATATCCAGTCTAAGGGAAACCCCCTGGTTTGTAGATATTTTGCACGCCTGGCTTTTTCAGCATAATCCGCCGTACCATCACGGCCGTATTTTTTTATATATTGAGCGCGCATTGTCTGACGCCATATCGGGTCATTACGATCAAGGTAGTTGCTCACCAGTTCGTCGGCAACGCCTCTCTCTCGCAACTCATTACTAATACGCAACGGGCCATAACCACGCTGCCTGCGCATATTAATATAACTTTCGGTAAAACGCTCATCCGAGAGTAAATTATTATCCACTAACTGCTTTAACGATGCTTCTACCTCGTCTTCAGCAAAGCCTTTTTGCATGAGCTTTCTACGCATTTCAAGCGCCGAATGCTCGCGCCTGGCCAGTGCCGCAATAGCCACTTCATTAATACTGCGAGCCACAACGATTACCTTTGTTCTTTAATCATTAGTAGAGACAGCAGCGCACCTGCCTCAGACAAACGAAACAGGTGCGCATAGCTGATCAGTAAAGTGCTTAGTCTTCAATAAACTCTGGCACGTCCTCTACTGGCTCTTCTTCGACAGGCAGGTTCTTAGGATCAGGCATTAACATCTCACGAATTTGCGCTTCGATTTCGTTAGCTACTTGAGGATTTTCTTTCATGAAAGTACGCACCTTGTCCTTACCCTGGCCAATACGATCGCCATTGTATGAATACCAGGCACCTGCCTTATCAATGATTTTGCAGTTAACCCCCATATCAATAATTTCACCCTCATGCGAGATCCCCTCGCCATAGAGAATCTCGAAATTAACGGTTTTAAAGGGGGGCGCGACTTTATTCTTCACTACCTTAACCTTGGTTTCGTTACCGACAATCTCCTCGCCTTTCTTGATTGCACCTGTGCGGCGAATATCCAGACGTACAGATGAATAGAATTTAAGCGCATTACCACCGGTTGTGGTTTCCGGGTTACCAAACATGACACCGATTTTCATACGTAACTGGTTAATAAAAATCACCAGTGTATTTGATCGTTTGATATTTGCAGTCAGCTTACGCAGGGCCTGGCTTAACAGTCGCGCCTGTAAACCCATATGTGAATCACCCATTTCACCTTCAATTTCTGCTTTCGGTGTCAGCGCGGCGACCGAGTCCACCACCACTACACTCACCGCACCTGAGCGCACCAGCATGTCGGTTATTTCCAGTGCCTGCTCACCTGTATCCGGTTGCGACACCAGTAGCTCATCCACATCTACGCCCAGCTTTTCTGCATAACTGGGGTCTAGCGCATGCTCGGCATCCACAAAAGCACAGGTTCCTCCCGCTTTCTGCGCTTCTGCAATCACCTGTAAGGTTAAGGTTGTTTTACCAGAAGACTCAGGGCCATAAATTTCAACCACACGCCCTTTCGGCAACCCGCCTATGCCCAGTGCAACATCCAGTGCGATAGAGCCTGTTGAAATGGCTTCAATATTGGCTGCCGTACCGCCATCGCCCATACGCATGACCGAGCCTTTACCAAACTGCTTTTCAATTTGGCTCAGTGCCGCACTTAATGCCTTCTTTTTGTTTTCATCCATTTTTATGCCCTCGTGGTAATCGTGATTGACTGACAGCGCACCTGTTGCGCTTCGATAGATGTAGAATAGTTCATACATTTTATGCTGTCAATACTTTTTATCATGTTGATAAAATATACCAGCTAAACTATATTCACCCTTTAATGATGACAAATCCACTGGAGTAGCTGTGGCTAGCAATAATGTAAAGATGCTGAATGAAATCAAGTTCGCGACCCGTCAGCGACTGCAATTTATTGAAATAATGGCCTATTACAGCGGATTGATCAGCCGCAGCATGCTCGCCAAAGCCTATGGAATATCCGATCCAGCCGCGACTAAGGACCTCAAGCTCTATAATGATCTTGCGCCAGCGAACCTCGAGTACAATCCAAGCCTGTTTGGTTTTGTACCCAGTACAGAATTTGATGAAGTTTTTGCCGACCTGAGACCGCAAACTATCCTGTCCATGTTTTCACATAACCTGTTGAGTGTTGACAACCCTGCAGGTGACATTCCCATTTATGGCATCTGTGTGGAAGCCCTGCCCTTACCCGCGCGCCTGCCGGATAAACAGCTACTTGCACAAATCGTTCGCGCAATGAAAGCGGGGAGCCAGCTACAGGTAAAGTATCACTCGCTTTCACAGCGCGATGATGACAGTAATGAAACGAGAATAATTGAGCCACATGCACTGATTAACACAGGGTTACGCTGGCATTTGCGGGCATATAATCATGATACATATGACTTCAGAGACTTTGTGTTATCGCGATTCACCAGCGCCCTGCAGTTGCCTGAAGTCGCAGAATCCAGCCAGAACTATGATGATGAATGGATGGAAACGGTACAACTGCAACTCATGCCACACCCTGGCCTGAGCAATAAACAGCGTGTTTCATTGAGTTATGACTATGACATGCAGGACAAGCAGATAACACTGGATGTAAGACGCGCCCTGGTTGCCTATGTATTACAGCAACTCAAGGTGGATACCAGTGCAGACCATAGCCTTAACCCCAATGCTTACCAGCTGGTGCTAGCGAACAGAGATGAAATAGAAGCCTATGCTGGATGGTCATTTGTTTAGTTAGTTGACGACTATGAGTGCAATGAAAACTCAGCCAGAGGTTGATAAATAACACCCGCCGCTGATTGCACCGATTCTATTAACGCAAACTTTCTAACAACCCAGTGCACATCATCTGCTTTCTCCATTAGATCCGGTGATGCCCTGAATTTTCGCAATAAACTGACATGCGGCTGATATGCGCGTGAATCTATTTTAAGGTGACTGGCCTGCAAAATTTTCTGCAACTGCTGGTGGAGTATTAACAGTTCATCGGGTACCTCTTCTGGGCCCAGCCATAAAACATTGGCATCGGCAAATAAACCAAAACGATTCAGGACCAGCTCGAAGGATGGCGCGTGAACAGATGATGCGGCTGATGCTAATTCATCTATCACTGTTAATTCTAGCCGCCCCATAAAGTGCAGCGTTAAATGAAGGTTCTGCAATGAGTAAGATAGTTTATTTGCAGCAGAAAAAGTTGAATGGTTAAACGCGGATTCTATATCGGATCGAACCGAATCATCCGGCCAGAGGGCAAAAAATACGCGCTTAAATTGATCGCTACTGGCTGTTGCTCGTGACAACGCGCTGGACACCTGACAGGGCCTCATTGACTGCACGGGTACGGACCTGATCCCGTGATCCAGAAAAAACAAAACATTGTGTAATAACTTTATTATTTGAATTTGCCCAGGCTATCCAGACAGTTCCTACGGGTTTATCCTTCGAGCCACCTTCAGGTCCGGCAATACCACTCACTGCGATACTGAATGTTGCTTCGCTTCTTTCTAATAAACCAAGTGCCATTTCTTCAACAACAGCCTGGCTTACGGCACCATGCTTGTCCAGTGTATCCGCAGACACGCCAAGCAAACGTATTTTAGACTGATTACTGTAACTAACGATTCCGCAATCAAACCATTGTGAGCTACCTGCGACATCTGTAATACATTTTGCGATCCAGCCACCTGTACATGATTCAGCTGTCGCTAAAACTATTTTATGCGCCACTAACTCATTGGCTAATGTGGTTAGCAGCTGATCGGATACGATAGTTTTCATCAGATAAGCCATTAATAAATAACGTATAACCCACTTGCTAAGATTGATAATTCCATATTTATCTACCCATGGTATCGAATGCAATCACCTGGTCATTAGGTCTGGCAACAACAAAGTCAGCTCTGCCATCTGTATTCATATCTGCTACCAGAGGTGAGCTTTGTAAATTAATCCTGTTCTACCGGTTAAAAGAAAGGGCGTTCTGTACACCAATCATTTCCCGCTTACCCGATTATACTGCGACCAGTAGATCCTGGCGATTATTACTATTGACATCAGATATAACAGGTAGTGATGGATTTACTCACCCTTCTATCTGTGTCTGTGATCAGACTGCTTCAGTTTTTACAGTGCCAGAACTGCAAAACAACGATATTGAGTCACTTGTTTCATCCCAGCTTAACGTTTTGTTGGTTAGCCAATTCAACGTCTATCGCTACTCTTGATTCAGCATGGCAGATGCTGCTTCTATTTTATTCTTCTTACACTGGCTGGGCTAAATGCTTCGAAATAAACACCTTTCTCAGGCGCACCCTACACTTCCAGTGCATCTGTAATACTCGACATCATGGGAGTGGCCCACATAAATAATATTCGTAACTATTAGATGGAAGTAGACGCTTGAATAGATCAACACTTACGCGCTCGACCTGCTGGAAATCAGTGTCCTGTATTTCACTCTCGAGCGGATCAGAAAAACACGGATTTAGATGAACGTTGTCATGCTGCTCGGACAGTGTTTAAGATGTTTATGCATGGCGACTTCACTAGCAAATCTTACACCGTAGAAAAACAAGATTTCGCACACCGAACCTGCTACGATCAGGCAGTTTAACATACTCACCACCGGCTATTTTCACAACTCCTTTTTCACTCGCTTCATTCAGATAAAACTTACCTGACGGTGCTTTGATATCCAGAATGGAGCCTTCCATTCAATGTGCATGATAGTCGTTATAGGGATGAGAGAAAAACAGTCTCATTTGACTCAAGACGGCCAATTTTCAGCTGCTTTGACATAATGACATCCAGTAATACTTATTATTTGTGTTTTTTATCACGACTTTAACCACAATACCAGTCAATAGAATACGTCAGCTTCACGCAGCTGGCCGCCTTTTTCAGCTGGATTTTTTTATATCGATTAATCCATACAATATTGGAGCAGCGTCTAACTGGCCTCTAATAAATGATCAGTTATTAGCCACACTGCAATTGCATGCTAGCGAAGTTTAAGACGCCGTGAGACAATACAGAGCCGTTTTTACCGGATAATTTTAAGCAAGATAAATAGGTCGTCAGTGTTAAATACTTTAGAAACACCCAAACCAGACTCAGCCCAGCACACACCGATGATGCAGCAGTTTTTACGCATCAAGGCCGAGCATCAGAATGTGCTTCTTTTTTATCGCATGGGCGACTTTTACGAACTGTTTTTTGATGATGCCCGCAAGGCATCTGAAATCCTTGATATTACGCTTACCGCACGCGGCAAATCAGGAGGAGACCCCATTCCCATGTGCGGCATTCCCTACCATGCCGCAGACAACTATCTGTCACGCCTGATACGCTCTGGTGAATCTGTTGCCATCTGCGAACAAATAGGTGACCCTGCAACCTCCAAAGGGCCTGTAGAAAGACAGGTCGTTCGCATTATTACGCCCGGCACAGTGACCGATGAAAACCTGCTGGAAGACCGGCGCGATAACTTTCTTATGGCCATCTCATCTCACCATGAGGTGATTGGTATTGCGGTTCTGGATATCAGCTCCGGTCGTTTTTTCGTGCAGGAACTAACGTCATTAGAGCAACTGCATACTGAGCTTGAACGCATAAAGCCAGCTGAAATACTCGTCTCAGAAGACGACAGCCACTTTAAGACACTATCCGCGGTTAAGAGTGTAAGACGCCAGCCACCCTGGTATTTTGAAATAGACACCTGCCAGCGATTGCTGACAGAGCAGTTTAATACACGGGATCTTGCGGGTTTTGGCTGTGAGCAGATGACTCAGGCCATATTAGCAGCCGGTTGCCTGATGCAGTATGTAAAAGAGACTCAACGCACTTCTCTACCCCATATTCAGGGGCTGCGCGTTGAACGCAGTGAAGATTCAGTTTTACTGGATGCGGCCAGCCGACGTAATCTTGAGCTAGAGACAAACCTGCAGGGAAGCCATACAAACACCCTCGCCTCGGTTATCGACAAAACCAGTACCGCCATGGGAAGCCGCTGCTTACGTCGCTGGATAAACCGCCCGTTACGTGATCAAAAAGAGCTTCAGGCACGTCATCAAAGCATTGCGGCTTTAATGCATAACCGTGATTATCAGGACATTCAGCAACGGCTGAAACCGATTGGTGATATTGAGCGTATACTCAGCCGAGTCGCCATAAAGTCGGCGCGACCCAGAGATTTATTTACGCTGGGTGTTTCACTGGCCCAGTTACCGGAACTGCAAACTCATCTGCAACAGCTTTCTGCGGCGCGCATACAGGCGCTGTCTACTCAAATTAATGAGCACCCTGAGATAGTCAACTTACTGCAGACCGCTATTGTTGATAATCCCCCGGTGGTGCTTCGTGATGGCGGTGTGATAGCTGAAGGTTATGATGAAGAGCTGGATGAACTGAGAAGCCTGAGTAAAAATGCCGACCAGTTTCTAGTCGATCTTGAAGCGCGTGAAAAAGAACGCACCGGTATTAGTACGCTAAAGGTCAGCTATAACCGTGTGCATGGCTTTTACATCGAAATATCACGAGCGCAATCAGATAATGCACCTGACGACTATATACGCAGGCAAACGCTAAAGTCAGCTGAACGCTTTGTCACACCAGAGTTGAAAGCCTTTGAAGACAAGGTACTCAGCGCTAAAGAGCGAGCGCTCAGTCGTGAAAAAAACCTTTATGATGAACTCCTGGATAAGCTCCTGCTATCGCTTGTGCCATTACAGCAAACGGCAGAAGCACTGGCAGAACTGGATACGTTAAGCTGTTTTGCTGAGCGAGCCGATACGCTGAATTATTGTTCACCCGAGTTTCAATCTCGTCCAGGCATCGATATAACGGCGGGTCGTCACCCGGTGGTTGAGCAGGTAACCGACGGCTCGTTTATTCCTAACGATTGCAAGTTAAATGATCAACAACGTATGTTAATCATTACCGGCCCCAATATGGGGGGTAAATCAACCTATATGCGACAGACCGCACTCATTGTTCTAATGGCGCATATAGGCTGTTATGTACCTGCAGAAAAAGCGATCATCGGCCCGATTGACCGTATTTTTACACGTATTGGTGCATCGGATGATCTGGCTTCCGGGCGCTCTACCTTTATGGTTGAAATGACCGAAGCGGCCAATATTTTAAATAACGCCACTGATAAAAGCCTGGTGTTAATGGACGAAATTGGTCGTGGCACCAGCACCTTTGATGGCCTCTCACTCGCCTGGGCCTGTGCTGAGAACCTGGCCATAGAATGCCGGCCGTTTACCTTATTCGCTACGCATTATTTTGAATTAACGGCCATGGTGGATGAAGTTAAAAGCGTCAAGAATGTTCACCTGGATGCCGTTGAACACGGTGATAGCATTGTCTTTATGCACAGTGTAAAAAATGGCCCGGCTAATCAAAGCTATGGCTTACAGGTGGCCCGTCTGGCAGGTGTGCCTTCCAGCGTTATAAATAGTGCACGCAAAAAGCTGCAATTACTGGAACGACAGTCTGTTGGCTCACACCAGGTCTTTGTTGAAGAAACCACAGGGCAACTGGAATTATTTAATAGCAACCCACACCCGATAGTTGAACAGTTACAGGAACTTGATGTGGATAATCTCAACCCAAGACAGGCATTGCAACTTCTTTATGAGCTTGCCGAGAAGTCACACAAGCATTAAGTTACCGTCTATGACAATAAATATTAAAACCATTGGTATCATTGCGAAAGATAATAGCGAAGCAGTACAGACAACTGTTAAGCAGTTATTCGAGTTTCTCTCGGAGAAAACCTGCAGGCTCATTCTCGATCAGAGTGCTGATGGTCTCATCGATAACCAGCCGACGGTTAAGCGAGCCACACTGGCCGAACAATCAGACCTTGCTATCGTGGTGGGCGGTGACGGTACCTTTTTAAGTGCCGTGCGTTCACTTGCCGATTCAGGTACGCCGATACTGGGTATAAACCTGGGTCGCCTTGGTTTCCTGGTTGATATTTCACCTGATGATATGCTGATGCATCTTGAGCAGATCCTGCAGGGAAACTATGTGGATGAAAGTCGTTTTCTACTCGAAGCGCAAGTCATTAGAGACGGAGCGGTGATTGCTGAAGCTGATGCTTTTAATGATGTTGTGGTACATATTCGAGATGTGGCCAGAATGATCGAATTTGAAACCTACATCAACGGTCAGTTCGTCAACTTCCAGCGATCCGATGGTCTGGTCGTCTCTACGCCAACCGGCTCTACTGCCTATGCGTTGTCCAGTGGTGGCCCACTATTACATGCCACACTGGATGCCATTGTACTTGTCCCTATCTGTCCACATACATTAAGTAATCGCCCACTGGTTGTTAATTCAGCTAGTGAGGTAGAAGTTGTTATTACCGAGTCAAAACAGTCTACTTCACAGGTCACTTTTGATGGACAAACAGCGTTTGATGTTACACCCGGCGATCGGATAGTGATTAGAAAGAAACCAAGCATTATTCATTTAATACATCCATCATCCTATGACTATTATGAAATACTCCGTGCAAAACTGCACTGGAGTGAGCAACTGTAAATCACGCCATGCTGACACATATTCGTATTCGTAATTTTGCCATTATCGACCACCTCGATTTAAATTTTAATGACAAACTCACTGCGCTCACCGGGGAAACAGGTGCAGGAAAATCAATACTGCTAGGCGCTCTCGGATTACTCCTTGGCGATAGAGCCGATTCCGACAGTGTACGCGCAGGATCCAGTAAGGCAGAGATCAGCGCAGAGTTTGATATTAGTCAGTTAACGGCTGTACAAAACTGGCTAAAAGATAAGGAACTCGACTCTGAAAACGACTGTTTATTACGACGTCGCCTGGGTTCTGATGGTCGCTCAAGAGCCTTCATAAATGGCAGCGCAGTCCCATTACAGGATATGCGTCAACTCGGTGAAATGCTGGTCGATATTCATGGTCAGCATGAACACCAGTCACTGATGAAACCCGGTATGCAACGTCAGCTACTTGATGATTATGCCAGCCATAAGAAACTGCTTGATGACGTTAAATCTGTTTATCAAGAATGGGTAACACAAAAAGCCCGACTGGATGAACTTAAAACGGCCAGTAAAGACCGCAATGACCGACTCGATTTACTCCGTTATCAGGTAAATGAACTCGATGAGTTATCACTGCAAACGGGTGAATTTACCCTGCTGCAACAGGAACACCAGACGCTGGCAAATGCAGATGAACTGGATGCAACCACCTCTTCAGCACTACAGTCACTCTATGAGGCCGATGAAGGTAGCATTCATACTCAGCTGTCTAAACAGGCGAAAAAAATTGAATCTCTGGTCACCACTGACAGCCGCCTGTCTCCCGCATTTGATATGTTATCCGAAGCCATGGTGCAGATTGAAGAAGCAGCCAGCCTGATTCGTGATTACAACGATAACCTGAACAGTGACCCCGAGCGATTTAGCGAGATTGAAACACGCCTGGGAATTATTCACGATCTATCCAGAAAACATCAGGTTGATTCTGAACAGCTAATAGAGCTTCATGCTTCACTGGAAACTGAACTTAATGAGCTTGATCATGCAGATGAAAATATAAGTCAGCTAGAAACAGATGTAGATAATCTACAAAATAGCTACGCTGCATTATCTACAAAACTGACAAAATCCAGACAGAAAACAGCAGATAAACTGAATAAGGAAATTAGCCAGTCCATGCAAACACTGGGAATGTCTGGCGGTAAATTTGAAGTAAGTATAACTAAAAAAGAATCACCCACTGAAAATGGTGTCGATACAATTGAATACCGAGTTAGCACTAATACCGGGCAGCCATTCAAGTCTCTGGCAAAAACCGCGTCTGGCGGCGAGCTGGCACGCATCAGCCTGGCAATTCAGATGATTACTGCAAAACAGGGCCGTATACCGACACTTATTTTTGATGAAGTTGATAGTGGTGTGGGTGGTGGTATTGCAGAAATAGTCGGCAAACATTTACGCGCACTGGGTGAAAGTCGACAGGTTTTCTGTATAACACACTTACCACAGGTAGCATCGCAGGCTCACAACCATATGCAGGTTTATAAACATACAGACGGCAAAGAAACACGCACTGAAATTATTCCGCTTGATGATGATAAACGCATAGATGAAATATCAAGAATGCTGGGGGGTATTGAAATAACCCAGCAAACGATTGAGCATGCCAGAGATATGTTAAGACGTTCGCAGGAAAGTGTCGCCTGATAGCGGAACAGAAAAAGATGTTTAAAGACTTACCTTAACAGTATTACATCCATTCTCCTTGGCGACAAATAATCCCATATCCGCTTTTCTCATTAAAGATGGAAGATCATCTTCAGGATCAGAAACAATGGTAAGGCCGATACTCACCGTTGTCGTAATGACATGTTCCTGATACTTAAGTTTATTAGCTTCGACTTTGCTGCGTATTAGTTCAGCAACGGCTTTAGCATCCTTTATATCCGTTTCTTCCATCAACACGATGAACCCTTCATTACCATATTTACCAATAATGTCAGTCTCTTTGATATTAGATATAATCACATTAGACACAGATTTATAAAGCATCATCCCCGCCTCACGCCCTATCTTGTCTATTACTGAATCCAGAGTATCTATTTCCACAATAAACAGTGAACATTCACGTGGCTTTGCGAGTTTTTCAAATACAGGCTTAACTTGTGACACAAACTGTTCACGGCTGTAGACAGTCAACTTGTGATTCGACACGCCGGAGGAAAGGCGTTTCACTTCATCCTGTAAACGAGCCTGCCTTAAGGCAACCATACTATGGAATACAATGCTCGACGCCAGTTTTATATCGTTTGTATCGAATAGCAATGTTTCTCTAAATAATGTAACCAGGCCCACTACTTTATTATTAGAAATGACAGGCACATCAAGTCGATGAAGTGGCTCACTTTCAACGGCTGCTCCCCGACTCATATGTGCCTGACGACTTAATACAGGTTCACGAGTTGAGAAGAGCTCATTAATTCGCTGACTGGTCCAGCTGAGTGACTGAGTATGTAGTAGCTCATCACCACCAAATGTGGCGATTTTTCTAATGCTTTTATCCTGCAGCATTCCCACTGCCGCACCATCAAACTCCATGGCACCGTGCATAAAGACCAGCATTCGCTTAAACAACTGATCAACATCTGAGGTATTACGTAACTCACCATGCAGCTCGCGCAACACCAGCTCCCAGTCGTGAGTGGCTGATGATTCATTCAACGGTAACGCATTAATTTCAAGCTCCGGCGTTAAATACTGTTCTTCTTCAGGCTCTGGTAACAGCATGTCTTCATCAATTTCATTATTCTCTGGCTGTATTGTGCGAGTAGCCCGGGTATTTTGTAGCGATAAAAAACTTGCTATAGCAATAGAACCAGCCAGCAGTATAAAAACAGCGAGCAGAAATGTGAGCGATAATTTAGTTAAAACAGAAAGCACAACGCTTAAGGTAATTATCGAGAGTACAGAAAGATAATGAGAGAACCTGAAATATCGCGCTAACCATACAGATAATAACGCCAGCCCAATAAGGTACATGCTGTTTGCCATACCAATATGTAAAATCTGATTTTTCTGTGCAGGCAATGCCTGCCCTGCATTAAGATAAATAACATATGACCAGCTGAGATAAACAACAATAAAGCTGAAAGGGATAATTAATTTATACAGGTAATTATTCTGTATTCGAGTGACGGCAAAAAATATGACTAATGAGTAAATAAGTGGAAAGATTTGTGCTGCTATTTTCAGGTCAAAGTAAACGGGAACTGAAAATAGCCATGAGGCACCTACAACTGACAATGTTAAAACCATCAGTAATGCCAGCCCGCGATGTATATCGTAGCTTAGCTGATCTGTGGCATCACTGAAACTGTTGTTATTCTTGTTATTGAACAATTGCCTTATCCCTCGTTGGCACTGATGCTAGTGTAATCAGACTAACTAGCAGCCTAGCCTTTAAACTCAGCCTGTGCTTCGATCCTTGCAATGATTTGTTCAGGAGAATCAACATTAGAAAAAATTGCATCAAAATTTGCTTTTAGTTTTTTTGAGAATGCCCTGGTATCTTTTTGCCCCATTAACTGAGCAAGTGCCTGAAGATTTTCTCCCTGACCCTGTGCAGCTTCAGTACGGATAGCAACAAATCGCTTATTTACAAACTCATTTACAGTAACATCTGGAGTGGCAGCATCCAGCGTTGAACTGGTACTTGATGTAATATCCGTAATTCCACATGAACTGATAGACAGGATAAGAGCCGATAATGACAGCAGTTTAGTATAGTTATTCATTCTGGAAACCTCTTTACGATTATTCAATACTGCTAAATGTCGCAGCCAAAATTAATTCTGTGTATCTGTTATCAGTTAACGTTTTTCTGCCGAGATATCCTGACCGATGGTAATCACGTTACCTTCCGGGTCTTCAACATAAAACTGACTCATATAATACGGTGTGATTTCAATTTCGCCAACATATATTCCGTTAGCGGCCATAAACCGGTGCTGGGCTGTAATATCAGAAGTATAGTAATGTAACATTATATTGCCAGTGAGCTGGCCTGCAGATTTTTCAGATGCGTTTTTTTGCAGCATAAGATATGTATTATCAGATTTAATATGCGCCCATTGCAGGCCATCATCTGTAATAGTCTGTTTAATGATTATGTAACGGAAAGCCCGCTGATAAAACGCCAGGGTTTCATCAATTTGATCGCAAAGAATAACGGGAATCAGACCATCAAAATTCATAGTGGATAGCTGATATTACCATTTAAGCAATACGGCTCCCCAGGTAAAACCACCACCAAAGGCTTCCAGTAAAACCGTTTCCCCCGCTTTAATTTTACCTTCCCGTACCGCAGTATCCAGTGCCAGAGGTACAGATGCAGCGGAGGTATTGCCATGCTTATCAACCGTTACGACAACCCGATCAGGGCTCAGGCCCAGTTTTTTACCCGTGGCATTAATAATTCGGATATTTGCCTGATGTGGCACCAGCCAGTCAATATCAGATTTATCAAGCTGGTTATGAGCCAGTGTTTCGTCGACAATGCGGCCTAAGGTATTGACAGCCATCTTGAAGACTTCATTGCCCTTCATGGTAATATGAGCGCCCTCTTCTCTGAAACGCGCCTGATCTTTTGATATACCATTGGGTACGCTGAGTAAATTCTCATACTCACCATCTGCATGTAAATGCGATGACAGAATACCCGGCTCATCACTGGCTTCCAGAATAACCGCACCGGCTCCATCACCAAACAGGACGCAGGTTCCTCGATCAGTCCAGTCTACAATTCTTGAAAGTGTTTCGGCACCTACAACAAGCGCACATTTTGCAGAACCTGTTTTAATAAACTTGTCTGCAATGCCCAGTGCATAAACAAAACCCGTGCACACGGCCTGCACATCAAATGCAGCACAACCATGAATACCGAGTTTTTTCTGTAACAGGCAGGCTGTACTTGGAAACACCTGATCGGGAGTCGTTGTCGCAACAATGATAAGATCTATATCCTGCGTACTCTTAGCCGCAGCTTCTATCGCTTTCAATGCAGCCTGCTCAGCCAGGTCACAGGTTGCCTGATCATCAGCAGCAATATGCCTCTGCTTGATACCGGTGCGATCCTGTATCCACTGATCCGTAGTATCAACCACTTTTTCCAGATCCGCATTCGTCATAATGCGTTCGGGTAAATAACTGCCTGTTCCTGTAATACGTGCGTATTTCAATGTCTGTTCTCTATGGGTTGCTAAGCAGTTCTACAGGCTTATCTAGTAAGGAATCCAGATGACTATCAATGCGCTGTGGAACTGATTTCTCTACTTCAAGAATCGCGACTTCTATGGCTTTGCTATAGGCATAAATATCAGCACCACCGTGACTTTTGATAACGATATCTTTTAAGCCTAACAAACTTGCTCCATTGTATCTGCGGTGATCAACACGTTTTTTGAATGATTTTAAAACCGGTAATGCCAGTAAACCGATAAATCGAGTCAGCAGGTTACGGTTAAATGACTCACGCATAAAGTATGAAATCATTTTTGCTGCACCCTCGGTGCTTTTCAAAGATATATTACCGACAAAGCCGTCACAGACCACAACATCTACCGAGCCATTAAAAATGTCATCACCTTCAACGAAGCCTATGTAATTTAAGCCACTATTCTGCAATAAAGGCTCAGCCGCTTTTACCTGAGCATTGCCTTTCATGGCTTCGGAGCCTACGTTGAGCAAACCCACGCGTGGATTTTTGATATTATCTACCGCTGATGCAGTAACTGAACCCATCACCGCAAACTGGAAAAGATGATCAGCACTGGAATCAACATTTGCGCCTAAATCCAGCATGTGAGTATGACCACTGGTATTCGGTAAGGCACTCATAATGGCTGGCCGATCAATACCTGGCAAGGTTTTCAGGACAAATTTCGCAGTCGCCATCAGCGCGCCGGTGTTTCCTGCACTCACGGCTGCATTCGCCTTACCATCTGCTACCAGGTTAATCGCAACACGCATAGAGGAGTCTTTTTTCTTACGCAATGCCTGTGACGGAGCTTCGTCCATTGTCACAACTTCAGATGCGTGCTGGATTGATAGACGATCAGAGGGTTCAAGCTTGAGCTGACTTAATTGCGCATTCAGCTGATCCTGCAGGCCCACCAGTATCAATTTTACATCTTTACGTCTTTCGAGAATCTTTGCAGCCGCTGCTACAGTCACTTCTGGGCCAAAATCGCCACCCATGGCATCAATTGCTATTATCGGGGAGTCAGGCATAGAGTCTCAATGGGGTTACAGTTTAGAGGGGGTTTAATGCCAGCACTAGATAATGTCTAGTTTTTCTGGCTAGTTTAGTGGATTGACTATCCAGTTTTTGTAATGTTGATATTTATACCGCACAGACAGACACCTGTTGTGCGATATAAAATATCAGGCCTGCTAATCAGGCTTCGCTTTTAGACGCCGTGATCTTACGGCCTTTGAAATAACCGTCTGGGCTAACGTGGTGACGTAAATGCATCTCACCCGTTGTTTGCTCTACAGACAGAGCAGCACCTGTCAGTGCATCATGTGAACGACGCATGCCGCGCTTAGAACGAGTTTTACGGTTTTGTTGTACCGCCATGTCAATCTCCAGTGATTAAATATAATCAATAACTTACGTAACTAAATTAAAGTAGATCCTTGAGAGCTGCAAAAGGGTTTTCCTTTTTAGCTGCAGTCTCTGTAACTACCTCTTCCGGTTGCTCATCAGCCTGCTGTTTCAGGTATTCAGAGCAATCATAATCGTGCATTGCCACTAACGGCAATGACAACAACAGCTCATCTTCCAGCATGTCTGGCAGGTGATTGTTGTCATCTTCTAACAGATAAGGCTCATACTCATCTGGTAATCTTTCCATCTGTTCATCGTTCTGTACCATGCCCAGTTTGAAATGAGCATCTACCACGTGCTGTACAGGCTGCATACAACGCTGACACTTCAGTTCCAGTTCAGCCGTGATGTGCCCGACGATGTAGGGTATCGGGCCAGCCCGATCAAAACGAAGCTCAACTTCAATTTCACCCTGATCTGACAATAAAGATTCACCAAGCCTTTTTAGCTGCTTTATTGGCCATTTTCCCTGAATTTCAAAGCCATTTTTAGCTTTTTGAGCGAAATTTAGGTAAACAGGTAAAGTCGGTTTCATAATAAACGCGCGATTTTATAGCTTATTAGCTGTGGTGTCAAAAGAAAAATCCTTAATTTTCAAGGATTTCCCATAACTCATGGATTAAATGAAGCTGAGTAATTCTCTTCATAGATTGCGCAAGCAAGTGCATTTCAAACAGGCTGTATTCTACCCTAATTATTCCCTCTCGACTGATCTCAATTCAACACTCCGTGCTAACTCGGTGTAGAATATTGCGCCAGTGATCACCTGGAAATAAGCCGAAGAGCTGATTAAGAAAAATGAAACTAGTATTAGCCTCAACCTCACCCTTTCGTAAAGCCCTGCTTGAAAAACTGGACTTAAAGTTCGAAACAGATTCCCCTGATATCGACGAAACACCTCAAAGTGATGAATCCATTGAGAGCATGGTTAAACGGCTATCTGAAGCCAAGGCCAGAGCCATTGCAGAAAATCACCCACACTCACTGGTCATCGGTTCAGACCAGAGTGCCAGCCTGCACAGTAAGATACTGCATAAGCCAGGCAACTTTGATGTAGCCTTTCAGCAGCTAAAAGCCGCATCAGGTGAAACGATCACTTTTTATACCGGACTTTGCCTGCTCAATACTGAAACGGGTAATGCTGAAACAGTGTGTGAAGCATATACCGTCAAATTTCGTGATCTTACCGATGAAGAAATTGAAGCCTATCTAAGAAAAGAAGAACCTTACAACTGCGCAGGCAGTTTTAAATCTGAAGCCCTTGGCATTAGCCTGTTTGAGCATATGCGCGGTGATGATCCCAATAGCCTGATCGG